>Ga0315289_10002218_pt1 | contig 30015 bp, 21 predicted proteins | sample YL17G11_40_MG_FD_203452 | JGI IMG/M metagenome (GOLD analysis project Ga0315289, IMG submission 203452) | Sediment microbial communities from Yellowstone Lake, YNP, Wyoming, USA - YL17G11_40 | ecosystem: Environmental > Aquatic > Freshwater > Lake > Sediment | place: USA: Wyoming | collected... | reverse complement strand
CTGGTACGATTTACCCATCATGCGGTCTCCTTCTTACGAGTAACAGTTCTGTTTCTTCACCACTATCTGTTACCCGGACCGCATGATCCTTTTCAATCAATTCTCAACGACAACCGGGACATCTTCCGCGTGACCTGGACCGACAACTTGGACAGCGAAGATGAGGTCAAACAACTGATTCATCATTTGATCAATTCTGACCTGTACTTATGGATCAGCAAATCCTCCCTCAGCACCCTCACAAAGGCTGGCATTTCAATGGCTGACGTATCGTTCCAAGATCTGCCCGCGATCCTTGAAAAACACAGGCCACCGCCATTCAAGAACGAGATTGCTCAGGCGGCAATAGGAGAAGCAGGTAAAGTGTTGGCTCGGATCCCCGACAGGTGCTCGCGAGACTCGGGGCCAGTTCCCTATTCCCGGAAGGCTCTGCTGACGCAATCAAGTCCGAAATACGGAGAGTACTTGAATCGGTCCTCAGCCCTGTGCCAGGCAAGATCGGAAATCGGCTGACCAACGATCCTGTAATCAGCAGGGCCGTAGACCGGGATGAGTTGCGTTAGTCCCACCGGCTCACTTGAGGGAACGCAATTGCATCGCAGCCTCAAGGAAATGAGAGACTTGGACCCACATTGTTCCTTGCAAGGGTTCAGCCTTTGGCACGGCCGGCGTAGGAGCCGTCTTCGGTGTTGATACGGATCAGCTCGCCGACCTCGATGAAGGGCGGCACGCGGGTCCGCAGGCCGGTCTCGAGGGTCGCGTCCTTCATTTGGTTGGTGACCGTCGCCCCGCGGGGCATCGGCGTGGTCTCCGTGACCTTCAGCTCCACGACCTTGGGCAGCTCGAGCGAGACGACGGTGCTGTCATGCATCAGGGCCGTAACAGGAGTGTTCGGTTTGAAATACTTGATCGAATCGCCGAGCAGTTCGTCGGAAACGGTCATCTGGTCATAGGTCTGGGTATCCATGAAGACGTGCGAGCCTTTATCCGAGTAGAGATACTCCATATCCCGGCGGTCGAGAAAAGCTTGCTCGACATCCTCGGTCGAGCGCAGACGTTTCTCCATGATGACGCCGTCGGAGAGCCGCCGCAGTTTCGCCTGTACGAACGCCCGGAGGTTGCCGGGGGTCACGTGGGTCGCCTGCGTGCAGACGCACAACTGGCCATCCACGATAAAGGCCATACCTGGCCGCATGTCGCTTGCTTTCACTACAATGACCTCTGATCAAACCCAACTTTGGATTCCGCCGCGGTGCGCCGGCCCATGCGTCCGGCGGCTGCGCCGCGCCCGCCTGACCTGCTCGGTCAGCCCGGGCACCCAGCCGTGGGCGAGGCCCATCACGGCACAAAAAACATCGCATCTCGACAGAGATGCGATACTGGACAATAAGTTCAGAGCATATACGGTTCGCTTAAGGGTTGTCAAGCGGCAAAAAAAACGGGCTGCAGGTTGAGTCTGCAGCCCGACAGGATGTACACAGGAAGAAAAGTTAGACGAGCTTACGCCTGCGGAGCCAGACGACGAAGTTGCCGCCAATTACGCCCAGCAGCAGCGCACCCGGTGCGGGAACGTCCTCAGTAGGAACCCCGATCCGGACGGCCCATTCCTCGAAGGTGCCCGAACTCCCAATACCTTCACTCTCACCGAAATGAGAATAGAGGTAGACAGAATCGCCGCCCGTGAAGAGATTGTTCGGGATGTACGCGAACATATCTCCCGCACCGCTGCCGGAAGTAAGATTGCCATCCAGAAGGATCCAGGCGTTTCCGCCCGAATCGAGATCGAAGATCTTCGTGGCGGCCCCACCGAACGTCGGGTACCCCGTCAGATTTCCGGAGTTGGCCAGATAGATTTCGATCGTGTCGAGTGCGAGCAGGCCCTGGTCCCCACCGGCCTCATGAATGTCGAGCAGGAACTCTCGGTAAAGGACGCTGTTCTTCTCGACAATCGGGACATTGCTCAGCAGCAAAGACCTGGTGAAATTGTTGTCGGTGTGCTCATCGAACTGGACCGACCGGTAATCAGTGTTGTAGCCCTGCTCGATTGGGTTATCTTGGATACGCACGAATGACATAATCACCCCGGTGCCGGTCGAGCTCGGATCGATTTGCTCAAAGTAGGCTCCATTGACGAAGCCGGACGACCCCACGCCGGTGAGGTCGAGTGTAGGAGCGCCTCTTGCCTGCGGCAGACATACTGACAAGACTGTGAAAGCCGCGGCCACGACACACGTCGCTCTTCCTGAAATCACCATAAGCCTACCTCCATAACGCGCACACGTATACATATCACATGCCTGTGCGACCGTTCATGGTGGATTCTACTATTGATTCCCTAATATGTCAATCAAAATGCGTGCGCTATTTCCCAAGTTAACTGGCCGACCCATCTTATTGGACAGTATACATGTCTCCTTAGCATTTTGGCCTCATTCTGGCTCAGGAGCCTCCTTCATGCCACGCGCGGCGCAATTCTACGCAACAGGTCCATGTAGGCTGCGACCGGACGACCGGGGCTCGACCGCTTCTGCAGACGGTAAATGCTCTTTCTTGCCGACGCAATTCTATAAACCCTTGTCTCACAAGGACATATAGTTGCCATGGTTCAAAAGGCACGCAGTCCCATGGTCCGGTCCTGCGGCCCGATACGGCAGGCGAGCCTCAGGGCGATTCCTGTGCTCGGAGAACGGCCTCAAAGGACTCGGGAACGGGGGCTTCGAGAGTAATTTCGCCGTTGGAGGGCAGGCGGAGGGTCAATCGGTATGCATGGAGCATCATGCGGGGAAAGTTTTTTTGCACTATTTTGTCGCCGTAGAGCAGGTCGCCGGCGATGGGGTGGCCGATGCTGTAGAGGTGCACGCGGATTTGATGCCGTCGGCCGGTGCGGGGGTAGAGCTCGACGAGGGTACAGCCCTTGAATCGCTCCAGGACGCGGAACTCGGTAACGGAAGCTCTTCCATGCTGAGGGCTAATGCCGACCCGACCCGAGCCGAAGTGGCGCAGCGGCTTGTCGATCACGCCCCAGTCATCTGTGATGATGCCATGGGTCAGCGCCAGATAGACCTTGCGAACCAGGCGCTTCTCGAATTGCAGATTCAGCCGGCGGTGGACGTCGGCATTGCGGGCAAAGACGATCACGCCGCTGGTTTCCTTGTCGATGCGGTGGACGATGTAGAGCTTCTCACCCCGTTCGGCGCAGAGCATCTCGAATAGCGACCGGGTATCCGGACGCCGTTCCGGGACCGCGGCCAGGCCCTCCGGCTTGTTGACTGCTATGATGTCCTCGTCCTCATGCAGAATGTCGATCATGGCTGTACATGGTCCCGAATCGGACGGCTGATGGCCCCGACCCTTATCATACTTTTCAGTCTGAAAGTATAATAAGCCGCTTCCGGTTCCACAAAAGTATAATAAGATAGTCGAGTTATGGCGACGAACCATTTTTTCGTTCCTGCGTCGAGCATCGACGGCGAGCAGGTCCGGTTGAGCGCGGAGCAAGCGCACCAGGTCAGTCATGTGCTGCGGCTCAAGCCTGGCGATGTGATCGTCGTACTCGATGATAGCGGTGTGGAGTACGATGTGACGCTCACCAGCGTCGGACCGCGGGAGACGGTCGGGCAGGTGACCGACAAGCACCCGGCCTCCGGCGAGCCGACGACGCAATTGACGCTCTTTCAGAGCCTGCTGGCACGCGAGAAGTTCGAGTGGGTCCTGCAGAAGGGGACCGAGGTCGGCGTGGCGCGGTTCGTGCCGGTCCTGACGGAACGGAGCATAGTGCGGGACAAGCGGATCGAGGAGAACAAACTGAATCGCTGGCGGCATATCGTGACGGAGGCGGCGGAGCAGTCGCACCGGGGCCGGATTCCGAAGCTCGATCAGACCGTCGCGTTCGACGAAGCCATCCGGCAATCGGCGGGTTTCGACCGCTGCCTGATCGCCGTACCGTTCCACAAGGCGGCTCTCTTGCGCGATGCGCTGCGAAGCAGTAAGAAAGACCTTTCCGTTGCCCTGATGATTGGGCCGGAGGGGGGATTCACGCAGGAGGAAGTGGCCGCGGCCTGCGAACGAGGCGCCGTCCCGATCTGCCTGGGTCCTCGTGTGCTGCGGACGGAGACCGCCGCCGTGGTGGCCGCCGCCCTCATCCTCTACGAGCTGGGCGAGATGGGACCCTAAGACAATGGCAAGCGGCACGCTGTATCTTGTTGCGACACCGATTGGCAACCTTGGCGATATCACGCTGCGGGCGCTGGAGACATTGCGGCAGGTGGACGTTGTTGCCAGCGAGGACACGCGCCACACCGGTCTGCTGCTCAAGCACTTCGAGATCAGTAAGCCACAGATCTCTTTTCACGAGCACAACGAGCGCCAGGCGACCCCGCGAATCATCCAACTGCTCGAAGAAGGCAAATCCGTCGCCGTCGTCACCTGTGCGGGTACGCCGGGCATTTCCGACCCTGGCTTTGTCCTCGTGCGGGAAGCGATCAACGTCGGTATCGAAGTCACCGCCATTCCCGGGCCGACCGCTTTTGTGATGGCTCTCGTGCTCTCCGGCCTGCCGGTGCACAGCTTCACCTTTCGGGGCTTTCCGCCTAGTAAGCCGGGCAAGCGCCGCCATTTTCTCGAAGCGGACAAGGACTCGCCCTACACGCTCATCTACTACGAAAGCCCTTTCCGCCTGCGCAAGCTGCTGGAGGATGCGCTCGCGGTCTTCGGCGACCGCCCCGCCGCCATCGCCAAAGAATTGACCAAGGTTTACGAATCCGTCCGCCGGGGCACGCTCTCCGAGTTGCTCGCCAACCTCGAAGAGAATCCCAAAGGCGAATACGTCGTCCTCCTCGCCGGCAAAGACGTCGAATAGAGAAACGGATCGTCGCGGATGGGGCGCCATGCTCACGCTCGCGTAAGCATGTCTTGCCCATGGAACCGAGCACGCCTGCGCAGTTGTCTTTCCCCGCGTTCCTCCCGGTAACAGAGCCCACATGGCTCAGATCATGCGGAGCAGGTAAGCGGCGGATTTGGTGCCCCGGAGGAAGCTGTCGAGGCTGAAGTGCTCGTTGGGTCCGTGCGGCCGGTCGCTATCGAGGCCGAAGCCCATGAGGACGACCGGACAGCGCAACTGCTCGACGAACGTGCTGACCACCGGAATCGAGCCGCCGCAACGGATGAAGGCGGTCTCGCGGCCGAACCCTTTGCGCAGAGCTTCCTGGGCGGCACGGATGGCCGGGTTGTTCACGTCGAACAGCACCGGTGGGCTGCTCATGAAGTCGGACATCTCAAGGCGCACCGTGTCGGGGCACACGGAACGGATGTGGTCGAAGATCAGGTCGCGAGTTCGTTCCGGGTTCTGGTGCGGGACGAGGCGGGCGCTGACCTTGGCCGTGGCGAACGATGGGATGATGGTCTTGGACCGCTCGCCCTGGTATCCGCCGAAGAGGCCGTTGATCTCGAACGTGGGCCGGGCCCAGAGCCGCTCCAGCGTGCTGTATCCGGCCTCGCCGTGGAGCTTGGGAACGTTTAACTCCTTCGCCAGGGCCTGGTCGTTGAAGTTGAGCTTGCGGTAGCTCTCCCGTTCCCAGTCCTCCAACGGCGCAACATCATCATAGAAATGGGAAACCAGGATCTTGCCGTCCGGCGCGACGCAGTCGGCCAGAATCCGGGCCAGAACCATGGCGGGATTGGCGATCGCGCCGCCGTAGGCGCCGGAATGGACGTCGGCGTTCGGACCCCGGACGGTGAATTCAAAAGCGACAATGCCGCGCAGGCCGTAGGTGATCGCGGGCGTGTTCTCGTCGTACATGGTGCTGTCCGAGACGACCACGGCATCGGGCTTAAGCTCATCCTTGGCCTGGCTGACGTAGCGGGCCAGGGCATCGCCGCCGGACTCCTCCTCGCCTTCCAGCAGGAAGAGCACCTCGCAGGGAAGTCGGCCTTCGGTCTTGAGCAGAGTCTCGACGGCCTTGACGTGGGTGAAGACCTGTCCCTTGTCGTCCGTGGCTCCACGGCCGTACAGGATGCCGTCGCGAATCGTTGGCTCAAACGGCGGGGTCTGCCATTCACTGAGCGGGTCCTCCGGCTGCACGTCGTAGTGCCCATAAATCACTACGCGCCGCGCGCTCTTGCCCCGGGTCGAGGCACGCACAATCGGCTGGCCGCCGACGTCCACGAGGCCGGCCTCCAGGCCCAGTTTCCGGAAATGGTCCACCAGCCACTGGGCACAGGCACGCGTGTCCGGGTCATGTTGACGCTGGGCGCTGACCGAGGGGAACCGCATCCACTGCTTGAGTTCTTCGATAAAGCGGTCCTGATTCGCGTCGATGTACTGTGCAATCCTGTCTGCCATAGTCATATCCTCCCTGAAAGCGGGTGTGGCGCACCCGAATCACTCCATATCGCTCTCCATTCTATACCAGAATTGCCCGCTATGCACCAAGACAAATCCCCCGGTCGTATTTCTCTGTCGGCGCGGCCGCCCCTCAGACATTTACGGCAGGCTGCGAGAAACTCATTCGTGATTGGTATGATACGGCTTAGGATGAATTGGTGCGCGGCATGTCATCCTGAATGGAGCGAAGCACAGTAGGGGCGGGCCGGGTTCCCAAACGCGATACATCGCGTTTGGGGTCCCCACCCCGTGCCTGCCCGGGGCAACCACAGGGGTTTGCCCCCTACACCAGCCAGATCCTTCGCCTTCGGCTCAGGATGACAGAGTCAGTTCAAGTAGTCCGGCCGCCCCCGGCCGGGATGATCTCGTGGTGAACTCCGGGCTATTCACTCTCCCCTGCCAGAGTTGTTGGCGGGCGGTCCATCGCTGTGACTTGGCGGCTGGTGCGGTAGGCCCAGAGGGCGATCGCCAACAGGACCGCCAAGCCGATCCAGGCACCGAATGCCTGGATCCCCTCACGGACCGACGGGAGCCACGATGCCGCTTTCTGCTGCCAGAGGCTCGTGAGCGGAAGATCCAGCCCCTTGTTTTTCATGAGCACGACCGGAATCGCCACGAGGATGCCCATCAGGGCCTCGCCGGTAATCAGACCGGAGGCGAACAGCACGCTCTTTTGCTCGGATGCCTCGTGCGCTTCCTGGGTCGCCCGCTGCCTGACCAGGGCTCGCTTGACCAACGTCGCAATCAAACCGCCGAGGAAGATCGCCACCGACTGGGAGAACGGCAGATAGAAGCCAATCGCGACTGCCAGAACCGGCGTGCGGAAGCGACTTCGCTTCAACTCAAGTATCCGATCGAGGATGATCAGACCCGCGGCGCCGGCCATGCCGATGAAGATGAAGGTCCACGGCAATCCTCCCTGGAACACACCCTTGGCTACGGAAGCCATGACATTGGCCTGAGGGGCCGGCAGCGGTCGGGCCGTGGGTACGGCCTGGCCCGCAAAGCCGTAGGCCTGCTGCAAAAGCGTGAGGACCGGGGCGATAACGGCGGCCCCCACGAGAGTCCCGATGACCAGCATAACCTGCTGTTTCCACGGCGTGGCCCCCACGATATAGCCGGTCTTGAGGTCTTGAAGGTTGTCGCCCGCGATGGCGGCGGCACAGCAGACCACCGCACCGATGATGATGGCGGCCGCCGGGCCGATCGGGGCACCTTTGCCGAGCAGGAGCATCAGGAAGAAAGCGGAGAAAACGATGGTGGTGATCGTAACGCCGGAGATGGGATTGTTACTGGACCCAACCAGGCCCGCCATGTACCCGGCCACGGCCGAGAAGGCAAACCCGGCGACGAGCATGAGCACGGCCATCGTCACAGAGACGGAGAGCTTCTGGACAAAGGCATGATATACGAAGAACAGAGGAATAACCGAGAGCACGATCAGGATGAGAATCCACTTCATGGGCATATCGCGATCCGTGCGCGGGACATCGACGGCCCGGCCTGTGCCGTCCATCGAGCGATAGGCTTGCAGGCCGCTGGTGACGCCCTTGAGGAGGGTCTTTCGCATCTTGAACACAGTCCACAGGCCGCCGACCAGCATGGCGCCCACGCCGATGTATCGTGTCTGGTCCCGCCAGATCTTCTCGGCCCACTCGGCTACGGAGAGGTCCTCGGGCCGGGGGTGGAAGTGCGAGTAGATGGGGATGGCGACCAGCCAGTTACAGGCCCCGCCCAGAAACATCAGAATGCCGATATTCAAGCCCACGATCAAGCCGACCGCCAGCAGGGCCGGACTGAGCGTTACGCCAAAAGCCGTGACACTCGAACCAATCGCGCGACTGACCTGGAGCTTGTCGGGCCACAGGCCGACCAGGTCGGAGGTCACCTTGAATAACCCGCCGGCCAGACCCGCGTGGGTGATTTGGCGCAGGCCCTCGCCGCCCGCCTGGCCGCTCTCGAGAACCTTGGCTGTGGCGATGCCCTCGGGGAACTGCAGATCGCCTTCGACGATGAAGCTGCGCCGCAGGGGGATGGTGAACAAGACGCCGAGCACGCCGCCAAACCCCGCGATGATGGTGACCCACTTGTAGTCGAACTTCTGCCAGGTCCCCAGCAGAATCAGGGCCGGGAGCGTGAAGATGCAGCCCGCGGCCACCGCTTCGCCCGCGCTGGCGGCGGTCTGCACGATATTGTTCTCGAGGATGTTGTTATGCCGGAAGAACCGCAGGACCCCCATGGAGATGACTGCGGCGGGGATCGTGGCCGAGACGGTCATGCCGGCAAACAAGCCCAAGTAGGCGTTGGCTGCGGCCAGGACCGCCGCCAGCACGATGCCCAGGATCACGCCCTTGAGCGTGATTTCCGGAAGGGAGTTGTTCTGTATGTCCATTGTATGTCGATCTCCGTATCTATCGGCCCGTTTGTTCGGTGTGTTTATGGTTTCCGTTCCTTCAGCAGTTTGCTGTACACCTTCAGTCTCTCCTCCAGAAGACGCTTGTCGGGCAGACGCGTCAGGTGTTCAGCCACCTTCATCTTATGTGGCCCGTGCCGGAGCAGGAGTTCCACGTGCTGGTGCCTGGCGGACGTGCACAGAATCAGCCCCACCGGTTCGTTCTCGCCGCTGCGCCAATCGTGCTCTTTGAGCCAGGAGAGGTAGAGGTCCATTTGTCCTTTGTCGGCCGCCGTGAACGTACCGATCTTGAGATCGATGGCAACCAGACACCGCAAGCCACGATGATAAAAAAGCAGATCCAGGAAATAGTCGTTCTCATCGATCCGCATGGCATGTTGCCGCCCGATGCAGCAGAAATCCGTCCCCAACTCGGTCAGGAACTGCTCCAAATTGCGGACGATGGCAGCCTCCAGATCCTTCTCCGAATAGGCGCCTTTGAGCCCGAGGAAGTCGAGCACATAGGGATCCTTGAAAATATCTTCATATCGAATAATCTCTGCTGGCCCTGCCTGCTTCTCTTGTACCACCAGTCGGGAGGTGTCCCTGGAGAGCGCCACACGCTCAAACAACCCACGATCAATCTGCCGCTGCAGTTCGCGCACTGGCCAACGTTGTTCCGCCGCCTGTTCAAAGTAGAATTTGCGACGAGGCGGATCGCCTTGGCTTAAGAGCAGGCGATAGTGTGACCAGCCGAGCCGGAAGTGCTTGCGGAAATCAATGGAAAGACGGTCACAAGATTCTGCAGACGCTGTCTGCAGAATTTCCCTTCCTGGCAATTTGCTAGACGCTGTCTGGCAAGTCTCAAATGACTCGAAGAACCGCCGCATATCTGGCAGGTTGGCCGTCGCGGATACGTGACTTCGAGCGGTCTCTATTGAGTCCCGTATCTCTGTCGCCAGCTTCGCGACAGCAGGAACAGGGCCGCCACTTCGCACAAGGCCCGTGGTCTTCTTCGGCTCGGTCTTGTCCTTTGCCTTCATTGCCTACTTCACGAACTGGTCCACGAAGTACTTGGCGGTCAGGGGCTCGCTGGTGGAGCGTTTGATCATCTCGTTCCACGGGTAGAGGTCGCCGGCTTCGAAGACCTTCTCCCGCAGGTATTGGCCGGCTTTCTTTTGGCCGACGTAGCTGACGCCCTTGTCTGACTTGAGGCCGAGCACCTTGTGCACGAGCGTGTGGTGCAACTGCGAGGCCAGCATCTCGCCGAGCATGTAATTGTGGTAATAGCACGGGGCGGCCGTGAAGTGAATCTTGGCGGCCCAGTCCGGCTGACTGCGGTTTGGCGGGCGGCGCACAAGCTGGTACTTCTCGACCAGGTCCCACCACAGCTTGTTGAGGTCCTGATCGGGATTGGCGTACAGCCCTTTCTCGAAGTAGTACATGACCATATCCCAGCGGGCGAAGATGAGCTGCTTGAGCTGGGCATACTTGCCGCCGACCTTCTCGATCTCGGCCCGCTGTGCATCGGTCAGGTTCAGCGTCTTCTGCATCCAGGCGGGATTGCGGCTGAGCCGGCCGAAGAACATGGCCATCGCCTCCGTCGTGAAGGCGTGGGCCGGTGTGCGGAGCAGCCAGAGCGTTTCGTAGTCGAGGTACTTGTCATACACGCCGTGGCCCAGCTCGTGCAGGATTGTCTCCATCCAGTATTCATCGTTCCGCAGGTTGCACAGGACGCGCACGTCGCCCTCGCGGTCGATATGCGTGCAGAATGCGTGCGGGTTCTTGCCCTCTTTTTCGTAGAGGTCGCTGTGGGCCAGGATCGCATCGACCGGCAGGCCGAGGCCCGCGTAAAACTCCTCGGCCAGCTTCTTGACGTCCTTATCCTGATAGTAGGCGTCCAAGTCGAGGTTGTAGACCATCGGCGTTTCCTGGAAGAACGGGTCGTGATAATGCCACGGCATCAGCTTATCCGGCGCGACGCCGTACTTCTTCGCGAGGATCTGATCCAGCTCGCCTTTTACCTTTGCGAAGGGTTTCTTGGTCCGCTCGTTCAGGTCGGCAAAGAGCTTGTCCAGCTCCTTGACGTCCTGTTCGCCGGTAGCCAGGGCCATCGTGTGATAGTTGTCGAAGCCGAGCTTGCGGGCGGCCTCATTGCGCAGCTTGACCAGCCGGACCAGGTCAGCCGCGACCGCCGCACCGACCTGCTTGCTGGCCAGCCAGGCCTTCTCGCGTTTGGCGGAATCCGTCTCGTCCTTGAGGACGTCCTTGATCTCGTTGTCGGTCACCTTCTTGCCGTCGATGGTGCCCCGGAAGGTGCTGAAGTTCTTCTCGATCTGGGTGCCCAACTCGACGATCTGCTTGAGCAGCTCCGGCTCGATCTGGTTGGCCAGGTACGCGTTGTAGAGCACCGTCAGTTGCCGGGCCAGCAAGGGGTCCTTGACCTGCCCGGACTGCTTGAGCTCTTTGAGAAATGCAAACTCTTTGGGGTTGCTGTAGATTTGCCGGATTTGCAGGGTCAGCTCGCTGTTGCGGTCGTAGGCCTTCGGATCGCCGGTGGTGTAAGCGTCCCACCAGGCCAGGTTCGCCTGCTTATCCAGCGGCTTGACCTTCGCGACATGCGCAGTGATGAACTCCTTCAACTGATTCTCCTTTGCATTGGAAGCATACCCGCGAGGGGCCATACCGACCAAAAACACTCCAACCGCCACGCACAGGCGCCTCATCGTACATACCCCCTAAAGCCAACCAGGAATCGTGTTATCGTGGCCGTGTCGCGTTCGCGGGCTGGAAGCCCGCAACACTGTCCGCCATCGCCAAGGTCTTGCCCACCATAACCGCTTGGCGGCTCAAAACCAACCGTCAATGCTACTCTTTTCGTTCGGCGGCCAAATTAGTTCGCCTGTACCAGGCGATTCGAGCGCGCCGGCGCAATCGCCGCCGCCGTTTACCCTCAAACTATGTCCTTTCCATCCCAAAACGGCGGTTGGCATCGTACCAGCTTCAGGAAATCAAATCAAGGCCGCTATCGAAACGGTCTGCCGTGTGCGACCAGAATGCCGGGCGTCTCTCGTGTCGCGGGTGGTTGCACTTTTGTTTGCTGTGGGGCGACAGTCGGAGTATGATGGCGGCCGTTGAAGAGGAAGGCGCGCTGCGCGTGCCTGCCCTGGGGGTGGATTCGATGTCGGGTGTGCGAGGCATGCCCCGCCGGATCGCCATAAAGCCGAATTCGAGAGCAACACGGAATCAGTTATGGCCCAACGTAAATACCTGGCCGCACCGCTGCCCACCGAGAAGATGCCCGCCGGCATGCCGTATATTTTCATCAACGAAGCGGCAGAGCGCTTTGCCTTCTACGGCATGACGTCGATCCTCGTGGTCTTCATGACCTCCTTTCTCAGAGGCCCAGGCGGCGCTCTGAGCGACGAGCAGGCCACGGAATGGTTCCACTGGTTCAACTCCGCCGTGTACTTTCTGCCCTTCGCAGGTGCGCTGATCTCCGACATCTGGCTGGCGAAATACCGAACCATCATCTACTTCTCGGTGGTCTACTGTGTCGGGTTCGTCGCCATGACGGTGGACGACACGCGGCTCGGGCTCGTTTTGGGTCTGGTCCTGACGGCCATCGGTTCGGGGATCATCAAGCCTTGTGTCGCCGCCAATGTAGGCGATCAGTTCGGGACCCGGAACAAGCACCTATTGTCGAAGTTTTACGGATGGTTCTATTTTGCCATCAATCTCGGTGCGGCGGTCTCGATGTTCCTGTGCCCGTGGCTGCTGCACCGTTTCAGCGCCTTTGCGGGGTTTGGGGTTCCGGCGGTTCTCATGATCGTATCCACGATTACCTACTGGGCGGGCCGGAGGAAATTTGTTCACGTTCCCGCCGCCGGCTCGCGATTCGTCCGAGAGACTTTCAGCGCCGAGGGCCTCCGGGTAGTCGGCAGACTCTCGATCATCTACGTGTTCATCATCATGTTCTGGGCCCTGTACAACCAGTCGCAATCGGCCTGGGTCCTGCAGGCCCGGAACATGAACCTCCGATGGCTTTGGATCGACTGGTTGCCCGAGTGGCCTCAGGCGATCAATTCTGTCTTGGTCATGATCATGATTCCCCTGTTTTCGTATGCGGTTTACCCGGTGCTCACAAGGGCGTTTCCTCTCAGTCCGCTCCGCAAGATCGCGATCGGCCTGTTTGTCACGGCGCTGTCGTTCGTGGTTTCCGCCTGGATCGAGATGCGGATCGCCGCCGGTTTCAAACCGAGTCTCGGCTGGCAGGGTCTGGCGTATGTCTTTCTGACGGCGGCCGAGATCATGGTCTCGATCACGGCCCTGGAGTTCTCCTACACCCAGGCGCCGAAAGAGATGAAATCTCTGATTCAGGCCGTGTTCCTCCTGTCGATCTCTCTGGGCAACGCCTTTACCGCCGTGGTCAACTGGTTCATCCGCAACGAAGACGGCACGAGCAAGCTCTCCGGGCCAGGCTATTATTGGTTCTTCGTGATCGCGATGCTGGTCACGTCGATCTTCTTTATTCCTGTGGCTCGGTGGTATCGACCGCGAGATTACATCCAGGACGAGATCCCTGCCGAGCTTGGAGCACAAGTCGGTACGGCCCCGGGCCTGGGGTCCGCGGCCCCCGCCCCATCCGGCGACACATCGTCATCGTGAGCAATCGCGTTGTGGTGATAGTGAACCCGCTTCACGGTTACATGGGCTCGCAACTACATTGTGCGCCTGGTTCTATTCAGGAGGTCAGCCAAATGCCGGTCAGCCGCGGGTGGCGCCACTTTTTTTCATCCCGGCAGTTGATTTCTGCACTGTCGGGTGATAAGATGCACAGACTGGGGAAGGCGGGGTAGGGGCACGCGGCCCGTTGGTTGGAGGCCACGTCCGCAAGTAGTTGAGTCAGGGCCAAGGAGTAGGAGAAACTTCTTTGACGAATGCAGCTTCAGGCAGGCTCTTTGCACTGGCGGTTGCCGCCATCTTGACGCCCATGGCAGCGGCACGGGTCTGGACCAGTGTCTACCGGCGTGACGAAAGGACCCTTTTGGTGCCGGCTGACCCCAATCGCCCGAATGTCTACCCCGATATCATGGTTGGCACGAGGCTCGTCATCGTCGTCAGCTCCGATACCGGTGGATACTGGTGGGGTGGTCTGCTGACATCGGTGGAAGACTGGGACTACGGCACCCTGAGCGGGCGGGGCTTCAGCGAGGAAAAGCACATTTACGAAGGCTCGTGCCTCCCTGCTGCCGGCAAAAGACCATCCGCCGTTGAGTTTTTGGACCCCACTGGCTTCGGCTTCGAACTGGCTGCTTACCAGGGCAGGTCGTATATTGATAGGGCGGATGACGCCGTTCCCGGCGACTGGTTTATCCTCGATTACTCTGCCGAGCGAGTCGGCTCGTGCGATGTCGGACTGTATGATTTCGACGCCGGTCCCGATATTCCCCTCGAGATTCGCTCTTTCAACCACGTGCCCTCGCGGGATTTCAAAAGCGATGGGATTGTCAACTTTGAGGACTTTGCCCTGCTGGCCCGGTGTTGGCGGTCGGCGGTCGAACCGGATCCCAACAGTCCCGATGCCCCGTTTGACTTGAAGGCGGACGGCCGCGTGGATGTCGCCGACCTCACCCTGTTCACGGAATACTGGCTGGAGCGGACCGACTGCAATAAGCCCGCAGCGGACCTCGGGAATTCCATCCGGGGCCGTTAGGGCGATGTCGCGCCACGCGTGCGTACGGGACGGGGTTCCCGGCGGGGTCGCTCGGCCGCATCACGCGATGCCCAGACCCGGACGGCACCCGGTCAGAAAATCAAGGTTTCTGCAAAGAGAACATCCGGATTCTCTTGCAGAGCAGCATCTACTATTGGTAAAATAGGCAAAGGCGCGCCCCGTGAGGCCCATATACAACGGCGGAGTTTGAAGCATCATTGATTGGAAGGAGAAGGTGTATGAAAAGTGTGAACATCCTGTTTGTCATGGTCATGTCTTTGAGCTTGTGTCTGGTGACCCCGGTCTGGGCCGAGCGGGCCCTGCCGCGAGCGGAAATCCTGCAAATCATCAATACGCTGACCGAATCGCCGCACGACACGTGGATCCCGGCCGGCACGATTCAGGCTACTCACGAGGAGTACGGGGCCGCGAAGACGACGGACTCCACCGTGATCAGCAGCGAGGTCCAGAAGGCCATCAGCGAGTACCAGAACAAATCCGACAAGAAAGAGCGGACGCCGGAGCTGCAAAAGATGAAGCTCGACGCCATTCCGTTCAATGTGCGGTACAAGCTGGCGAACGAGCACAGCATGAGTGAGAAAGTCACCGTGAAGTATGACGGCGACCGGTTCTACTGGGAGATCAACGTAGATTCGCGTCGCGACTCCGTCAAGCCGGATATGAGTCTGGCCGACAATTTCATGACGGAGGAGTTCAACCTGGGCTGGAACGCTCACCGGATTTTCGCCTGGGATGGCCAGAAGTACACGACGTACACGGCCTCGGGCGGTCAGGCCGTCGTGGATGCCGCCGACAAGCTGCCGCGGGCGGTCAGCGGTCCGCTGACGGCCGGGTTGATTCCCTGGGGACGCGACAGGTATGCGTATGCGGATCTGGCGGCCGCCCAGACTTCGGCGAAGGAAGTGACTCTGAAAGGCAAGACGCAGATCGAGATGACGATCACCTACCCAGACGGCGCGGCGACGGACGTGACGCTTGATCCGTCGAAAGCATACGCCGTGACCGCCGCCACATTTGACGGCGGTGGCAGGGAGGTCGTAACTTATACGTGCTCAGGCTATCGACTGGTGGGGAGCAATTGGGTCCCGTCCAGCGTCTCGATCGAGCGGCGCGACCGCGCGACGGATAAGCTCCTCAGCTCCGAGCAGTGGACCTTCACGGCCGTCACGGGCGGTACGCCCGCGCCGGGCAGCTTTGCGGTGCCTTTCGATATCGATACTCTGGTGGAGTACGCGTCGCCCGTCACCGCCTCATCCTCGACGTACCTCCACTCCTATGCGGTAGATACGGACGAGCTCCTGATGCAACGGCTCGCGTATGCCGCCGCGCAGAAGAACCGGCCGCAAAACTGTGGCACGGCCGCGTTGCAGTACGTCGCCGCGCAGCTCGGCAAATCGGTTTCGGATAGTGCCCTGGCCCGCCTGGTAGGACCGAATGGCCAGACGAGCTTGTCCGACATGAAGCGGTTCGCCCAGGGTCTGGGTTTGCAGTGCCTTGCCGTCAGGACCGACCTTGCGACTCTGAGGGACCTCGACGGCGTGAAAGTCATTCTGCACATCCCGGGCAAGAATCACTTCCTCGTCCTCCACGAGGTGGACGACCAGTACGTCTGGCTGATCGATCTGTCGAGCGACAAGTTCTTCTATCGTCAGGATGTGGACTTCTTCCCGCAGGACTGGTCCGAAGGTGTTGCCCTGCTGATCTCCGACCGCCCCATCTCAGGCCGCTTCAATACCATCACCGACGCGATGGCCAGGGACCTGATCGGCTCCTCCGGCTACTCCTGCTCCCGGCAGATCCAGGACGAGGACTGGCTGTCCTGCAACTACTACCAGAACTGGTGCGACGGCGAATACACGTACTGGCCCGCGCGATGGGGCTGTACGACGACGACGAGCGGCAGTTGCACCAACCAGAAGATGGTCCGGTACCAGTACAGCCCCTGCATCTGGGATCCTATCTACGTCTGCAGTATCACCGGCAACTGGTACTATGCCTACATGCTTGCCTGCCGGTAGGCCTGACGCCGCATCAGAGGCTTCGCGCTGGATCGTTGGGATCGGCGGCAGATTTGCCGCAATCTGTCCGCTCCAGCCAGTACTGCGCGAACTGGACGAGGTCGCCGATATTGGTAGAGCCGTCCGTGTTCAGGTCGAACGCCGCTTCATTCGGATCGGGGTTGGCCGGCGCGCGCCAGCGCGAAGCGAACAAAGCGAAGTCTTCGAAATTGACAATTGCGTCACCATCGAAATCACGCGACGGCACGTGATTGAGTGAAAGGCTTTCACGAGGAACACCCCAACTGTAGTCGCCGTCGTAGAATGCGATGTTGCAGGGGCCGGCCCGCTCGGCGCGGTAATCCACGATGAACCACGGACCGGCAACGGCGAAGCGGCCGGCCCCGAACTGAAGGGTGATGCCGTTCACATCGTCAGTATCCGTTACCACCGGCTCTATGCCTGCAGCGGGAAGACAGGAGCCATCGAAGTTCAATTCTTCTTCATTGTAGCCCCTGCCGCTCAGCGTGCCCTGATTCCAGTCATCCCATGAGAGCGTCAAGGCCCCCCACCAGTCTGTGCCGGCGTCCGAGCTGATAACGATAGCAAGTCTTGTGCCGACCATGATGTCCCGGTAGACCGTGGGATGATTCGGATCCACCACATTGAGGAGGGTCGTTTCATCACAGCGATACACAGTGGTCCAGACTCTCGCCCGTGTCATCGGCGCAAAGACCACAACAACAGCCAGCACGAAGAGTGTTCTCATGGTACAGAGGCCTCCTGAAATCTCTGTCGCTCCTCGGCCTTGACCGAACCGCCCAAATCGGACCTCCAACCGGCGTGGCTCGAGGCCACGCAACAAACCCATTCTACCGCTTCGGGACGCGGAAATCAACGCCGCAGAATGGGAAAACCAGGGCAAACACAAAATTGCTTGGCAGATCCCCTTTATGTCATGGCGAGGAGCGCAGCGACGAAGCAATCTGGGTTCGGGTCCCCAAGTGCGCTGTTTCGCACTTGGGAGGGGTTCCCCAACGCGAAACAGCGCGTTGGGGGCCCTCTCGACGCCCGGCATGGGAGATTGCTTCGCTTCGCTCGCAATGACATAAAGGGACGGTGCTATCGAACGACTTTGCGTTTGCCCTGGCGGGAAAGACATGCGGGATGGGCATGCCGGGTTTACAGGTGAGATGCGACTGCCGCGCATTGTCACGGCGAGGGGCAAAACGACGAACCAATCCCAATCTGTGCGCTCCTGGATGATCGCGTCACCGGTCGGCTGTCCCCCAGAAAGGTTCTGCGCCGAACACTATTTTGACTTGTTGCAGATTGACTTTGCGCGGGTCCTGTCCTATAATAGCCTCCCATGAGGCCCACCGCTTTCACACTGATCGAATTGCTCGTCGTCATCTCGATTCTCGTGATGCTGATGGCAATCGTGTTTCCCGTATTTGCGAGCTCGCGTGAGCAGGCACAAGCGATCGCCTGCCGCACCAACATCCATCAATTGCTGTTGTCCTTGCACAACTATGAGGCCGAGCACCAGTCGCTTCCTTACGGTTTCGACTTCAAAGATGGGGCCCGACCGCCCGGCGGCTACATAGGCAATTTGGCGTTTGATAAGCTTGGATGGTGGTGGTTCCACTTTGCCGGCGTGATCCCTCATAAATCGCGGGAGAAGCCGGATGTACTGCGCTGCCCATCGAAAAAACTGGAGGACCGCCGGCTGGATCGCAATGTCCTGTGCGGCAACTATGGCGTCAACCGCTCCCTGTGCAGGACCTCCAGCGCGATGAACAGCACGTCATTGCAAAAGCCATTCGTCGGGCCGCCTTTATCCACCAGCAACTTACACCACCCCGGATCGACTCTGCTCGTGGTCGATAGCGGCTATGCCCTCATCTCCTGGTGGCAGGCGACGGCGGAGCCACCGGTCCCGCTCGATGACTCCTATATTGAGAATACCCCGTATGTCCCCGGACTTGGAATCAATAAGGATAGGAGCCTCTGGCCGGGACAGACCTCTGACGCCGTGGGCGGACGCCACCCCAACAAGACCGTGAATATCGGGTTTGCCGACGCCCACGCCGACGGCAGACAGGCGGGCGATCTGCTCGTGGAGAAAACGGAAGAAGGTTACACCAATACTCTCCTCTGGCAAATCCAATAGAGGCGTAGCGCCAGATTAGGCGGGTGACGGCTCGCGGCATCGGTCACGGAGCCTGGCTCTGGATGGCCGATGCCATCTCGTCGTCGGTCAAGTACTCAAACTCGCTCCTCGCCCGCTCCTCCCATTCGCCTTCAGAAGAAATTTGACGGAACTGGCGGATCTCTTGCGGCAGTTTCGTAGAAGAGTCGACGGACACCGTTCGCTTCATGAGCACCGATGTGCCACGATTTGTCTCGACCGCCCACGTCAGCTCGTACAACTCGGCTCCCGTTTCGGTCTCGCCGCCGGTACGGTTCCATTGCGCATTGCGAGGAACATCAGAAAGACCCAGGCAACCGTCCACGATTTTCAGGACGCTCGCGTGTTCCTGTGCGTCCAGCTCGACGAACTCCGACGTTGCTGCGGCAGGGTCAATCTCTTTTTTCCCCTTCTTGTTCAGATCATACAAGATGCTTTGCTCCCTCGCGGCAACGATCAGGATATTGCGTTCACGCGAGAGCCACAGTTCCTGCACCAGGGAATCCGCCTCTAAATTGAATGTGGAGACGTGGACATTGTCAGCTTTTGCGAAGGCCCGGACGACATCGCCCAGTGTGATTCCGGCGGCGGTGTGGGTGTTCAAGAAGAGGAACGCCAGGGGGATCGCGGCGGCGGCGACGACGATGGCGGCTTTCAGCAGCGGCTTGGCGCGAAGCGCGGAGGCCGTGCGGCCCAGAGCGGCCGCTGCTGCGGGCCATCGGGGCCGTGTGGTTGCCCGCTCAGGCAGACGATGAACGACCTGCACGTCGATCGGATAATTGGGGTACGGATCATCGTGTGCGGGAGCCTCCCTGGCGTTCTCGGTAGTGCGATAGATGGTCACGACATCGGAATCGGGCCGCTCGGCGACACCGTAGGCCGCATGGTGCAGCGTCTGGATTCTCTCCAGGCACCGGCGACAGGTCCGCACGTGCGCGCCGGTCGGCCGCTCCGTACCACCTGCCTTTGCGGCGTCGGCCTCGGGCAGGTCGTACGCGACAACGTAATCGAAAATATCGGCTGTCGAAAGAGCGTCGCGACACTCGGTGCCGGCCTCGGCGTCCTTGGCAGGCCCCCGCTCCAGAAGGTTCTGGCGGTATTGATAGACTTGGGCGCGGCAATCCTGACACGTACACAGGTGGTTTAGGAGCCGGCCTTCGATGCCGTCGAGCGAGGCGGCGGCAAACGCCGGTATTTTCAGCCGGGCCCGTCGGCAAAGCGAGGACTTCCCCTCGGATTTGGCGGCATAGAGTCGCCCGAGCCGCTCCAACTGCCCGGGTTGGAGGGCCAGACTCCAAATGACGGCCAAGTCCGCGGCACATTGCGGACAATGATCCAAGTGGACCGTGATGGGCGTCGGGATGCGGATTTGGTGCAAAGGGTCCAACAGGCCGGGCAGAAACGGCTTGACCCGTGAGCAGGTGACAGGCTCACCCAGACTGCGGAAATGAAGGTTCAGGATTTCAATTATGTCCCGATCCATTGGACCCCGCTGCAAATCGGCTCCGCCCGTTGTCTCGGCGATAGTCTTCCTCAGACGCTCGATCCGCGCCCTGCAAACCAGACATCCACAGACATGGCGAACGACGGCATCCGGCACGTCCGCCTCATGCTGCGCCGCCAACTCATAATAATATGCCGCCGCATCCCGATGCAAGCAGTTTTGACCACCCGTACCCACCGTGCTCCCTCCTTTTCCACCACCGAAACCGGCCGCCATGCTGCCTGCGGAAGGTTATCGGCGACGCATAGGTTCCTTGCGGAATCGCCTCCCTGGAGCGATGGTCGTCTCCGTACGCTCGTATAACGGCCACGCTCGCCTACCACTGCCAACTGCGCGATACCGGACGCTCCTTATTCTTACTTATAGCGTGGCGTCGGCGCAAATGTTGATGCAAAAATCCTGCACGGCGCCCAGAAGCCGGCAACTCGCTTATCACATCCAATAGATGCCCGTCACAAGTAGCTCGCTGTCAATTATGCGATCAAGGCAAAAACTACTATATGTTGCGAGCGTCGGTCCGTCAAGCAGAATCCCCCATTGGCAGCGGATTTTCGTCTCTGACCAGCTTTTGTGGAGAGATACCACTCCCTGGCTCCTGCAGCTCAGGATGACAAAACTCGCCATCGGAGAAGTCTTCCTGGCGGGCGGGGAACCTGCCGGGAAGCCTTATTTTTGCGGCCGGCGGGCGGTGGCGGCCTTCTGGACCTCGGCCCAGACCCGCAGGAAGTTCTCGCCGCAGATTTTCCGGATGTCCGGCTCGCTATAGCCCTTTTTGAGCAGCTCGCAGAGGAGATTCGGATAGCAGGAGACGTCCTCAAGGCCCTCCGGGACCTGTGACACGCCATCAAAATCAGAACCCAGACCCACGTGTTCGACGCCGACCAACTTGGCAATGTGGTCGATATTGGCAGCCACATCCGACACGTGGGCCGTACTGAATTGGGCCTTCTGCCACTGCTGCTCGACGTAGCGGTCCTTATCTTCGCCCTGCAAATTGTTCGCCTTGATGTACTGGCGTACCTCCTGTCGCAGCCGCTCGCCCTCGACATTGACCTTCGGATTGACGAACATGGAGCCAAAATTGACCTGGATCACGCCGCCTTTTCGGGCCAGGAGCCGAATCATCTCGTCGCTCATATTCCGCTGCCAGCCGGGGGTGAAGTAGCGGCAGGCCGAATGCGTCGCGACAACCGGGGCCTCCGACAACTCCAGGACCTGGTAAAAAGCCTCATCCGAGACGTGCGAGACGTCGATCATCATGCCGAGGCGGTTCATTGCCGGGATCAGTTCCCGGCCGAGGGGGCTCAGACCGTGCCATTTGGGCCCATCGTCGAAGGAGGAATCGCAGATGTGGTTGTTTTTGGAATGGGTGAGGGTGACGTAGCGGACGCCGCGATCGTAGAAATGCTTCAGATTGGCCGGCTCGCCTTCGAGGGCCGAGCCGTTCTCCAGTCCGAGGAGAATCGAGATCCGGCCGGAGCCGAATTGCTGCCTTATCTGCTCGATGGAATCGGCCACGGTGAACTTATCCGGCCATTTCCGGGCGAATCCTTCGACCAGGTCGATCGTTTCGTCGCCATAGGCCTTCGCGCCGCCCTTTTCCTCATATTCGGGCGGTATGTAGATGGCCATGAACAGGGCGTCCAAGCCCCCTTGTCTGGCCCGGACGTAGTCAAAATGCCCCTTCTCGGCCCTGACCGAAATGTCATATTTCTTCCGGAAGACCTCATACGGCGTGTCCAAGTGCGTGTCGATGAGCAAGAGCTTCTGAGCCAATTGGTTGGCACGCTCTTTGAATTCAGCATCTGTACCGGCTTTCTGTGACCCGGCCAGGTTCAGGAGAATTGGCAATGCAACCGTCAGCGGCAACGTGATGACCTTTCCTAAGTACATGATTTCACAAGCCTTACAATGTTCTCATATGCTGCAAATAAACGTCTCGTTCTCTGTCATGTCGGGCGGAGCGAAGCGAAGTCGAGACATCTGGCAGCGAATAGGCGTCCCGCTCATGCACGGCCGGATTCCTCGGCTGCGCCTGGAATGGCAGGAAACGGGCTTAGTTTGCGGACAGGACGGCACCCATCGCCTCGATAGAGGATAGATAGACTCGCTTCGAGTAGTTCTCCAGCAGTCGCACGGCCCCCGCCCGATCCGTTCCGTACAACTCGCGGGCCGCTTTTTCGATCGGTCCCTGCATGGTGACAGCATCCCGCTCGAGCCGCTGGGCCTTTGTCTTCGCTTTGGCCACGGCTGCCGGGCCCGCAGCCTCGACCTTGTCGCGGAAACTGGAAAAGGTCCAGAACGCCGCCTGGGCATTGGCGGTAAACGGCGCCTGCACCCGGCGGTCGTAGGCTTCTCGCGCCGGCCGTTCAGATTCCAGCCGCCAGCCGGTCGGGAAATCCGGGATGCCAAAGTGGAAGGGGATGTAGAACGAGGTTCCCGGCGAGGCCAGGCAGACCCAGTACACGATTCCGATGTCTGAGGGCATGCCCTTTCCAAGCCGGGTCACGAAGCTGGTTTGTGTCGCCCCGCTGCACAGGGCACAGGCGAAGCGTGAGTCGGCGGGGGCCGGACGGATTTCGCTATCTTTATCGTGGCGCAAGACTTGCATCACATCGGTGACGCTCAGCTTCTGTCGCGGGACAACCGAAAAGGGCAGGTTCGGGCCGGGCTTAGGCGGGTTGGCGGCGACGTACATCAGGCCGCTCCACTGCCGGCCGGTGTTGTTCGGATTGGCGGCCGCTTTGGGACTGGTGTAGATGGCCCCGAAATCGAAGGGACCGTCAGCCTGCGGGTCGTACCAGCCCCTCGATTTGGCATAGTCGATGATCTCCCGGGATGCCAGGACATTGGCCTTGTCCTCAAGATCGACCCTGCGGATTGTGTACGTGTTGGCGACCATCGCGACTTCGCCATCGGGCACGCGGCGGGCCAGCCAATGCTTGCCATTGACCACGCAAAAGAGCCAGCCTTCGTTGGGGTCGCAGATGACGTAAGTTCGGCCGGAATCGATGTAACCGAAGCGTTCCACGAGGCTTCCAGCCAGGAGCACGCCTTCCCGCGCCGTTTTGGCACGCTCGGCCACCAGCCGGCGCAGCATGTAGCCGATCCCGCCGTCGGTCAGCTCCGGCTTATCCTCTCGCGAGGGGCAGTTGTCCGACGCGACGGCCACGCCCCATTCGTTCACATAGCTGTCGGAAAAGAGCATACCCGGCATCTCCGACCAGATGTACGCCCAGGTCTGCTGGACCTGCTCCAGCGAGCCGCCATTACGCAGCTTGACCCGACTGCCTGGCGGATAGCTCCGGCGGGGCACCTTGTGATGGTTGACAATCTGCGGGGCATCATCATTCTCATTGTGGCCGATGATGACGCACCCGTCCGCCGAGGCGTTCTTGCCCACCACAATCGAAAAACACGCCCGGCACGGCACCACCGACGCCAAGGTCAGACCGACCCAAGCAAGCACGGCCACAAAGAGCGCCTTGGTCCAACGATAAGTCTTGTCACGATTGTTACTTGCGGTCATACACGTACTCATGGATTCTCGGATGACCTTACTCCTGTGCTGTTGCCGCGTTCAACTGTTCCTGGGATTGAGCGGGCGCCGGCACACTATTAAGCTGCCCCTCCGTGGAGGCAACGACCACGGCACAAACGGCGTCGCCGGTGATATTTACGACGGTCCGGCACATGTCCAGGAAACGATCGACGCCCAAGATGATGGCAATCCCCTGCAGCGGGACGCCGACACTGTTCAGCACAATCGCCAGCATGACGATGCCGGCCCCCGGTATGCCGGCCGTCCCAATCGAGGCCAGCGTGGCGGTCAGCACAATCGTCAACTGCTGCGAAAAAGCCAAGTCCATGCCATAGACCTGTGCCAGGAACGCGGCGGCGACACCCTGCATCAGGGCCGTGCCGTCCATGTTGATGGTCGCCCCCAGCGGCAGCGTGAAGCTGCAAATGTGCTGAGGAACGCCCAGGTTCTTTTCCGTGCATTCCATCGTCACAGGCAGCGTGGCATTGCTCGACGAAGAGCAGAAAGCCACCAACTGGGCGGGTCGGAAACCCCGAAAGAAGGTCGATACGCTCATCTTCGTGAATATCTTCAGCGCGGAGGAATAGATGATAAGCATGTGAGCGATCAATCCGAGCAGGACCACGACACAGTACTTGATGAGCATGGCGAGAATGCCCAATCCGAAATCGGCGACGACCGCCGCGATCAACGCAAAGACGGCATAGGGGGCCGTCTTCATAATGAGGTGCACCATCTGGATGATGACATCGTTGACGGCGCCGAAAAAGCCCAGGACCGGCCCGCTGCGCTCGGGCGGGATCAGCGTCAGGCACACGCCCGTCAGCACGGCAAAAAAGATGATCTGGAGCATCTGGCCGTCCGCCATGGCCTTGACGGGATTCGTCGGGATGATATCCAGCAGGAGGTCCTTGATTGAAGGCTTTTCCGCGGCGGGCTGCACCGGCAGGTCCTTCTGTCCGGCGGCACCATCGGCCAGTCGCTGTCTCGCTTGCGGGGACAGGCTGGAGCCGGGCCGCAGGATATTCGCGAGCACAAGACCGATGCTGACGGCGATGGCCGTCGTGCATAGATAGAAGACGATGGTCTTGGCCCCGATTCTGCCCAGGGTTCGAACGTCTTTCAGGCTCGCCGTACCCACCAGCAGCGAGGAGAACACCAGCGGCACCACGACCATGCTGATGAGCCGGATGAACGCCGACCCGACCGGCTTGATATAGGCAACCACAAACCCGGAGAACCCGAGGCGATTCGCGGCCAGGCCAAAGACGGCCCCGAGAGCCAGGGCGATGAGGATCTTTGTGTACAACTGCAATCTGGGCAACGACTGACCTCCAAGAGCGGGCGAACGGGCGAGTTTTAACCCGCCTCTATCTTGACAGTACGCAGGCGCGGACGAGGGCGCCGTAGATGGCGTTACGGTGGACGAGGTCGGTCATCGACTCGGGGTGCCATTGCACGAAAAGCCCGAACCTGCCGTCCGTGCGCTCCAGGGCCTCGACCACTCCGTCCTCACTATGAGTGATTGGCCTCAAGTCTCTCCCCAGGTCGTCGACGGCCTGATGATGACTCGACAGAACCATTGCCTCCTTTGCGCCGAGGATATCCGCGAGGATGCTGGGTGCTTCGATCTGCACGCGGTGATAGGCCCGGTGGTTGACTTTCGTGCCGATCTCGGCGGGGATATCCTGAATCATCGTGCCGCCGGAGACGACGTTCGTGAACTGCATGCCGAGACAGACGCCGAGCAGGGGCTTGCCGCTCGCGAGCCAGCGGGCGATCAGCTTCCGCTCAAACTCATATCGCTCTTTCGTTAGCGGCTGGACCGTTTTGTCCGGCTGTTCGCCATAGGCCGCCGGCGGAATATCGTCCCCGCCGACCAGCACGAGGCCGTCGAGCACCTCCAGGTAGCTTTGCAGAATCCGCTCATCATCAATTGTCGGCAGCACGACCGGCACCCCGCCGTTCTCCGCCACCGCCGCGGCATACGCGAAACCCACGGTCGTTTCGGCCGGTTTGTCTCCCTTCGCCGGCTCGTAGACACTCGTAATTCCGATCAGTGGCCGGGAAGCTGCATGGGATTGCTGGCAACCGCCGGCCAGCCAAAAAAGACCGACACAGAGAGACGCCACCGCCCCATTCATCGTGTGCCTGGCACCACTGGTCATAGCCAATCCTTAATCCAAGGAACCCTGCAAACACAGTCACGTCTGTCGCCTGCGAACCGGCACCAGCAGCTTATCCTCACCAACTGCATAGGGCAAGCTTTCGTCCAGCGCCGTGCCATGTCCACGCTTGCGTGGGCATGTCTGATGGAGCGCATGCTTACGCGCGCGTAAGCATGGCACCGGTCTTGAGTGCGATGCAAGTAGCCCATCGCAAATTGTGAATCATCAATTCGTGGGCCTGGCGCCGATGAGGCCGGCGGGCCAGCGGTCGAGGGTCAGCGGGTCGTGGCCGGGGACGACGATGTCTGCCAGGGAACGGATTTGGGCCATCGCCGCCCGGCAGGCGGACTCGTCGGGACTGCGCGCGGGGCGGTCCTTCTCGATGTTCTCGTATTTGTAGACGACGTCGCCGGTCAGCACGGCCGGGCCCATGTGGGTCTGCACCAGGATGCCCTGACTGCCGGAGGAATGGCAGCCGAGCGGAAAGACCCGCACGCCGGGGACGACTTGCTCATCCTCGACGAGCTGCAGGGCATCAGGCCGCTTGGCAAGCGCCTCCCTTACGTCCTTTGCAACGTGACTTCGCTCGTCTGACGCGCTACGGGAAGTCTCCTCGTATTCACGCCGGTTGACGACGAGCTTTGCGTTCGGGAAGGCGTCGAAGTAATCGTAATGGTCCGGATGCAGGTGTGTGACGATCACATGACTGACGGCGGCGGGATCGATGCCGTGGCGTTTCAGCGCTTCCGGCGTTCGCTCCTCGGGCAGTTGCTTGACGCCGCCGGGGATGTACTGGGCCGTCGCTTTGCTGAACTCCTCGGGATACTTCGGGCCGGTGTCGATCAGGATGGGCCGGGGGCCGCCTTCGAGGACCCAGACGTAGAGATTGAACGTGCTCGTCTGCCGGCTATCGGAGCCTTGGAACGTTATGTAGTCGCGGACCTGGCATTCGCCGACTTTAATGGTTCTGATTGTGTACTTGGGCGTATTCGCAGGTGTCGGGGGCCAGCGGTCGAGCGTGCCGGGGTCGTGACTCGGTAGTACGATGTCCGCCTTGGCGCGGACCTTTTCTATAGCGGCTTGGCATTGTTCAAGATTCGCGAACACGCCGGGCGGGGTGTTGCGCTCGAAGTTGGCCAGCAGCGAGATGGTGTCGCCGGTAATCACGGCCCAGCCATAGGCCGTGTGGATGCGATAGGCCGTGGAGCCGGGCGTGTGGCCGCCGATCCAGAACGACTCAATCCCCGGCAGGACCTCCTGGTCCTCCACGAGCACGAGGCGCTCGCGGCACTGCGGATTATTCGAGAACTCGTGCATAAAGGGCCCATGTCCCCAGCTCGGGCTCTGGCCAGTCGCGCCCTCCCATTCCCTCTTGCCGACGTAGACTCTCGCGTTGCTGTACTGGAGCACGTCATCCACGTGGTCAAAGTGCAGATGCGTGATGAAGACATGGCCGATATCTGCCGGCGTCAGGCCGAACTTGCGCAACTGGGCCCGGCTGCTCTCGTTCTCGTTCTGCGTGATCGGTTCGCGCAGCACGTGGGCGGCCCCGCGATTCATCTCGGCGACATTTGTGAGTCCCGCGTCCACGAGGATGGGTTTATCCCCGCCGAGGATGAGCCAGAGGTACAGGGCATAACCGTACGTCTCGGAATTGTCGCCGCCGTGGAAGGCGTGATTGCCCGCCAGCTTGCACGCGCCGTTGCGCAGCGGGTAGATCCGATACGTGGGCGCTGCACTTCTGGCCGGGCTCACTTCGCCCGCCGTTGAGCGATGTAGCAGCATGCACACAGACACCAGAGCGATCAGTAAACCGGTCCACCTTTGTACATGCTGCCCTGTTGATCTGTGCATCTTAATCTCCTGTTATCACAGGTGCAACTGCATCTGTTTATTGGCAGGGACCTGCACCGTGGTTGTCTTGCCTTGCCATGAGATTTCCAGGTCGAACGGGCCGGTGCTCTTCACCGTGAGCGTGCGCCTGCCGGTCGCGTCGGTTGGTTCGCATACGAGCGAGACGGTTTTGCCGCCGAACCAGAATCGCGCGACGCCGACCCGCTTGGGAGAGCGGATGTCCCATGTCACTTTATTCACGAGAGCGTCCGCCCGGATGCCGATGGCATACTCGATGAAGAACCCGATGGGCCCGATCCCCGTCCAACCGACGAAGTCGCGCTTGGCCGGCGCGCCGGGGGCGATGCGCTGCGGGGCGTAGTTCTCCCAGACGGTGCCCGTCTCTTGGAATACCGTGACGACATTGCGGAGGTGATTCATCGCGATTTCCCGGGCCAGCTCGGCGTAGCCGTAGTTCTCCAGGCCGGAGATCACCATCTTGTCGGTCGGGGCCCAGACGGCGCCGGTCCAGTATCCGCCTTGGGGATCGAAGCCGGGCTCGTTCGCGGCGAGAGTGGGCACGCGATGGGGCGTGTTGAACGTTCGCGGGTCGTTCAACTCCGCCGCAAGGGCCTCGGCCTGCGACTGCGAGGCGACCTTCGCCAGCAGCGGCCAGAAGGCCGCGATACTTTTCACCGGCGCCCGCTCGCCCTTGATCGTCAGATCGAAGTAGAACTTGCGCTGCTCGTCCCACATGTGCCGATTGATGAGTACTGCAAGCTCGTCGGCGTCCCGCTGATACCGCGCGACCTCGGATTCCTTGCCAAGGACCTCGGCTATCTCCGCGAGATGGTGGGCGAAGAGGACCATCTCGGAGGAGATGTCGATTCCCGTGCCGCCGGGCTCGAGGTACTTGTTGCGCGTGGCGTTGTCCATGCTGGCCCAGTCGGTCATGTAGAGCCCGTTGCCCTGGTGGAGGTACTTTTGAAGGGCACCGTAGTATCGCACCAACGGCTCCCAGACGAGGCGCAGCCTATCCTTGTCGCCCGTCAATCGAAAGCTCTCCAGTTCCGCCCAGGCGAAAATCGGGTGGTTCAGCGCGTCCAGCGTCAGTCGCGGATTGGGCGTCGGAGCCGGTCGGCCCTCATAGACCACGTTTACCCGCCGGATGCCCGTGTCCAGCGTGTAGCCCCATCGGCTAAAGAGCGGCTCGTTGTCGTCGTTCACCCATTGCTCGAAGTCCACGCCGGTGGTCCGATTGATCTCCCGGCAGATTTCGCCGTTCTCGTGCTGTTTGATATAGAAGTTGTCCAGCGAGCCGATGCCGGGGACATGGGAGTGGGCGTAGTTGCAGAACATCGTCATGAAGCACGTGTCCCACAGGAAGATGTTCTGATTGAACGCCGCGTCGATGAACTGCGAGACGAAGCCGCTGCTCGGAGCCGGTTCGTGGAAGTTCTTGAACGCCAGCTCCCATGCCTTCCAATAGCACGTGACGTAGTTGGGGTCCTCGTCAAAGATCGGCGCAGGCAGCTTGTCCCTCGTGGCTTCGAACGCCGGCAGCGGCTTAGGCTCATATCGTTTCTTGCCGAAGTACATCCCTTGCTCCGCTGAAACGCGGCTGCTTATGGACGCAGCGGCCAATGTGACGAGGACTGCTCCGATGCAAGTTGCCGGTCCCGGTCTGCGGTGTGCTGCGGCTTCGTTCATCTGATTCTCCTGGGGCGACAGATATTGCGACCCCCCCCAGGATAGCGGCCGTACCCCAAAAAGCAACCGTGCAAAGGGTTTTCGGCAGGGCAATCGCAAAGTCAGGCGGAGAGCACCTTCAGTAGGTAGTCTTCGTCCCAGCCGGCCCGCAGGCGTTTGATCTTGATGCCCACTTTTTCCGTTGTCTCCCGCTTGAGCAGGTTCAGTGCGATTCGTCGCAGCCGTGAGAAGTTCTCGGCGGCGTAGCCATTATGAATTCGGCTGGCGTCCTCGTTGAAACTCACGTCCAGCGACCAATGCAACGAGTTCTCGACCTGCCAGTGGCTGCGAATCAGCCGACCGAATCTCTTGGCATCGACACCCCGCAGGCTGCTGATGAAGTACCGCCGCTCCTTCTCGATCCGCCCATCGGCCCATTGACGCCGCCCATCCACGGCAATCAGACTGCTCAAGCCGACCCACTGATCCCGGTCGGCGAACCAATCGACCCGCTCGGTGCACCAGACCTGTCGAGTCTCCAATCGACCGTGGCTCTTATGGACTTGCTGGTCATAGTCCAG
>Ga0315289_10002217_pt1 | contig 30021 bp, 24 predicted proteins | sample YL17G11_40_MG_FD_203452 | JGI IMG/M metagenome (GOLD analysis project Ga0315289, IMG submission 203452) | Sediment microbial communities from Yellowstone Lake, YNP, Wyoming, USA - YL17G11_40 | ecosystem: Environmental > Aquatic > Freshwater > Lake > Sediment | place: USA: Wyoming | collected... | reverse complement strand
GGTGGTGATGGCGCTCATGCCGGAGGCGGAAAGCACGCAGTCCTCAGCACCCTCGAGGGCCGCCAGTCGGCGCTGCGCGACGGTTTCCGTCGGGTTCCCGTAGCGACCATACTCGAACCGCTCCTTGCTGCCCCTCGTATACGCCCGTATCTCTTTGCTGTCCTTGAACGCGTAGGTCGAGGTCTGGACAATCGGCGTGGTTATAGAATCGGCGTAGCGTTCCCTGTCCTCGCCAGCATGGACAGCGCGCGTGGCGAAGCCCAGTTTCCCTGTCGGCCCGTGTGAGCTTTGGCGCTTTTTTCGCTTGCTCATCTCCGCATCGGCACTCCCAGCCCTGCAATCCTACTCACTGGCCTGACGAACCTCGTCGAAGAAGGGCGTTCTCCCCTGCTCCACGCACGTCGCGGCGTAGAGATACATCGCCGCCGACCACGTCTGCCCATCCTGTCCCTGGGGCGTCCCATCATACGCCCGGAACCATTCATTGAACCCGAAGACGTCTTCAGGGGTTCGGCCGGGGCGAACCAGATCCGTGAGGGCGGCGAGCTTGCGTTCCGCCAACCGATGACGGCCGGCGCCCACAGCGGCTGCTACGTAGAATGCGCACACAAACGGCCACACGCCGCCGTTGTGATACTCTCCCGGCAGCCCGTACATCTCGTAGCGCGGCCGCCAATCAGGATCTCCGGGACGAATGTAGGGAAACAGGTTCGGAGGCAGGTCCAATGCCAGTTCACCTCGGCGACGCATAGCCGCACACTCGTTCTCCACCCAGGACACGAGAGCGTCTGCCCGCGAATGCGATGCGATTCCGGACAGGAGGGCCACACTGTTGCCGAGCAGGTCGAAACGCTCACTGCTGTAGAGCTTGTAGGACCAGAGGGCGTAGTAAGGTCTGTAAGCCAGCGCAAGCCCGGAGAGCACATGTCGCCGCTTGCCGTTGGCCGCAACGGCAAACCGGTTCATCTCGCCGGCGAGTGCCGCGGCGCGTTCGTGTTGGCCGTACAGGTGCAGATAGGTGTACACGAGCGTGTTCACGTAAAGCCCGTATCCGGGAACCCATTGCTCATCGCGCCAATCGCTTGTGGGCTGCTGAGCCACGATCACACGATCCTCCGGGCTCTGGTACTGCATCCAGCCCATAGCCTTCTGAACCGCGTCTTCCAGGAAGTCCGATTCGCCGGCGACCCTTCGGAACAGCGCCACGCCGATGAGGAACAAGGGTGTCGTGTCGCTGGCGCCCAGGTCCTCGCGATCATGGACAAGGCCCGGGACATGCCCCAGGGCGGTCTGGTTCTTAGCCAACGTCACCAGTACTCGGCGCATGGCTCCTATCAGCCCCTCGTCACCCGTAACAAGAATGCCCAGGGACGATATCATCAGGTCCCGGGTATAGGGCTCCGGGTAACCTTGGGCGGCAGTCCGCGGCAGCCCGTGGAAAGGCCCTCGGGCATTGTGCCTGAGCACCTCGATGGCCGCCTGTTTGGCTTCCTCGACGCGAATGCTAAGTAGACGTGTCATCTGCTCACTCAATCCCCAACCGGTTAGAGAAAATTTCGAGGCATCGTTTGGCGATAACGCGATAGTCAAAGAACTCTACCGCCCTTCGCCTGCCGGCTTCGCCCATCTTGCGGCGCAGTTCCGCATCCCCCATCAGCCTGAGCAAGTAGTCGGCTAGATCGCGCACACTGGCCTGGTAGTTGGCCGTCCGCGGGGGATCGAATGCTACATAATGCCCTTCCTCGTAGCCCGATTCCTTGCCGAGGATTGCCTCACCTATGCGAATCTCCGTAGCTACGCGAGCCAGGAACGCCGTCTCTCCATGAACCAGCGTGTCCAGCAACGCCATGGCCTTGATGCCGATAACGGGCTTCCCGCAGGCGCCTGCCTCCACCTGGGGCATGCCGAAGCCCTCCAGGCGCGACGGGGCGGCGTAAATGTCGCAGGCCGCCATCAGGTAAGGCATGAAGTTGCGTGAGACCACGCTGGTGGTGTAGATCACGCTTTTCTCAATGCCCAGGTGCGTGGCAAGCTGAAGATCAGCGACGTTCTGCAACTCGGTCCGCGGCTGCGGCCAGACCTTGCAGACATACTTCCAGTCCGGCGCCCTCGTGTCTATCATGGCCAGGGCCTGCATTACCTCCTGAGCGCCCTTCGACGCCGCATCGCCGCCAACGGTAAGGATCATCACCTGGTCCGGCGCAACGCCCAGCGCCTCCCGCACGCACGTTACTTTGGGGTCTTGCTTGTCTCGCACGCAGAACGCATCCGTGTCGGTGCCGACCGGCAGTATCTCTATGTTCTTGCCGTCAAGACCATCGCGCATGTAGACTTCCTTGACCCAATTGGACGTCACCAGAATCAGCGGCAGGGCATTCAGCGCTTCCTGGTAATTCGCGATGTACCCGTCAGCTACAAGCCAGGGGACCGGTTGGACACCGTAGCGCTGTGGATGCAGGATCAAGTGCGGGGTATGCCCCCAGTATCCCACACCCAGAACCACGTCCGGTTCGAACCAGCGGTAGTACCATTCCTTCTCCTGCGCGGACTCGAAATGCACGGCATGAGCGTCAACGCCAAGCTGCAGGAGGCCCCTGTAGAGCAGATCTCCCTGTGTCGCCAGCCCGCCTGGCATAGGCGGGAAATCATAGAGCACCAATACCTTCATGATCCCTCACACCTCCGTCTCTGGAGCCATGCGTTAAGCTCCCGGGCAGATTCGAAGCACCAGAACGCCTCTTCTGTGGGCGTCGTTCTGGCTTCAAGGCTATCCGGCGCGAAGCCGTACGTCTCAGTGATGATGCTGTACTTCCGTGTCCACGTCTCCGTGTCCAGCCGCTCTATCCTATGCGCGTCACGGCGCGGCCGGGGAAGGTACTGACCACCGCCGTCCTCGTATGCGAACAGCCACAGATTATCCGCGAGGATCCTGCCTGCTGTCCACAATCCGGTGACGGCGCTGCTCGCTTCCTCGTGCCGCCTGTGTCGCGTGTACTCGCCCCAGGGACCGTGAGTCACAGCCAGGTCAAACTCGTTGTCCGCCAGCAGCGAAAGGACTGCGCCCTCCACTACTGCGCTCGGGAGAGGAGTCTGCTCCGCTCCGTCGTCCAGGTCGGCCATGTCTCCCGACGCATCCATCTGCCGGAGCGCGCGGTGGAACTTGGGCGATCGGTCCGGATCGCTTCCCCTGCACAACGCGGCGATATAGCATTCCCACTCGGGGTGCGAAAGGATCGTCCCACCCGCCCAGAGTGTCTCGTCATCAGGATGGGCGACAATCACGGCGACCCTTGTGGAACTGCTCATGAGCCGGACTCAGAAGAAATCGCTCGACCCTGCCACCGCGGTTACAGCACAAGTCCCTCACGCCGGGAAACGGCGGCACTCAGAGCCTCTAACAAAATGCCGCGTGAGCCGCGTTGCGCCTCCGGCCAGATGGATGCGACGCCAGCCCGAGGCGCAACCCGAAGGGACGGGGCGTCTTTGGCTGCATGCCTGTGTCGCGCAGGCTTGGCGCATCCGGCCTTCGCAGCCGAAGCTGCTTCGGCGGAGTAGGCTCGGACCTCTTATGCGCCGTCGCCCACGCTCCTTGGCCTGCAGCGAAATACACCCCGTCGCGGCCACGGGGCATTTTGTTAGAGGCTCTTATACCCCCGATTTGGCAGGCAGTCAAGCATGGGCTCATCTGAACAGCCCGCGGCCGAGTGTGTTCCTGATCTCTTTCTGGAACTCCCTTGCCTGCGGCCCGCTCATTCGGCGAGTGGTCCAGTACAGCTCCGGCCCCCAGTACTCCCTCTCGCCAGCGTCGAAGGAATTGTATATCTCCCTGAGGAGGTCAACGCTGTCATCGTCGTCGGCGGCAGCGATGCCGCGTGCAAGCGCCAACCAGAGTCCCTGCTCGTCCTTGTTCCTGCGCCACGCCTCGGCCAGCACGGACAGGTACTCCGCATGGCCCGTCACTGACATCAGGTATGCCGCTCCGGCCGAAAGCTCCGGATCATCCGAGCCGACAAACACACGCACCAGATCCAGTGAGAGCCCTTCAGGCAGCTCCGGGGGTTCCCAGGGCCTGCTGGCTTCTGTGCGCACGCCGGCGGAGAGGAGGTCCCCGCCGGCAAGGAACTCGGCCCACACGATCTCGTCCCCAATGTAAACGCGCAGACCGGGCCGCAAAGGCGAGTACGCACGGAGGAGGGATTCAAAAGCTGCAATGCGCAGGCGTTCCTGGTCTGCCGCCATGGTCTGCAAGACCAGTTCTTCGTGTTCACGACAGCCGATGCAGAGCAGAATCTCAAGGGCGGCCTGCCGCAATTCTTCGGCGACGCCGCCGTCGGCAGGAGCACCTGCGATTCGCATGGCCTCCGTCTCGCCTTCCTCGAGCTGTGCACGACACAGGAGCAGAAGGGCCATGGCCTGCCTGCGCGGATTCTCGGACTTGAGCTGCTCCCTGGCGCGCTCGGCGAGACGCCTCCCACGACCGCTGTCGACAGCTAAGCTCGGCAGATCCGCTGCGTAACCGTAGAACTCAACCACGGTGGCCAGAACACTGCCGGGCGACGCCAGCACGTGTATATCCCTGCTGAACACATCCCACAACAGGGCCTCCTCACTCTCGGGCGCGTCTGCAAAGACGCTGGTGAAAAGGCTCGCCCAGGTGTCATCGTCCAGTGGCAGTTGGCTCAAGGTCAGATAGAGCTGCTTGCGCCTGTCCCATTTCAGCGAGGGCATGAGTCCTACAGCTTCTCCGGCGTACTGCGGCTCGCTGCTGACAACTTCCAGCACGCCAGGAAACGCGACCTCCTGCTCACCGAGCGCCACCAGTGCTTTGAGCCCCTGGAAGCGCTCCGTGGTATCCCCCGCAGACGTCAACCCGCGCAGCGCGCTCACCAGGCGCTCCCGGGGCGCTCCGGGAATCCGCAGGGCCGCTGCGTCCGAGCTTTCGTCACTGGCCGCTGCCCACTTCGAGACCGCCGCCGCCGTGGCAGTGCGAACCGAACTCTCCGGGTCGGACAGACAGGCCAGAACCTCCTCAGACGCAGGGGACGCGATCGTAGCGAGCAGCGTGCCGACGGCCTGGGCGCGGACCTCGGGATCATCGTGCCTGCACAGGCCCTTGATGGTCGGCAGCGCCCTCTCCTTTATGCTGTCGTTGGACGCCATGAGCTTGAGCACAATCGGCGTGAGGTCCCTGTGTGTCTGCGCCAACTGGGCAAGCTCATCAAGACAGTCGCTCAGGTCCGCCTCCTCAAGGTCGCCAAGGGCCTCAACGGCCTTGGAGACGACGAACAGATCGTCGTCATGCAGAACCTCTTCCAGGGCCTTCGCTACTGCGGCGCAGCGCTTCTGCGAAAGTCTGCGGAGTTCCCGGCCGCTTGTGCTGACTTCGCCGAGCCCGCTCACAGCTTCTGCGCGCACGCGCCAGCTCCGGTGGCGCGTCAGTTTCAACAGCGCGTCGAATGCTGCATCTTCATCACGCACGGACGTCAGGGCCTGCACTGCGTGCACGATCAGATCCTCATCCTCTTCATCGAATGCGTATCGAGCCAGGTCCTCGGCCACGTCGGGCAGCGGCGAGACGGCCAGTTCCTTCAGGAGGGTCGCGCGCACGTCCGGCGAGGGATCCGCAAGCATCTTCACCACGTGTTCCTTGGCGAATTCCGTCCCGGTTTGCGTAAGGCCGCGCAGAGCCGTCTCCCGGACCTTTGGGTCGGGGTCGGTGAACGCTTCAAGGAAGAAGTCCTCAAGCGGCGCACCGGCGTTCCTGCTCAGAGAAGTCAGCGCATCCACACGCAAGTTCGGGTCCCGCGCGGCCATCTGGAACGGCACCTGGGGGAAGCGCAGCGCCGTGCTGGAGGGCAGCAGCAGGCGGTAGCGCAGCGCCGTCAGCCGCTCGCGCCGGCGATCCCATGCAGGAGGTGTCAGGCTGCGGACGGTGGGCAGCAGATCGCTGCCCGCGCGTGCCAGCCGCTCGTAAGCGGCACGCGACTCAACGCCTTCATCGCCGGTCATCCAGATGTTCAGGTCGCGCTCGATCTCCTCGGCGGACGGCATGCGGACCTCCTGCGGGCGCTGCGTGTCCTGAACCCACGTGCGAAGTCCCTCCATTGCCGGCGCAATGGAGTCCGGCTTCCACGGATCCACTCCCTCAATCGGCGCCCCCCAGAGTCGGAGCACCTCCAGGGCCCCCAAAGCGGCTGCGAGCTTCCCCTGACCAAGGGTCTCGACGACCACGGACGCGCCAGTCTCTTGCCGGGTGCTCAGCACCTCAACTGCGGCCTGACGCTGAACGGGGTCCCTGCTTGCCAGAACCTCAGCCAGCTCGGCCGGCGTTCGTTTAGCCAGTTTTGCCGGATCCCGAAGCGCCGCTGCCTCTTTCGCAGCCGCCAGCCACTGGAGAAACGTGCCGGGGGGCATATACCCCCGGCCGCGGGCAATCTCGGCGCCGTCAGGCGCCAGCAGCACGACCGTCGGCAGAGCGTCGATCGCGAGGATCCGGGAGGTCTGCGGGTCGGCTTCCACGTCAAGCCGCAGCAGGACCAATTCCTCGATCTGCCCAATCACCTCGGGGGAAGAGAGCGTCCGAGCGAAAGCCGGGCAGTACGGGCAGCTTCGGTGCCACGCGGACACAAGGAGGGGAGTATTGAGAAGGCGACTGCGGCTGGAAGCCTCTTCGAAGTCGCCAAGCCATGCCGGACGCTCGACGGGCCCGGAGGCAATCTGACCGGTTGTTGCGAACGCAGTGCCCGCCAATGCGATCAGCCAGACCAGGAGCGCTGCCAGAGCGCACCAGCGACGCTGCACGCGGCCGGCGCCTGCCTGCGGGCTATCCCCTGCCGTCTGTTCAGAATATGAGCGCATAGGCCAGGATGTCCACGTTGACCTGTTCGGCGTTGGCGATCTCGTTGCCGCCGCAACAGCAGCACCCGCTTGTGTTCGCGGTATCGTTCAGGCCATCTTGAGAGTAGATCAGCACCAACTTGCCCGCCAAGCTGAGGCCCTCCAGGGGGTTGGGTGCCCCGTGTTTCGTGCTGAGGCCGCTGATGTCATAGACCGTGTGGAACACCGGGTGACTCATCGGCAGGTTCTGCAACTTCACGTCAGGCCATATCCTCTCGATCTCCGCGCGGAAGGACGCATTCCACTCCTTGGAGGAACAGCCAGCTGATGCGAGCAGGAACCCGCCGTTCTCGCAGTACTTCTTCAGGTTCTCACGCTCCTTCTCCGTCAAGCTGAAAGCCCCCTCCCCTGTCATGATGACGAATGGGTACTGAAAGAGGTCATCGGACTCCAACTTGACTGCATGGAAGCGCTGACTCGTGGTTATCGCCGAGTCGTTGTCGGCTTTCACGAGGAAATGGTCGCTGAAACACTTGGAGCTCTTGACCCGCGAGTAGATCAGGTTGGCAACCTGCACAGTAGAGGCATCCTCTCCGCCGACCTGTATCGGCTCCTCCACGAGCGCAGCATCTTTAGACTCGTCGGCCGAATCCTGCGCACTGTACGCAATCGCTCCGAGCAGCAATGCCAATAAGCACAGCAGCAGCTTCGCTTTCACTCCCTTATCCTCCGCCGCCCAAAACGCTCAATGTTCCTCTTCACCGGCGCTTTTCTCCAATGTCGTTCCCATGGAGGTTTCCTCCGCAACCCGACGGAAGTAATCGCGCACGCGCTGGCGGTGTCCGGGTGGCACCGCCTGGAGCGCGACTCCACCATAAGGGATGTCGGCCCGTTCCGGGGCACCGATCTCGCCCTCCATCCCCCCGCCTCCCGCCTCCCAGAACAGCCCCGGCGCAGCATCCGCCCTCCCGCCGGCCGCGCTCATACGAGCCTGAGCCATGTTGGCAGGGCCGTAGAGTCCTACGTTGGCCGGCGTGTTACTGCGCACGCTGTAGCCGCCGGCGCCCGCGCCAATGCCCCTTCCCATCCCGGCGCCGGCAGCCCCCGTTCCCGCAGTGCCACCCGGCCTTCCCATGCCGAGCCGGGCGGCCTGCAAGAGCTGCTCGACAGTGGCCGCAGCCGCTTCCTGGAGTGTCGGCTGGAAGGCCAACTCGCACTGGCAAGCGCCTGCACAGGCCTTACACCTCTCGATGAAGCTCTGAAGCACCTCGGCAGCCTCCGCCGCGCCTGCATGCGCAGCCGTGCCTTGGCCGGCCTCGAGCCCTTGCATGGCCTCACTCATGGCGGGGAGGGCACGGCTTGCCTGAACGGCGTCCGCAAACTCAACGGCAGTGCTCCGCAGTCTGTCCAGCTCCGGATCCTCAGGCAGCTCTGCGGCGCGCGCCCGGATCCCTTCGAGCGTGGCCTTCAGTTCCTCTTCCAAGGCCCGCTGCTCCCCCAGCAGATCCTGCATGCGCACCCGCAGCGCCGGCTCCGCTTCTCCGTCCCGGCCCTTCAGGTCGGACATCCTTTCGGCCAGGCCCGACTGGCGCTCAGCCAGGGCAATGAAGCGCTGCTCCATCTCAAGGAGCCGGTAGGCCTGGAGATACCGATCGAGCGGCTCTGCGACGGTCTCCTCGTAGTTCTGCCGGCCGCTGCGAAGGGCCTCAAGCGCTTTGCGCAGGCCCTCCCGCATCTCGGTCGGCTTGCCCGCCCCCGCTGCGCCGCGGGCTGCCCCTGCGGCGGCGCTGAGGGCAGCCGCCGCTTCGCGTAGAGACTGGGCAAGAGGCTCGTCCAGGGCGTAGAGAGGGGGCTGATCCGCCGCCCTCGAGGCAGCTTCGGCAGCACTCGCCAGTTCGTCGGCAAAAGAGTTCAACTTCTCCTGCATGTCGCTGCTCACACCTTCCCCTTGCTCCCCCTCCGCCGCCTTACGCAACTCCTCTCCCCGGAACGCGAGTTCCTCAAGGCTGCGAGCCAGCGCCTCGTACTTCGCCGCGAAGTCGTCGGCCGTCTTCCGCGCACGCAGTATCTCCTCGTACGTCTCCCGGGAGATGATCGTGATTCGCACGATGCCGCTTTCGCTTCCCTTGGGACCGGCGGGGTCCGTGTCTTCGACCCGGCCGAACAGCGAGATGACGTCGCCGGGCGACAGGCCGTACTCCTTCAGTGGCAGGAAGCTCCTGCCCCCCAGCCGCGGCTCGGCCGGCACCGGCGCCATGAGCGCCTCCGAGAGGTAGCGCGACCCGTTGAGCGATCTGAAAAGCGACAGGGCGGCGACGCCGTAGTCGTCCTCGGCCTCGAGTTCAACCGGCAGGCTCACGTCCGGCGTCGCAAACGATTCGGCCATCGGCGAGGTAATCCGGACAAACGGCCGTTCGTCCTCCAGGAGCAGGATCGGGGCGCTTATCTCAGTCGCGGAGCGTTCGCCGGCCTCGTCTATTACGGACAGCGACATGCTGCCCGCTTGCCGGATTGAGAAGTGCCAGGCGACCGACTTTGGCGTCCTCGGATCAGGCTCTGCAACCAGAGGCTCAGACTCCCCGTCATGTCGGGGCAAGTACAGCTCGCCCCGGGACAGGGGACGGTTGCTCGCCACAGTGATGTCCACCGCCGTGCCGGGCAGTCCGGCGATGCCTCCCTGCGGGAGAGGACCCTCGGTCGGGGGCCTGTTCGTGTAGGCGGGCGGGGTGATGCGAACAGTCAGCGACTCTATGCGCGGCGTGTAGATGACCGTGACGTCGTATCTATTGCTGCGTCCCCTCGGAGCGCGCACCCAGTAGACGAGCGGCTCGACGATGTCAATCAGTTGCGCCTGCCACGTGCCCTCGCGCTCCTCGAACATCGGCATGGCCTCCTCTGCGCCGCCGGACTGCAGCAGGACGAGGTCCAGCCGCTCAACCGGTGCTCCTTCCACCCTCGCCTCCACGATGAAGGAGCCGCCGTACTCCACGGAAGTATCGCCCGGCTCGACGTTAAACACGTGACGCGAATACGGAGGGTGGTCGCCATATGGGTCAGTGAGGCGCCCCCACTCTGTTTGCAGCGCCCGCGGCCACAATAGCACCAGCGCAGCCACGCCGACCAGCAGCCCGCCGAAGCCCATGAAGGCCCGCGCCACAGTGCGGAGCGGCTCAATCCGCTCTTCGGGAACCTTCGCAGCGATGTCCGCGGCGCGCCGGACGGCGATCCTCGCAAGCGCCACGGTCAGTGCCTCGGATTCCGCGCGGAGGCCGGTCAGGTCAAGACCTGCGGCGACCTGTCCGCGCGCGCCGGCAAGCCGGTCAACGTCGTTGGCGATGGCCATGGGCCGGCTGCGGTACCGCAAGAGAAGCGAATCCCTCACCGCGAATCCGCACGCAAACAGAAAGGCGGCGGCTACGCCTGCCACACGCAGCAGCGGCGGCATGGGCGCCAGCAGATCCAGCCAACCCACGAGAAGCAAACCGAGACCCGCCATCACCAGCAGCCAGAAGAACTCCCGCATCCGGATGACCGCTCTCCTGCGCCCGGCAAGGGACCGGACGCGCGCCACCAGGAGGGCGCTCGGCCAGTAGCTGTGAGGTGCATTGCTGAGTCCGTTAGCCATCTCAGACCAACCCTCCACGCCGGCGGACCACCCATGCCGACACCATCACTCCAGCAAGCGCCAGCAGAACCGCAAGCCTGTCCCAGACAGGCGTGCGCCGGAACTCCTCCGGGTGGCGCTCCGTCCAGCGGGCCACGCATGCCTCTCGCACCTGCCCGGCCGGATCATCCGTGAGAACCGCGCCCTCCGATTCCTCGGCAAGGCGCCGCATGACTCCATCCCTTGCGCGCAGGTCGAGTCGCTCGGCCACGGGCTCCTTCACCTCCAATGCACACTGCACCGGGTGCGCGGCTCCCGTGCGCACAAGCTTGGCCACGTAAGCGCCCTGCGGCAGCGGGTCACACGAGGCGCGGAACACCCCCGGCTCCTCGCTGCCGGGCAGGGCGGAGAGCCGGCGCACGTCGTCGCCCGCCGCGTTGCTCAGCTCGATGAGAGGCGCCGAATCGGCCCGCACTTCCGGGTCGGACCTGACGAGAAGCTGCACTGCCGGGCGCTCAAGCGTGGTGTAAGTGCCTCGCACGCTGCGGAGGGCGGCCGTTTCGCCGGGCAGGAAGTCGGCGGAGGCGGCGAGCCAGCGCATCAGGTTGTTCCAGAACTTGCGGTAGAGATCTCGCTGGTTCTCCTGATCGGTCGTGAGGAGCGCCCACCGCCACAGGCCCGAACCCTCGACCACAACCACCCGTCCGGAGCCGTACGGCTGGCAGGTCACCACCGCCATGTCGTCAATCGGCTCCTGGCTTTCGGCGCGCGCGATGACCGTGGCCAGCGGTTTGACTGCCTCCACCGACGATCCTGTTGCCAGGCTGGGCATCAGGCCCGACCCCTCAGGCAGCCAGCCTGATACCTCGGCCTGCTCGCTGATGCGCATGCGGAAGCGCATCTCCTTGCCGCTCTTCCACCGCACCGGCATCACGGCGTCCAGCCTCTCGGGCACAGTGGACACCGGCTGCCCCCGTGCGCACACCAGCGCCCCTCCCCACTCCGCAATCCACCGGCACAGGTTTTCGACATTCGCCGGAGTGAGGAACGTCTGGCTCTCACGTCCCAACACGACGACGTGGTAGTGCTTAAGCGCCTCGTACGAACCGAGGAGCGACGAGCCGTCCGTCAGCAATTGCACCTCCTCCGTGCCGTGCCGCTGGTCCCCGTCCTCCCCTTCATGAAACTCGCGCAGGATAATGCGGCCGTCCGCGACCCGAACGGCTCCCGTGACCGAAACGCCGGCGTCCTCCGCAAGGCATCGCAGCAGGAACTTGAGATCCCAGTACGGCTTTCCTTCGAGGACGAGCACGTTGATCGGCGTGTCTGTCACCCTCAGGTGCAAGACGCACTCGTTGTTCACGCGCACCGTCTCCTGGGGCAAGGGGCTCACCCGGAGCACATAGCGGTAGATGCCGGGCTCATCGTGCCTGACGGGGAATTCCACTCGCACCGGCCGCTCGTCCAGCCAACTGACCGTCTGCGCCCCGACCACTTCGTCGTCGGCGTGCAGGGTGACCTCTGCGCTGCCGCGGCCAATCCCCCGATGCTCGACCAGAGCCCGGATGGGAACCTCCTGCCGAACGAACGCCACGTCGTCCGGCGTGGCCGGCGCAACGCTGAGATCCTGAACCGAGGCGTCGGTCCCGAGTGTCTTGGTGAAGACCGGGACGCCCATAGCGCGAGCCACCCGTGCCGCCCGGGCAACACCCGCCAGGGAGTCCGGCACGTTGTGAATCCCGTCGCTCAGGACGACCAGACCAGCCTCCTCGCCCATGTACGACTCCAGCGCGGCGGCCACGGACCCGCCCAGGTCCGTCGCAATGCCACCCGCCTGGGTGGATTCCATATCAGCCATGGCGAGAGGGCGCAATCGCTCGTCGAAGGCGAACAGGCGCACCTCAAACTGGTCGCTCAGGTCCTCGTGGAGTTCCTGCGCCAACTCCTTGGCTGCCTGAAGGCGCGTGCGTTCCCCGCAGTCCCCGGTCTCCATGCTCCCTGACGTGTCCAGCAGCACGCCGAGCGCCAGCCGTTCTATCCGCTCGCGTGACAGCTCCTCCCAGGTCGGGTTCAGCAGCACGGCCAGCAGCCCCGCGACGCCGATCGTCAGAAGCACGCCGATGGCCACCCGACGCGCGCGCGACACCCGCGGCGGCATGACCAACAGGTATGCGACTACACCCGCCAGCGAAAGCACCGCGAGCACCACCCACAGATTGCCCGGGATGAGCGGATCTACGACGAGTGTCCGCACCACTTTCCACTCCGATGATTCTATACGCGGAAGAACTTCAACGTGCCAAGCTCCAGCAGTATCACGACCAGGGCGGCGACGACCAGCCAGGGCCAGACCTCATACGTCTCGCTCCGCTCAGCGCCGCCTTCCAGGCCGAGGACCGTCACCGTAGGCTTTCGCCCGGGCACTTCGCTCCCAAGGGCGAGCCCTTTTGCGACTTCCGCGGCCGGCATCGGCCGCAGGTCGCTCTCGGCGGCGGGGCATGCCGTGGCGACGGCGAGAAGCGTGCTTTCGCCGCGCACCACCCGATACACCCCCGGCGGACCCACTTCCGCCCAGCGCCAGGTCGCACCGGTCGCCCCCTCCTGGAGTTCCAGCTGCTCTATGGCGACCCCGTCCGGCCCGATCAGGCTCAGGCCTTGCGTTGACTCAGCCCCTGGAGGCACCGCGAGCACGCGCGCTGCGCCCACCGGCAGTGCGCTCTCCACGCCGAACCGATCTGCAAGCAGCATCAACGTAAGTTCGCGGACCAGAACGATGAAGAAGGGGCTGCGCGGCAAGGATGAGCGCAGCAGGTCGCAGTTCCAGATCACGAGCCGCCCGTTTCCCACATCGGTGCAGACCATGGCGGCCGAGCCGTCGCTCCATCGGGCGAGCACGTCTTCGGGCACTCCCGAGGCATCGTCTGTCGTCTTCAGGATGCGGGCCGCCGTAACCCCGCGCGTCAGGCGTTCAAGCGCATCGCCGAATTCGCTGAATGGCCTGAGTGAGGCCTGCACGTGTGAAAGGGTGAATCCACCGTCGGGCGCCCCGCCGGCTGTGGCAGCGGAGCCTGACTCTTCGGTCCAGGCTGAGAACCGGACGGGCAGCTTGAGGGCGCCGCCGCAGATTTCCTCCAGCCGATGCAGGTTCTCCACGTCCGCAACGCCCGAGACGACGTAGAAGACGGGGCGGCCGCGAAGCAGCAGGTCCGCCAGGAGCTCCAGCGATGCGTCCTCCAGTCGGCCGGGGCCGTTGATGACCAGCATGTCCGCCTCGGCAAGGGCCGCGCTCGTCAGGGAACCGGCCTCGACCCAAAGGACACGTTCACCCCGCTCGCCGGGCCGAGTGAAGCCCGGGCAGAGCAGACGCGACAGGAAGTATGCCGAGGTGCCGACCTGCGTCGGATCCTCGCGCGCGATCAGGGCAAACGTTGGCGCCTCGGCGAGCTTGAAGGCGAAATGCCGCGTGTCATCGGATGGCAGCGCGTCTCGCGCCTCCAGGATTTGCGCGCTGCCTGTCACCCATCCTTCGTCCGCCACGCCGGCAGGCTGGTCGGCCGGTATGTCGAATACGGCCGCCGCGCTTTGGCCGGCCCCGCAGCGGACCTCCTGGTGGTAGACGCGGCCGGCCGCAGTGAGCTGCACCGTCCGAACCTGGTCGGCGTTGGAGAAGTTGCTCACTTCGACCGCTGCCCTCGCCACACCGCCGACCTCGCTGCGTCCCTTTGCCGCAACGTCAGCGACAGCGAGATTGCCGACCTCCGGGCCGAGCCCCACATACTCGACGATCACATCCACGTCCACCGGGAATCGGATGTCGGAAACCTTGCTCCAGTTGGTCTGCTGCAAGTCGGTGACAATGACAACCTGGCCCTTGCCGGGGCTTTCCGCGCTCGCCAGCATGTGGGCCGCCTGGGCCAGCGCGCCCCGCGCGTCCAATTCCTCCTCACGCACCTCGGCCCGCCGGACCTCTGCCTGGAGGGCCAGGTGGTTGGTCGAGAACGTGTCGAATACGGCCCGCGGCGCTGCGCCGGCGAAGATGACGTTTACACGCATGTCCGCCACGCGGCTCAGATAGCGCAGCGCTTCCGCCCTGGCCCTGTCGAAGACACGCACGCCGCCTCGGCGAGCGTTCATGCTCCTGGAGACATCGAGCACCACCAACCGTTGAGCCACGTCTTGTGCCGCAGCGCCAATGCGTCCCTGAAGCAGCGGACGCGCAAACGCCCCCGCCACGGCCACGAGCAGCAAACCGCGAAGCGCCAGGATCAGCACGTCACGCAGTCGCGAGAAGAAGCGGCGCTGTCGCAGCACGCTCTCCAGAAAGCGCAGCGCGCTGAACGGGAACCGGATGGGCCGAGGCCGCGTCAGCAGGTGCACGGCGATCGGCAGCGCCAGCAGCCCGCCTCCTATGACCAGGGCAATGGGATGCAGGAAGCCCATAGACCCACCTGTACTGCGAGGACAGGCGACCTTTGAACGCTGCAAGGCGCCTGCGTGTTATTCATCCATGTCGTTCGACAAGCAGCTTCTTCAGATGCTGCACGTATGGCACAGCCGTCGAGAGGAAGTAATATCCGCAGCCCGCGGTGGTAGCCAGGGTCCGCAGTCCGTGCGTGAATCGGCGGAACCTCCTCTCGTAGAGGGCCGCTATCTCGCCGGGAGAGCAGTCGCGGTGCCCCTCCCCCTCCAAACCCTCGAAGCGGTAGGCGGGCCCGGTCGGCAATCGTTCCTCCTGGGGGTGCACGATGTGAAACAGCAGCACGCCGAAGTGGCTGTGCCGGAACAGCCTGATGGCAGCGAAGAGCTGCTCGAGGTCGTCGAGGAAATCGCTGGCCACGATAAGCACGCCACGTTGTCGCACCCGACCGAAGACCTCGCGCAGCGGCGCTGCAAGCGACGTGTCAGGAACCGGGCTGACGTTTTCTATGGCCGATAGAACGGCTTCCAACTGGGTGGCTGTGGCCGCCGGAGCCAGGAACTGGTGGAGCCGATTCGACCCCAATGCCAGGCCGAAACGATCCTGTTCCTTGATGATGATGTGCGCCAGCGCGGCGCAGATGTAGCGTGCGTAGTCGAGCTTTGACCCTGTGGTGTCTTGCGACGACCGCCCACCGAACACCATAGACCGGCTGACGTCAAGCAGGAACGTGGCTTCCAGGTTCGTCTCATCCTCGTAGACGCGCACGTATGACCTGCCCGTGCGCCCGAGAACCTTCCAATCGAGCCGACGGATATCGTCCCCCGGCGCGTACTGGCGGTGTTCCAGGAACTCGGCCGCCCCGCCCCTGTGACGCGAACGATGCCGACCCGAATAGGAGCCCTCGACGATGTGCTTAGTCTCGAAGCGCAGGTGCGCAAGCCGACTCAGAGCGCCGACGTCCAGGAACCTGCTTCTTACGACTGCCCCTGGCACTCGGACCTCCTTCAGGCGCGGCTACGTCTGAATCTGGTCAAGCAGCCTGTTGACGATGTCGGTGGCATCAACCCCGTCGCCGACGGCCTGGTAATTGGGTATGATGCGGTGACGGAAGACCGGCAGCGCCACAGCGCGCACGTCGTCCACTGTCGGCGTGGTGCGACCCAGCAGCAGGGCGCGCGCTTTCGCCGCTGCAACCAGGAACTGCGAGCCACGCGGCCCGCAGCCCCATTCCACGTACTTCCGCACGTCGTCTATTGCACCGGGCGCATGGGGTCTAGAAGCGCCGCAGAACCGCACCGCATACGCCACGACGCTCCTGGGCACCGGAACAGCAGCAACCAGCCTGCGCAGCCCGAGGAACTCCTGCCGATCCATGATGGGCTCAGGCAAGGGCGGTTGGCCCCCCGTGGTCAGGAACACGATCTCCTGCTCCTGCTCAGGAGTGGGGTAGTCAATCCGTATCTCCATCATGAACCGGTCCAACTGGGCTTCAGGCAAGGGATAGGTGCCCTCTTGTTCGATCGGGTTCTGCGTGGCCACCACGTGGAAGGGCTCCTCAAGCGGATACGTCTTGCCGCCCACGGTTACATGCAGCTCGGCCATTGCCTCCAGCAACGCCGACTGCGTCTTCGGCGCTGCCCGGTTTATCTCGTCCGCCAGCACGAGGTTCGCGAACACTGGACCCGGCCGGAAGACCATGCTCTGTCCGACGGCCCCGCCACGGCCATCGCTCTGGAGAAGCTCGTAACCGGTGATGTCGGACGGCATCAGGTCGGGCGTAAACTGGATGCGTCTGAACTCCCAACTGAAGGTGGAGGCCAGCGCCTTGACCATCAGCGTCTTGGCGAGCCCGGGCACGCCTTGCAGGAGGGCGTGATTGCCCGTTACGACGCACATCAGCAGCAGGTCGATAGTGTCGTCCTGTCCGACGACCACCTTGTGCAGCGATCCGCGAACGGCAGCCACCTTGCTCAGAAAGCCCTCGAGCTGCCTTTCAGCCAGAACCTCGATGTCTCCGCCGGCAGCCTCCATCAATCTCTCCTTTCAGACGTGTTCGACGGCGTCGTCGTTCTCGGCAGAGCCAAATGTAGCACAAAAGCCGCCCCCCGTCCATCCCGCCGGGAACTGCCAGGTCAACGGCCCCCCCGGGGCCGGAACACCCCTCCAGAGGCAAGCAGGAGCCTACGTCGGGTCCTCCCCGTAGACCTTCTTCGGATTGAAGACCTTCTCGCCGACGACCTTAACGGTCTCCGTGCGCGGGTCGTAACGTCTGTGGTAGCAGGTCCTGTAGCCCTGATGGCACGCCGCCACGTGCTGCCGGACCCTGAGCAGAAGAGATCTCCCCAGGCAGTCCACGCGCACCTCCTCAACACACTGGGTGTGTCCGCTCGTCTCGCCCTTCTTCATGATGCGCCCTTTGGAACGCCGGAACACGTGGACCAGGCCGGTCCTCAGCGTCTCACGCAGGGCATCCTCGTCCATGTAGCACAGGGTGAGCACCTCCCCGCCCTCGGCGTCAGCGATCACGGCGGGGATGAGACCGTCCTTGAAGGTGAGCTCCTTGAGGAGATTCTTCATGCTGCAGGCTCCGGCCCGAGGCGCAACGCGGCTCACGCGGCATCTTGTTAGAGGCTCTTAACTATCGTAGCTTCGGCAAATGCTCGAGTCAACGCCCTGTTGGATGTAAAGGAAGGAGGAATGCAATCGCCAGAGTCGGCGCCAAGACGGATGCAAAGTCGGAAGTACTTGCGAAACGCACCGGCTTTGTTTATATTTACCCTAGCAGATTCGGCGCGCCTTCGGCGTATCCGTGCGTGGCGGCGAGCCCGACCGAAGCGCAACCGGGTGTGGAAGCCATGTCAAGCTTAGCCCTCGAGTCCAGCGTGCTGGTGCTGAACAGGTCGCTGGTGCCTGTAAACCTGACGACCGTCAAGAGGGCCTTCTGCCTGATCTGCAAAGACGCGGCTGAGATCGTGGACGTCGCTGACGGACGTTATGAGTTCTATGGGTTCGAGACCTGGCAGGAGATCAGCGAGTTCAAACGTCAGAGCGGCCTGTTCGACAAGGACGCCGAGTGGGTGTCCACGGTGAGCTACGAGATCCAGGTGCCTCGCATAATACGTCTTGTCTCTTACGACCGCTTCCCCAAATACACCGTCCCCCTGAACCGCAGGAACATCTTCGCGCGTGACGAGAACCGGTGCCAGTACTGCGGTGAGAAGTACCCCACTTTCGAACTGAGCATTGACCACGTGATCCCCTTATCGGCCGGCGGGCACACCTGCTGGGGCAACGTGGCCTGCGCCTGCACGGAATGCAACAAGCGCAAGGGAGGGCGAAAGCCCGCCGAGGCCGGTATGCAGCTTATTCGCAAGCCGGTCCAGCCTAGGTTCAATCCCGTCATAAGGCTCAAGCTCAGGCGCAAGAAGTACTTCTCCTGGAAGCATTTCCTGGACGAGGCGTACTGGTCCGTCACGCTGGAGTAGAGGATGCGACGGGCCCGGCGGGGCGGGCGGTCTTTCCTTCTGATCCTGGGGCGCGTGCCGTCCATGAAGCAAAGAACAGGTCCCCTGGCGCTTCTTGCCACGCTCTGCACCATCCTCATCGGATGCGCAGGCCCTCGCGTGAACCTGTGGCCCGTCTACTTCCAGGAAACCCGTAAGTCCGACACCTATCCCGGCAAGCAGCTCACCAGCATAGAGATCCTCTACCCGTTCGTCGGCATCGCGGTGGAGGGCGACCGACACTACCATGTCGTAAGGCCTTTCTACAACTACGAAAGCAACAGGGCCGAGGGATCGCACCGGCTTCAGTACCTCTGGCCGCTCGGGCTCCAGTCGGCAAAGGAGGGCGATCACTGGCTGCACCGGTTCTGGCCGCTGTTCCAGCATTCGGAGATCGTCAGGCACGGCGGCGGGCAGAAGGTCGCCCACGGCATGGTGTTCCCTCTGGTCTTCTGGGGTTCTCGGCCGCCCGAGGGCCCCTATTTCGCCCTGTTTCCGGTCGGCGGCGTGACGCACGGGCTGCTCGGGGACACGTTCTCCTTCGTCGCGTTCCCGCTGTACTCCTACTACCGTTACCGTGACTACGTGCGGCACAACATCCTGTGGCCGTTCTTCACTATCGGCGGAACTCCGGACGGCAGGCAAAAGGTCCTGCGCGTCTGGCCGCTCTACGTGCACAACCGCAACAGCGGAGTGTACGACGATCACTACCTGCTCTGGCCGTTCGTGCGCTGGGGCACGAGGGAGTGGAGCGAAACAAGCGGCCGGTACACACGGCGTGCGTTCGGAGTCTTCCCGTTCTACTCCACGGAGACCATTCGTGACGGCGACGGGAAAGTCGTCGCGCGCCAGCGGCAGGTATTCCTCTTCACGACGAAGTCCGACACCCGGGAGCGCGACAAGACGAAAGGCTGGTCGGCGCTGTGGTCACTGATCCGGTACGAAGGCTCGCCCACGAAGCGTGACTTCCGCATCTTCCCACTCTACTCGTATACAGCGCAGTACGGCCCGGGAGGGCCCGAATCCGAGCGGCGCTTCACTCGACACCGCATCCTGTGGGTGCTGGTCTGGGTGGAGAACAACAGCCTGCGCGAGGACAGGAAGGACGCCACCTTCGTCATCGCGCCGATCTACTGGCACTATACGCAGCATTACACCGCCGGCGAATATGCAGGCTCGACGGGCCGCAGCATAACGCTGTGGCCGCTGGCGACCTTCAAGAAAGACCCTGACCGTTCGTCGCACTTCTGGATCGCCAGCTACGGCTGGACAGACAGAGCGGAGGGATACAAGCGAAACTACCGGGCGTTCTTCGACTTCTTTCAGTACCACCGGCGCCCCGACGGCGAGAGAGAGGTCCGTATTCTGTGGCGGCTGTTCCACCGTAAGTCCGGTCCCCACGGCACTTATCTGAGCGTGCCTGTGCTGATAGACTACGACAGCATCGGGGACGAGGGAGCGGGTGGCGAAAAATCATGTTCCCTTTTGCTTGGTCTGGTAAAATACTGCTGGTCTGAGAAGGGCAGCCGGTGGCGGCTGCTCTACATTCCGCTGTAGACACCCGAGGGAGGACGGCGTGCTAAGGTGGATTTGGCAAACCGCTGACAACGCCTTCCACGTCGCGGCTCTGACCGTTCATAGCCTCCGAAGCACGGGATACGTGCTGCGGCGCAACGAGCTCCTGTTCAAGCAGCTCTACGAGGTGGGCAACCGGAGCCTGCTCGTTGTATCAGTCATGGCCTGCTTCATCGGGATGATCCTCGCCCTGCATACCGGCTACCTGTTCGCCCCGTTCAATCAAGAGGGTCGGATCGGCCTCATAGGCGTAGTGATCATCAGGGAGTTCGGGCCCGTAATAACCGCCTTCATCGTGGCCGGCCGTGTGGGCAGCGCCTATGCCGCGGAAATCGGGACGATGAAGGTCTACGAGGAGGTGGATGCGCTGACTGTCATGGGCGTGCGGCCCGTGGCTTACCTGGCCGCGCCCCGTCTGCTGACCTGCCTCATCATGCTTCCCATTCTGGTAATATATGCTGACTTCGTGGCGATGCTGGGTGGAGCGCTCGTCGCTCACACCTACGTTGGGGTGCCCTTCTCAACGTTCTTCGACGTACTCTTCAACTTCATGCATCCCGGCGGCTTGAGGGACGTTTGGCGTTCCCTGGCCAAGGCGTTCTGCTTCGGCGGCATCATTGCAGTCACCGGCTGTCACTTTGGATTCAAGACGAGCGGCGGCGCGGAAGGCGTCGGAAGAAGCACCACCGACAGCGTCGTCTACTCGCTGCTGGCCGTTCTGATAGCGGACTACTTCCTGGAGAAGGTCCTGCTTGCTCTCTGAGAAACGGGCCGGGGCGCACGCGCGCGGCAGCCCGGCTGGCTTGAGGAGGATCGAGATGGTAAACAGAAGAGTGCTGGTCGGATTGCTCCTTCTCGGAGCGCTGATCATCTTTGCGCTGGCCACATTCTATATCGAGAACCTGGAGCGCTACATAAACAAAGGCTATGAGATCACAGCGCGCTTCGAGACCGCGCAGACCCTCCAGGTGGGCGACGAGGTCAGAATGGCCGGCGTGGAAGTGGGACGCCTGGGCAAGCTGTCGGTTGACACCGCGATCCCCACGGACCGTCCTGTCGAAGCGGTTCTGTGGATACGCCCGGGGGTGACGATCCGCGCAAAGGACGTGGCGCACGTGGAAACGCGCAGCGTCTTCGGCGGCAGCTTCATCACCATAAGCCAGGAGGACCCTGAGGCGCCCGCGCTCAAAAACGGAGACGTGCTGGAGAACACCGACATCAGGCCGAGCATTACCGAGCTCATCTCCAAGGCGGGCAACACCCTGGACCAGGCCTCGAAGATCTTCACGGACGCGCAGGACGCGCTCGCAAAGGCGGGCAGAGCGCTCGACAACGCCGACCAGGCCTTCGCGAACTTCAAGGAGGTCACGAGCACCATCGACAAGGACGAGCTGAAGGCGACCGTTGACTCCGCCCGAAAGGCCTTCGAAGGCATCGAGCAGGTAACAACCGACCTGCGCGAGGGCAAGGGCCTTGCGGCCAGGCTCCTGAACGACGAGGCGCTCTCGGCGGACGTGGACCAGCTTGCGAGCGATGCAAAGGAGGTCGCTGCAAGCCTTAAGCAGATCACCGCCAACCTCGAGGCCGGCCAAGGCTCCATCGGCAAGGCGCTCAAAGACGACGAGCTGTACGTCGAGCTGAAGACAGCCGCCACCCAGGCATCCGAGGCCTTTGCCAGCGTCCAGAAACTGGCCGATCAGGCGACCACGGGCGAGGGCCCCCTCCAGAAGCTTCTCTACGACGAGAATCTGTCTAAAGACCTGGACCAGATAGCGGCCGACACGAAGGCGTTCACCGCGGCACTGGCCAAACTGTCGGAGGGCTTGGAAGGAAGCAAGCTGGCGGAGACCATCGACGAACTCCATAACATCACCGCGGCCATCTCCGAGAAGAAAGGCACAGCCGGAATGTTGATATACGAGGACACGCTCCACAAACAACTGACCGGCGCGCTCACCAGCGTGCAGCAGATGCTCGACGACTTCCGCGAGCAGTCGCCTATACTCACCTTCGCCGGCGCGATCTTCGGCGCATTCTGACGGTACCTCTCACATGATAGACGTCGAAAACGTCACCGCCGCCTACGGCAACACAGAAGTGCTTCGGGGTATCTCGCTCCACGTGGAGAAGGGCGAGATAGTGGTCCTCATGGGACAGAGCGGCTGCGGCAAGACGACCTTCTTGCGCACCTTGATGGGGTTGCATAAGCCCAAGAGCGGCACGGTGCGCATCGGCGCGCTTGACATCACGAAGATGACCGAGAAGCAGTACGACCGCTTCTGCCGCTCGGTCGGCGTGCTGTTCCAGAGCGGCGCGATGTTCAACAGCCTCACCGTGGGGGCGAACGTGGCCTTCCCGCTCAGAGAGCACACCTTACTGGCCGACCCCGTCATCCGAATAATGGTCCAGATGAAACTCAATCAGGTGGGGCTGCCGGGGACAGAGGACATGATGCCCTCGGAGCTCAGCGGCGGGATGCGCAAGCGCGCCGCCCTTGCGCGCGCGCTCATAATGGACCCGGAAATCCTGCTGCTCGACGAGCCGACGACAGGGCTGGATCCCATCATCGCGGCGGGCATAGTCGAACTGATCGGGCACATTCGCGATTTCACCCGGCCCACCATGGTCGTCGTCTCACACGACGTGGACAGCGGCATGAGGATCGCCGACCGAATCGCGATATTCTACGAGGGACGCCTGATCGAACTCGGCACGCCCGCCGAGGTCAGAAACAGCCGGCACCCCTACGTGCACCAGTTCCTCGAACGCAGACCCGATGAACAGCGGACGGCAGTAGTCGGCAATCAGCGACCGGTAACCAGTAATCAGTGATCAGTCGTTGGGAGGAAAGCCATAAAGTTGCCCCGGAATGTCCCTTTGCTGACCATGCCCCTGATGTTCGTCTTGGGTCTCTCTCTGGGTTGGGTGCTCGCATCGTTCATAAAGTCGCCGAAGCCTCCGACAACCTGGTCTGAGATCTTAGCCGAAACCCCATTGGGCCGGAAGCTTCAGAAAAGGGTCCATGAGATGATGAACATGGGGATGTCCCGCGCGGAGGCTCTAAACCAGGCGTGGTCTCCCGACGATATTTGGTGGTATGTCCACATCGAAATCAACCACGCCATGGACTCCTTCAAGTCAATCGGGGTAGGCTACGAAGAGGCATGGGAACTCGCCTGGTCCCGAATGATGGGGACTACCCCTCAGGAGTTCCATCGCAGATGGGGCGACCAGGCCGCCGCCGAGATGACCAGAACCCTAGGGTTCAAGAGCCGCGATTGGGAGGCTCGAAACAAGGAGTCCGCCGCCTCATTAGAACACTTGCAGCAAAGTCCGGAAGAAGACCAACGCCTCATAGAAACCGAGACATCAAAGCACTGATCCTCGCTGCCGCGGGTTGTATATCTTTCTGCTTTTCCCTTTCGCTACTCCCCTTTGCCCCTCTGACTCGCTGAAATCGAAAATCAAAAATCAAAAATCGCAAATCTCCCCAGCCGTCCTCAACCGACCACCGACTACGGTTTCTTGGGCTTGCCGGACGCGATAGACTCGTTCGCCGCGCAGGTGACCATGTGCGTCTTGCAGGCATCGGCGTAGGGGCTCTTTATCTTCGAGCCGTCGCCGCTCTGCACTGCGTCGAGCCACACCCGGTCCTCCAGCAGGAAGACGTCCTCGGTGCTCTGAATCTCGCACTTGCGGCCAGGCTGCTCGATGTTGAGGCTCCACTTCAGGATGTTCCCGCGCAGCTCGAGGCGGCTGTTGCGGCAGATCACCTCAACCCCCTGTCGGGAGCCGCAGCCGACGGCGCAGCTTGAGGATATCTCGCATATGAGGCCGCTCTTGAAGGTCAGCGTGCACATGCTGGCGTCCTCCACGTCGTAATCCTCCACGCCCGTGATCAGGCCCGTGCGCCCGGCGCAGAACACGCTCACTACCTCGCCGAACAAGTAGCGCGCCACGTCGAAGATGTGCGTGGTCTGCTCCAGTATCTGGCCGCCGCTCATCGCCTTGCGACGCCACCAGTACACTCCCGGCATGCCGCCGAGCCAGCTTCCCCACGCGAGCACCGGCGCGTCCTGCTTCAGGTGCTCTTTGAGCTGCTCGACGACCGCGTGGTAGCGCGCCATGTATCCCACGCTCGTGAGCAGGCCGCTGCCTTTGAGGGCGGCCAGTATCCCGGACGGAGTCTCGCGATCGTTACCGATGGGCTTCTCGACGAAGAACGGTGTTCCTCTCTCGATGAGCGCCAGCTCGATCTCCCCGTGCGCGTGCGGCGGCACGCAGACGTAGACCGTGTCGAGCTCCTGTTCATCGAGCATCTTCGTCAAGTCCGTGTAGGCGCCGGCCCCGGGGTGGCGTGCAGCCGCCTGGGCCGCCTTCTCCTCATCGGTATCCATGAACGCCGTCATCTGGGCGTCTTCCACCTTCTCGAGGGCGGACATGTGGACTTGCGCAATGCCGCCACTGCCGACGAAGCCTATCTTGACCGCCACGGTTCAACTCCTCACACTTAGAGCCTCTAACAGAATAACCCGCGGCCGCGCGCCGCGACAGGGCCTTCGCAGCCACTGCGAAACCGGGGATGTCATCCTGAGCGAAGCGAAGGATCTCGCTCGTGCAGCGATCCAGACCCTTCGCTCGCCGTACGGCGAGCTCAGGGTGACAACTCTGTGTTCGTCCCTCCGGCGGCTTTCGCAATAGCACCTCAAAAACGCAGCGCCCGGATCCTGTCCAGGTAATACTTGTAGTCGTCCAGGGGCGTGCCGGGGATGATAATATGCTCGGGCATCGGGATGTATCCCCCATCTCTCATCAGGGGGAGGCGGCGCTCGATCTCGGCGTCAATCGCCGCACGCCCTTTGGTCAGCTCGTTCTTGTCTATGCCGCCGAGGATGCGGCACTGCCGGCCGTACTTCCTGCGGTAGTCCATGGGATCGGCCTTCCACGTCCCGATCTCTATCGGGAACAGGATGTTGACCCCGCCCTCCAGCCACAGCGGCGCCAGGGCGCGTATGTCCCCGTCTGAGTCCACCAGAAACAGATCGCACCCGTTCTCGGCGGCCTTGTCGGCCACCTTGCGGTAGGCCGGCACGCAGCACTCCTTGAAAACGTGCGGGCTGACCAGCGGGCCGGTCTTGAAACAGATGTCCTCCCAGCCTGTCAGCATATCTATCTTCACCTTGCCGGCCACCTGGTCAATGGCCCAGCAGACCAGATCGGCCATGATGTCGGCGATCTCGGCCAACAGCTCGCGATCGTCGTAGCAGGCGTAGCCCAGGTTCTCTACGCCCATCCAGTCGCGCGTGAACCCGATCATGCTGAAAGTGCCGAGGGCGATGGGCAGGCCGCCCTTCTCAAGGCGCTTGAGCTGCTCGTCAAAGTCGGCTGGCATGCGCTCGGGGCACGGCTGGAGGCGCTTCTTGTACTCGTCCCAGCCCGAGCGATCCTTCATCATGAACTCGATGTAGTGCGGTATGCAGCTCTTGTTCTTCCAGTGCTGCGCGATGACGCCGTCCTTCTGGCGGAAGATGCGGTAATCGTCCGTCTCCTCGATGGTTTCCTCTTCGAATGCGGGGCAGAGGTCCAGGGTGATGGGGATGCCGCAGCAGTTTGGGGTGGCGTTGAGGTACTCGTGCTCTGAGACGTCCGCGGGCAGCCCCTGTTCAAGCCATTCCTTGTGCGTCTCAGGCCACGTGTCCCAATGGATCACGGGCATGCGGTCGAACGGCTCGTAATGCATGATGGCTTGAAACAGTTCGCGGTAGGTGGGTTCCTGAGCCATACTCCCCAACCTCAGAAGCGCAGCTCTCGCAGTCTGTCCAGATAATACTTGTAGTCCTTCAGCGGCGTGCCGGGGATTATCAGGTGGTCCGGGAGCGGTATGAGCCCGCCGTCCTTCATCAGGGGGATGCGTCGCTGGATCTCCGCGTCGATCGCTTCGCGTCCCTGTGCGAGCGCCCTCTTGTCGATGCCGCCGAAGATGCGGCACTCGCGACCGTACTTCTTGCGGTAGGCCATTGGGTCGGCCTGCCAGGTGCCGATCTCAATCGGGAAGATGATGTTCACGCCGCCTTCGAGCCACAGCGGCACGAGGGCGCTCACCTCGCCGTCGCAGTCCACCATGCACAAGTCGCAGCCCGCTTCGGCAAGCCTATCGGAGATCTTTCGGTACGCCGGCACGCAGCATTCCTTGAAGACATGGGGACTGATAAGAGGACCCGTCTTGAAACAGATGTCCTCCCATCCAAGACCGAAGTCTATCTGCACCTTGTCCGCCACCTGGTCAATTGCCCAGCAAGCCAGGTTCGCTACCGTATCGCTTATCTCTGCGATGAGATCACGGTCATCGTAACAGGCGTAGGCCATGTTCTGAACGCCCATCCAGTTGCGCGTCCAGCCTATCATGCTGCCCGTGTACAGCGAGACGGGAAGGCCGGCTGCGTCGAAAGACTCAAGCTTATCGTCCAGGTCGTCGGGGATGCGCTCAGGACACGGCTGGAGGCGCTTCTTGTACTCATCCCACCCCGACCGGTCCTTCATCGTGAAGTCGATGTAGTGCGGTATGCAGCTTCTCCCCTTCCAGTGCTGCGCGACCACTCCGTCGTTCTGGCGAAAGATGCGGTACTCGTTCGTCTCCTCGAAGACTTCTTCCTCGAACAGCGGATAGAGGTCAACGTTGATAGGGATGCCAGAGTACATCGGCTTCGTATTGAGGTACTCGTGAATCGACTTGCCCTGGGGCAGTCCCTGCTCACGCCACTCCCGCTCCGTCTCTTCCCACCCGCTCCAGTGCAGCACGGGCATGCGGTCGAACTCGCCGTAGTGCATTATCTCATTGAACAATTCACGGTAGGTCAGCTCCTGCGCCATGCTGATCGGCTCCCTCGGAGGACACGGCGAGACGGCACGGCCAAGCTTGTATCACATCGTCCATCGGCGTTCAAGCGAACGCTTTCCCGGTGTGCGGAGCGGGTGGAATGCGACGGCAGGTGCATGACACTGGCGTGGACGACCGACGGAGGGTGGTGGGCGCAGCAGGACTCGAATCAAGAGACCGCCCCTTGTCTGTCAAGCGCGACGCGGACGCCACCTGTCACGTCACGGACAGCATGGGCCACAAGCCGGACAGACACAAGGGGATACGGCAGGCCCCTGCGCAAGCGCCGGACGCCGCCTGTCATTCACCGGACACGGCCGGGCGTTTCGCGGAGCACAATATCAGCACAACGGCGGAGTCGCCGCCGGACCTGCGCGCCGTGGTTGAGGCTTGGCCTGGCCTCTCGCCTGAGACGCGGGCGCGGATCGTGCGCATCGCGGGCAAAAGAGGGGGGCGTGGCGATGAGTGATGAGCTGCGCGACCGGCAGGCTGTGGGCGGCGGGCTGAAGGCCGGAGCCTTCCGGCCGGTCCCCGTCGAGGTGCTGCGCGCCGTTGGCCCTGGCCCGGGGCTGACCTACGCGGCCCTGACGCGGTGCATTGACAAGGGGCGGGATCACACACACCCCCTGAGCATCGGGCAGATCGCGGCGGCGCGAGGCGTCTGTGAGAACACGGCACGGGAGCAGATGCACAAGTTGAGCCGTGCCGCACTACTCGAATGCGCGGAGATGCTGCCGGACGGACGGCGCTCCTGGCGGCTGTTCGTGAATGGGGGCAAGCCTTACTCGAAGGGCAATGACCCGCTTGCGAAAGGGCAGACTGCCGACGGCTGGGTCCGAGTGCCGGACATACTCTGGGAGACGAACCTCACCGACGCTGCCAAGCTCATGGTGGCTTATTGCTTGTCTCTGACGCGGCGCTGCTCGTGGAAGGCCGTCATGGGCATCCTGGCTTTGCGCTCCCGGCGGGCGCTCGACAAGGCGCGGGTCGAGGCAAAGAAATCAGGCTGGCTGGACTGGCAGAACGGACGCGGACAGAAGCCGATGTTTACGGTCACGCGCCCTGCCGAAGGGGTGCAAAAAAGCATACCCCCCCCTGCAGAAAAGCACACTGACCCCCTGCAGAAAAGCACCATACCCCCTGCAGAAAAGCACACTCCAACTGACCAGGAGTTCTGTAAGAGCACAGTACAAGAGCACCAACCGGATGAGAGTAAGCTTAGAAACTCTAAGCGGCTACCGGATGAGCTATCCCGGTTGGTCTTTTCTCATTTCGGGGAGAAGGCACGGCAACGGCTTGAACAGGCAACGGCCACGGCACGAACGGAGCACGGCGACGCCCTGGCCAACGAGGCGCTGTCGCAATTGACGGCAGGCTTTGCGAACGTCGGCCGAAGCCCTGCCCGCTACTTCGAGGAGATCGTGAGGCGCCTGACGCCCCTCTATGCTGCTGTGCAGCCGGAGCAGCGCGAAGTGCTGGACCAACTTGCCGATGTCTTTGGGCCTGGCATCGTAAGGGAGTTCGCCACGTCACCTGCCTACAGCCCGTTTCGGATTCTGGACGCGGCGCTGAAGGTCGCGCGGGATCGGATACGGAAAGAGCGGCCGAAGCTCGAAAAGAGCGACCTCGAAGAGTTCAACAAAGCAGTGCGGCAGCTGGCGCGGGAGCTTTACATTGACGTGGCGGCCTACAAGCAGCCCGACAAGGTGCCGACGGGCATCATGCCGAGTGCGCTGTATTTGTGGACGCGGGCGCAGAAGGGCCGGGACCTCGCAGCAGAGTTCAAGGCGCAGCAGGCGAGCGAGGCGCCCGAGAGAGGGAAGGTATCCGGGATCTCCCGAGAGGTTCTGGCGACGGTGCAGGTAAAAGGGCGGACCGAGGATACCGTGATCGCGGAACATGACACGGTAGGCGCAGCGTGGAAGGCACTCGCGGCGTTGAGTCTTGCCGAGCGGCAGAATGTCGGGGCGTTGCGCGAGGTGCTTGCAATGGCACACCGATGCAAAGACCAGCGGCTTACTCTGCTGCTGAACAAACTCCTGCTGGAGGCTGACCCTGGCCCGGCTGAAACCCTTCACGTCATGGGCGTGAGAGGCCAGCCCTGGCCGGACACCGACGAACTTCCTGTTGCCGATGGCGAGGCGACGGACGCGGAGCTTGAACTTGCCGAGGTGGCGTGATGAACGTGATCGGGATTGACTGCGGCGTGCACTGCGGCTGGGCATCCTGCAACGGCGGGCACGTCGAGAGTGGCGTACAGGTTTTCGACACGAAGCGCGGCGAGTCGCCCGGCATGAGGTTCCTGCGGTTCCGCAGGTTCCTAAGCGAACTGTGCGCGTTGGTCCAGCCCGCGCTCCTGGTCTATGAGCAGGCCCACCACAGGGGCGGCGCGGCGACTGAGCTTCTTGTCGGCATGACGACCCGAGTTCAGGAGACCGCCGCTGAGCTGGGTATCGAGCATCAGGGCGTGCACTCGGGCACGCTGAAGAAATGGGCGACGGGGCGCGGCGACGCTGGCAAGGCCGACATGGTGGCAGCGGCGCGGGAGCGCTGCGCCGTGGACGTGAGCGACGACAACCAGGCCGACGCGCTCCTGCTGCTGGCATGGGCGCGTGACCAATTCGCGGCGGGTCCTCCGGCGGGCTTTGGACAGCCGACCGCTATCGAATCAACCGCAATAGGGCACTGACAGAGAATGAGACGGGAAGCGTCAAGTTGCGGAGTGCTGAGCGTATCGGGAAGCCGCAGGATCGGCGACGCGCAGGTGGTCGCGGACGCGCTGGACGGGCTGAGGCCCGGCGAGATTGTGACGGGCGGGGCGCGGGGAGTGGATACGCTGGCGGCCGAGTGGGCGCAGGCCCACGGCGTGCCGGTGGTGGTGATTCGGCCGGACTGGCGGCGCTACGGGCGCGGAGCCGGGCTGCGCCGTACTGAGCAGATGATAGATCGTGCCGACGAGGTGCTGGCCGTGTGGGATGGCGAGAGCGCGGGGACGCGCCACGCAATCGAGTACGCGAGAGAGAAGGGGAAACCGACGCATGTTGTGCGAGCTGAAGCGACATCCTGAAACGGGCGTCTTGTTCTACTTGCCTTACTACGCGCAGGCGCTCACGCAGCGGCACAAGACCGTGCCGGACCGGCGGATATTGGATTTCAAGCTCTACGGGCTGCATCAGGCGCTTGTGGTGGCGCTGATCGGCCGGGC
>Ga0315289_10002216_pt1 | contig 30021 bp, 32 predicted proteins | sample YL17G11_40_MG_FD_203452 | JGI IMG/M metagenome (GOLD analysis project Ga0315289, IMG submission 203452) | Sediment microbial communities from Yellowstone Lake, YNP, Wyoming, USA - YL17G11_40 | ecosystem: Environmental > Aquatic > Freshwater > Lake > Sediment | place: USA: Wyoming | collected... | reverse complement strand
CTTCTGCCCACTTTTTGCCTCACCTTCCAATTGCTAATAGCACGCTTTTCAAAATAAACCTGTTGCAAATATGTTGGAACATTAGAGGAAGATGACAAACAGGGACAATCCGAAATAGCAGCCCTGCCGATGGATTGCTTTGTTTTCCACGACACAGGCATGCATCAGAAAACGCACTATTTTTCGATTTTTTCAACGCCTGAACGTGTTCCGAGGTATATGACATCGGCCATTTCGACAAACAAACCGGTTTCAACGACGCCCGGAATGTTCTTTAATTTGGTGTCCAGTTCTGCGGGTCCATGAATCAGTCCGAAGTAAACATCTACGATGACATTGCCATTGTCCGAAATGACAGGTCCAACTTTCGCTTTTCCCTCTCTCAAAACGGGCTTTCCGCCTATTTCTCCAATCTTGTACATAACCGGTGCGACTGCAAACGGTATAACTTCCAATGGAACTGGATGGTTCTTTTCTCCCAGGATCGTGACTTTCTTGGTCTCGTCGGCTATGATTATGACTCTTTCTGATGCCGATGCGACCACTTTTTCTCGCGTGAGCGCTCCACCCATGCCCTTGATGAGGTTCAGGCTTCGATCTATCTGGTCTGCCCCGTCTAGCGTCAGATCCAGCCTCGGATGCTCGTCCAACGATGTTACCTGTATCCCGTTTTTCACGGCGAGCAAGAAAGCCTGATATGATGTTGGCACGGCGAGTATGTGCAGTTGTTCTCGCTCAACTTTCTTGCCTAGTTCTGCGATGGCATAAGCTGCTGTGCTCCCACTTCCCAAGCCGACGGTAAAGGTGTCCTTCACGTTTTCAGTCGCCTTCAGAGCGGCTTTCTTCTTGGCGTTTTCCACCCAATCTTGTCTAGGATTCAATTTCCATCTGACCCAGTCTGTCTAGGACTTTTTCTACTTCGTTCCTGATTTCTTCTATTCGTTTTTCAGCCTCGGACCTCGGAGTCGGTTTAGCTGACGGCGGCTTCCTCTTCTTCTTGGTCTTTTCGTCAGACGGCGTCTTATCTTCTTCTGTCGAATCGGAGACTTCTTCCGCAACGGGTATGCTCAGCTCCTTCAACTGTTTTGTTTCCGTTTTGCCGCGTAGCTCATCGATTTTTCCGCTCAGTTCATCGAAGCGTTCGCTGAAAAGCTTCATCAGGTCCTCCTGCATGGCTTCAAGCTCATGCAAGGCAACGACTGACTCGTCCTTCGAAATGGCATCCTTCACTGTCATCATTCGAGACTTGTACGTTTGAGCGAGTCTTTCTCTTTCCTCTTCCGTAATCTTTCCTTCCGCATGCGCCTCATACAGTCGACGAATCGCGTCAGAAAGGATCTCCCTCTCAAGCTGCAGAATTCTCAGTTCATCTTTCGCATGACCTGCATCGTCTGAAGAAACACTCTTCGTGACCCTGAAAGGTAAACCCCTCAAATCAGCATGCGGTTCCCTCTCTTCCGAAGCCTTCTTGATCTTTTTTTTCCGCCCCCTCATCGCGTAGAGGATTAGGAAGCAGGCCGCGATTACTGCTACAACTATTATCGTGCTGGTCAGAGGCTCGTCAAACGCCAAGAGTTTTCCTCTCTGCCACCATTGTCGTTTGTCCATATGTAACCTATAATTCTTCTGGCAATTAACATATGGAACATAAACATACTTTCAGTCACTCGGTGGTCAAATTCATTAAAATGCCCATGATTACTTAAAAGCTTTAATGGACCAGAAACCAGAGAAAAAGAATACAGTGTGTGCCACTCGTCCAGTTGTCATTATCCCAAACGCAGTAAGCGCAGGTGCGCTCAACCCCCCAGTCAAGCTGCTCACTCTCCGAAACCACCGGGTTATGGAAGTCGCACAGTTTGTTGTAGACTCTTTTTGGCTAGCTTAGATTGGAGCCTCGGGCGGGAATTGAACCCGCGACCGCCGCCTTACCAAGGCGGTGCCCCACCAGGCTAGGCTACCGAGGCACATGTGCACACGATATTAGTCAAAGACAGTTTTTTATGTTTTAAGGTATTGCCAACGCTTTTGGGTTAAACAGATATAAAAGAGAACCTAGAATCAGCATTCGTACCCTCAAAAACGCGGGGGTGTCCGAGTCTGGTCAAAGGAGGCAGGCTTAGGAAAACGTCGTCTGAAGCGAAACGCTTCGTCATTAAGAAAAGGCTACGACGCTTTAAGAAACCTGCTGCCGCAGGGCTGCATGGGTTCAAACCCCATCCCCCGCACCTTCAACATGTTATTGGATGAACTGTTTCGCTGATTTTTAGCCGCATGATACATTTGCTTGCTTGGGCTTGACTGAGCGCCGCCTCAAACATGTTATGTAAAGCATCAAATGCGCTGTCACGTACTTCTGAAGTGCTTTGAGAACCAGTCAGCTGCTAATCTGGCGACTTCTTCGAGCTTTCCCGGTTCTTCAAAAAGATGGGATGCTCCGGGAATGATTTCAAGTCTCTTTTCAGCAGCAAGATGCTTCATAGCCTCCTTGTTCAAATCGATTACGACTGGATCATTCCCTCCCACTATAAGAAGAACTGGCGCCCTCACTTTTGGAAGATAATCTGCAGCAAGGTCAGGACGGCCTCCACGGGACACTACAACCTTAACATCTTGTGGAAGTTTCGCAGCGGCCATCAAGGCTGCAGCGGCGCCAGTGCTGGCTCCAAAATAACCTGAAGCTAGATTTTTCGTCGCCCGATCTTTCTTGAGCCACTTAGTTGCGTCCAAGAGGCGCTTGGCGAGCAGGTCAATGTCAAATCGAAATTGGCGTGTACGAGAATCAATCTCTTCCTCTTCTTTCGTGAGAAGGTCGATCAGCAGCGTGGCCATTCCAGCCTCGTTGAGCACTTTGGCTACGTACTGGTTCCGGGGACTGAATCTACCACTGCCACTTCCATGCGCAAAGAGAACGATTCCGTTAGCACCTTGCGGCACTACCAAGTCACCTTCAACAGTGGCTTTGCCCGAGGGAACCCTCACAAGTCTTCCGTGTTCACCGTCTCCATCCATCTTTCCATCGCCTCTTTGCGACGCTTTGACTACTTTCTGTTGAGCATCAACAGTCTTCTAACTTCCTCATCGCTAGTCTGCGTGAAATCCTCATAAAACTGACCTATGGCGTGGAAAGGCTCAGGGGTGTAAAGGCAAATGACGTTGTCAGCTTCCCTCTTCAACTCTTCAATGGAAGAAAATGGACCAACTGGAACGGCAACCAAGATAGTTTTTGCTCCTCTCATGCGCACCGAAGCCACGGCTGCCTTCATCGTAGAGCCGGTGGCAATTCCATCATCCACGATCACAACTTCACGATTCTTTAAGCTCGGATAAGGAGCATCTCTTCTGTACAGCTTCAACCTTCGCTCAATCTCCAGCCGTTGCCTTTCACTTTCTTCCCTGACGTATTCTTCGGAAACCTGCAGATATTTCACCAGTTCATCGTCAAGGATGATGGTTCCGTCCTCTGTCAAGGCTCCAATGGCAAGCTCAGGATTGTCGGGTGCCCTAATCTTCCTGGGAATTATGAGGTCCAAAGAGATATTCAGAGCATGAGCTACCTCAAAACCGACCACAACACCACCACGCGGAATGGCTAGGACGATGGCACCCTTGCCAACAGCACCCATCAAGGCGGCTGCCAAACGCCTTCCGGCATCAACCCTACTAGAAAAAGGTACCGTCTAATCATTCACCGCCTTGAGAATGGGCAGGCCCAGGTGGCCGCAAGTAAGTCCTCTGCAAAATCAAAGCAAACCCCGTGCGTTTAACAGTCACCAAGTTTGGTTTACTGCCTGTATGCCACGAGAATTACGCCCAGTTCCTTTTCCAGCTTTTGAATCTTTTTCAACTGTTCGGGCGAAATCGTAGGGGGTTCTGCGGGTTTTTCATAAACCATCAGAACGACGTTCTTCCACCGCTCCTCGAATCTTCTAATCTCTTCTAATTGACGCTCGGTTAACTTGGCAAGTCTACTCATTCTACCGAATGCCTCCCATAATCTTATTTTCGCTTCACGATATTAAAGCACGCGCCGAACAGGCTTTTTGAAACGAAAAAGAGAAGTTGACGTTGCTCCTGTTCCATCTTATTCTCCTTCCATTCTGAGCCAGAGCATATTAGGACGCTGTCGATTCTCACCGTGGGTTTGGGCTTCATCTTAGTCAGAAGCATTCCTCGTGGAAGAGTTCTCCACAACCTGCCCATGTTCCATGACAACACGGTTGTCTGCTCTTATTGTCGGCTCGTAGAGGACGAAGTCTATGTGTATCGATGCATTGCTTGTTCCGCCCAAATGAACATTGTCACCTATGGCCACGTGTGCCGTTCCAAGAGCCTTCTCATCGTATATGCGGAGACCTATCGGTTTCATTCCATAATTGATTCCAATGCCCAATTCTGCTATCCTGTCTTTGTCCCCTGATGCTTTCTCGAGCAGTTCATGGAAGGAGGCTTCTCCCTTCTCAGCTTCGTAGCTCACTACTCTTCCTTCCTCGAATTTCATCACGAGCCGTTCAACGTCAAAGTCTCTCAGCTCGTTTGCAACAAGCGTCCCATAAGCTGAATTCTCCACAGGAGCCACGTACACCTCTCCCGCTGGAATTTCCACTTCACATTCTCTTCCAGTTGAGAAGCAGTCTTCTAGAGTCCCGACCTCTATGCCTACCCTCCTGTTCTTGATACTGAACGTCAGATCAGTGCCATTTGGATCGATAACGTGAATCAGTTCCCCCTTTTCCACGATCGCGGCAATCTCTAGTCCAGTCCTTCTGATCCTATCATAGTCAACGTTCACAGCTTCAGCGAAGCCCATGAGATACTCTTCGTGCCCTATTCCCATGGTTTCCACGGATTTTGCCGACAATAGACTGACCAACAGAAGAGGCTTACCTTTCACAGTCCCGTAGACTTGATCCCAAAAGGCGCAAATGGCCTTTCCGAGCTCGTCCGGGGCAGTCTTGGGGTTTTCGTACTGAGTGAGCCAGATAACCACCTCCGAATTCTGCAGAAGAGAACGTGTATGCTCAGGAAGCTTGATTTCCAAGTCCTCAGGTATGTTGGCACTTTTCAGCAAATTCTCATCGAATACCCACATGTGAGGGGAAGCATGTTCTGCGTAGCATTCTTGCATCAAGTCTTCAGCAAAAGCGCTGTTGTGCCTTCCACATATGATTAGAGCGTTCGATCCCTTTTTTAAACAGGAAGTGCGAGTCACGATCGAACGTGCAGCTTCTTTCATCAGCGCCTCTAGACTCAACGCTACATCACGACCGGTCTCACAATAATGCGAAACCAAGTTAAGTCGTTTTTTCCTTGCGGCTCTTGTGAAAATGGGGATAGTCTTGAGGGCGTTTGCGTTGGGAAACGGGGGTGTCCACAGTTGCCAATAAGTGCGCTTATTTGTGAGCCAAGCTTTGGGGTTCCAGAACGAAGTATGCAGTTCGCTCTTTCAGACTTACGTCATTCATTTGGTCACATTTTCAACTGATCTTGACCCTAATTGCCAGACGGTTCTCTTGAGATGCGACTACTTTATCACTAGCACTGGACAGCGCACGTGGTGTATCACGCCGTCAGTTACGCTTCCCAAGAGTATCTCTCTCATATGGCTTATGCCGCGGGCACCTAGCACGATCAGGTCATAGTTGCCTTCATTGGCTATCCTGACAATTTCCTGGACCGCATGCCCTTCCACGAGCATCTTCTTGACTTCAACCTTGTCCGATTTGATTCTCCGTTCGCCATCATCCAGAATCCTATTCCCAACGTTCTGAGCCGCCTCAATCATCTTGGTAACCTCAGCTCCAGTCAGGATGGGCATTCCTAATGAACCTGACGTAGACGGCTCAGGCATCATGACAGGCTGCACAGAAACCGAATACACGTGCACCAGCATTATTTTCCCTGAGAATTTCTCCGCTATCTGGGCTGCTCCTTCCAATGCTTCAATTGAATGTTCAGAACCGTCTAAGGGAACGAGGATTTTCTGAAACAAGGCCTCCACCACTGCAGAATACTACTACTCTTAGACATATAACTCTTGAAAACCATGGGAAAAGCAACTTCGTAACACGTCACAGGCAAGGTTTGCATGACGAGCCGCACTCGCTAATGTGCGACTTCCCTCGGAGAAACAAGGCAGGACTCAAGAGCCAACGGCTAGAGAAGAGCAAAATCCACAGACTTGACTTTTCCTTTCGGATCAATGACAACCTCGAATTTCTCGGCCCACGGATGTCCTTCCATGTCGATGGGACACGTACCCCTGATCACCCAATCTTCATGGCTCCGTTCAATGATGCTGACTTCTATCTTCTCCGTATTCTTCCTCTTCTTTATGGCATCGACGGCCGCTTTGGCCGCTAACGTGTTTGAGATCTCGGTACTCATTTCATTTCCCTTTTCGTTGATGACTTCATAGTCAGTCAGGCAGGCATTAAGAGTTATGAATACGAAATCGATAGTCAAACTAAACGATCTGAAACGATAGATTTGAATCGCAAGAACATCATTCCAGATCGACATGAGTCAACGGAAAAGGAAGAACATGACTGAAAAGAAAAGAATAATTTTCCATCTAGACATGGACCATTTCTACACGGCAGTCGAGGAAAGAGAGCGTCCCGAACTGCACGGAAAACCCGTCATAGTGGGCGCCGATCCAAAGGAGGGAAGAGGAAGAGGAGTCGTGCTGACATCCAATTATGAAGCAAGGAAGTTCGGCGCAAGATCAGGCATGCCCATTTCAAGAGCTTGGAAGATCATTCCAGAAGCCGTCTATCTGCAGCCGAATTTCGAATTGTACGTCAGAGTCTCAAACGAAATCATGAACATCCTGCGATCGTATTCCAACAAGTTTGAACAGTGGGGCATAGACGAGGCCTTCATTGACGCAACATCTAGGGCAAAGGATTACGCTGAAGCCGAGCATCTGGCTCAACAGATAAAGAATGGGATCTACGAGAAACAAAAGCTCACCTGCTCGATAGGCATCGGCCCAAACAAACTCGTGGCAAAAATAGCCAGCGACTACAAGAAGCCAGATGGATTAACAATCGTCAAAGATCAAGAAGCTGAAGCTTTTCTTGCACCTCTTCCCGTGCGTAAACTCTTATGGGTTGGACGAAAGACGGAGCAGAAACTTGCAAGCATCGGAGTCAAAACGATAGGAGAGCTGGCTCATTCTGACCCTACAATGCTGGCAGAGAATTTTGGTGTCGTAGGCCCCCAGTTCTATCTGATGGCACACGGAATCGACAAAAGCGAAGTGGAAGAGAGAAGCCAAATCAAATCCATAAGCCGCGAAACAACATTCGAAGAAGACACTTCTAACCTCGATTCAGCATTGAACGTCTTGAATGAGCTCGCAGCAGAAGTCGCCAAAGATTCCCAGGATCACGGCTACCATTTCAGGACTGTCACGATCAAGATTCGCTACGAGAATTTCGAGACGCATACCTACAGCAAGAGCCTGCCCACGATGACCAACCGTTTGCAAGATCTGCGAAAAACAGCAAGCGAATTGATGCACATCCACGTTAAGCCTGATAGGAAAATACGGCTGATAGGCATACGAGTGTCAAACCTTGCCTCATTCAAGGAGCAAAAGACCCTGGTATAGTAGTGCTAAGAATCGATTACGGGCAAAACTGCTTTCACTCCTGTCTACTGTTTGAGTATTTTTCTCTTATTTTGGCATCAGCAATTTGGGCAATCATCGCGTTGGATATCAGAATGAATTTCACGCCAGTCAGCTCTGCCAATTCTGCCGGCTTTTGGTCCTGCGTGACAAGTAGCATACCCTTCTTCTTCGCATAGTCAACGACGTCTCTGTCCTTTGCTCCTTTTAACCCGGCTTCTTGCGCCGTCACCACGTCCCAGCCGAGGGTCTCAAAGTATTCTTTCAGACCCGCATACATTTCGTCGAGTAGCAATTTCAACAGGTCCACCATTCACTAATGCCATCAGGACGGCGCATCCGATATTTAGCAACTTCGCTCAAATCCTTGCTCGTTTGCCAGGTTTTTATGGTTCGGCAAACAGTATTCTTTTAATAAGACTTGAATTAATTGCATTGCATTTGTGAAATAAGGGAGAGCCATGGCGAACAATCGAGGCTTCAAAGTAATTCTTACTGCTTCAGCAACGGAGATGAGCGATTATTATGACAACCCGTTCGTTTCTTTCGTTGCGGGTTTCGGCAAAGGGCCAGTGCCATTGTGGCTCGTGAGAAAAATGCTCTATCCGCCAGTTCAACACGACGGTGGAGGAAGAGCGAAACAGGCTCCCTATGGTCTCCGCAAAGTGGAGGCTTTGCTCTTGGAGAACGGTTTCAGCGAATCTGACGTCGCAGTGGTTCACCCAGCGGATTTGGACGCCTTCGTGGGACCGGAAACGAAAGTCATTGGTATCTCCTCCATGGACCCGACTGGAATGGCATACGTCAGCAAGACATATTCTTCTTTGGTCGGAGGTGGAGAGCCTATGAACGCTGTCGAATTCAGAGAGCTCGTGAAAAACCAAAGCATTCGAAAGTACAAGCCCAAGGTCATCGTGGGCGGTTTCGGCTCTTGGCAGTTGGAAAGGAAAAAGGTGGCAGAAGGCTATGGAGTAGACTGTGTCATCATCGGAGGAGGAATTAGAGCCATCGTGGATATCTTCAAGAAGGCAATGAATGGAGAGCCCCTGCCGGCTGTTCTCAGGGCGGAGAACAGGTCAGCTGACGACGACACGCCGCTGATAAGGCATGCTGCCATTCATGGATCGGTCGAGATTTCCAGGGGTTGCGGCCGGAACTGCCAGTTCTGCACGCCTACGATGCAGAGAAAGGTGGACATGCCTTTGGAGAAGATAATGAGAGAAGTGGAGGTGACAACTCGCGACGGCGACTCCCGCGTCACCTTGGTCACAGAGGACCTGTTTCTGTACGGATCAAGAGGCGAGAGTTTTCGGCCTAACAGGGAAGCCGTGATCAAGCTGCTCAAGAGTGTGGCCAATTTTCCAGGCGTGAGAACAATTCAGCCTTCTCACATGTCGCTGGCACCTGTTGTCTGTGATCCCAGAATGGTGAAAGAGGCGGCAGAGATTCTCATCGACAAGAATTGGTATTCTCACGGTGAGAAGCCAATCGTGACTTCTGAGACAGGAGTAGAGACGGGAAGCATCAGGCTTATGCGAAAGTATATGGCCGGCAAGACGTTGCCCTTTAAGCCTGAGCAGTGGAAAGATATTGTCAGTCAGGCTTTCGGAATCTTGAATGACAATGACTGGTATCCGCTTGCCACCCTGATCATCGGTCTGCCCGATGAGATGGAAGAGGATGTTGCCGAAACGCTTGAACTGATGGATGACCTGAAAGGCTTTAACGCGTTCTACGTTCCGTTGTTATTCGTTCCATTGGAGAACTGCTCGTTGATGAACAAGCGAGGGGCAGAAATCGATTCCCTCACGAGAGCACGCTGGGAGTTTCTGACTCGCTGCTGGGAATACAATGGTAGGATTTGGCGGGACACATTCTTGGCACATAGAATTCAGAATCCTGTTCTCTTCAAACTTGTGAAGCGCATTATGATCCCATACGCGGCCAGGGTCGCAGGAATCTACTATGGAATGAAGCACGGTGCCGAAATGGAAAATGCGATTTGGAAAATGGCTACGACTTAGGCCTGATCTAGCGATTTTTATGGCTTCGAAATCGTGCAGTTAGCCTTGCGTTCTTTGTTTTCTTTGAAATCTTTCCGTAAGCAATAAGAAGGGAACTCAAGAGTGTAATGAATTAAATGATAAACTAGCTGATGGACGAGTATGGTTGACCAGAGAATTGAGAGTCTCGCTAAACTGTGCGTTCACTACAGCGTTGACGTAAAGCCTAAGGAAAAAGTCGTCATACGAGGAAGCACAGCGGCCGCACCACTGATTGCTGAAATCTACAAAGAATGCTTGCTCTCAGATGCGTACCCTTGGATCCTGCCAAGCTTGTACATTGATTACGTGTTTTTCAAGCATGCCAAGGATCATCAGCTTAAGTTTGTGTCGCCCTTTGACAGGTTCATGTATGAGAACATGGATGTGAGTATCAGCATATTCTGTGAGCCTAATCCGAAAAGGCTGTCAAACGTGGATCCATCAATATTAAAAACTTTTAGTGCTTCTAGAAGCGAGCTCTTGGGAATTTTTCATGACCGCGAGGGCAAGGGTAAACTGAGGTGGACGGGCTGCCCGTTTCCTATAAATGATCAGGCCCAAGAGGCCGCGATGTCATTCGTGGAATATGAGGATTTCGTCTATAACAGCTGCCTGCTTGACAAGAAAGACCCGGTTGCAGAATGGAAGAGGGTACATGAGAATCAGCAGAGAATCTGTGATTACCTGGACACCGTCGAAAACTTGCACGTCGTTGGTGAAGACACTGACCTGACTCTTAATGTCAAAGGCAGAAAGTGGGTGAACGCAAGCGGTCAGAAAAACATGCCTGACGGGGAAGTTTTCACGGGCCCAATTGAAACATCATTGCAGGGCCAGGTTAGATTCACTTATCCCGGAGTCTACATGGGAAGAGAAGTGGAAGACATCCTGCTCAAGTTCAAAGATGGAACATTGGTCGAAGCTTCTGCACGCAAAGGCGAGGATTTACTCAAAGAACTGATCAAGATTGACGGCGCAGACCACATCGGAGAATTTGCAATCGGTACCAATTATGGGATAACGCGGTTCACGAAGAGCATGCTTTTTGATGAGAAGATGGGCGGAACCATCCATATGGCTCTTGGAAACGGCTATCCTGATACCGGTTCTCTAAACAGGTCAGCCATTCACTGGGACATACTGAAAGACATGAAGAAAGACGGGGAAATCTACGCCGACGGAAAACTGTTCCACAAGAACGGCAAGTTCCTAATTTGAAGCGCGCAATAGACTGCATGGCCAATGTGGCCTTGTTTTCTCCGTCGGATCAACCTTCGCTCCGAACCCCGATTTGGAAGCGATTTCTCAACTCGGTTCGGACAGTGGCACATTCGCAATTCTGCCTCATTCAGTCGTTACAAAACGTGAGACCATGAACAATGCAAGTTCGGAATTGAACACCGACCGTTTGACATGATGTTTGAACCAAGCCGAAACCGAAGCAACCATTCATTTTCGCCGCTAACCCGCCATTGACCCATGGTACTCGCCGGGAAACCGACCGGGGAGGGGGAAGGTGCGTTTTTCGCGTGTTTTCAACCCTAAACCGCAGGTCGACCTCCCTAACCCTCTCACACGCAAAGGCTCAGCATGAAGGCCCCAAAAACCGGCGAGAAACCACATATTCGAGCCGTATCCTCGCAAAAAGAAAAAATGAATCATCAAATCCTCAGGCCAAGCCAAAACTGGACACTGACCTCCTGACACCATTTGAATTAAGACCAGTCAAACGACAGCTCGGACCTTACAGCGCTCAGTGGATGATCAATCATTTTTCTGGAAAAGTTTATCTTATGGCTCACAGCTATCAGTCAAGCCACTGGCGGATTAAGTGTCCGCTGGGATGTAGCCGTCGAGGCTGAACCATAATCTTTGAACCTGAGTGATCTGATCATGGCATACAAGTACATTGCAGAGGCTTGGGCCAAGCCTGAAAAATCATTCGTTGACGCTCTGATGCGTACAAGACTCGTAGAGTGGCGCAGGCAGTCGACGATCACACGGATAGACAAGCCCACGCGTCTAGACAGGGCCAGAAAACTAGGCTACAAGGCCAAACAGGGCTTCGTGATGGCCCGTGTCCGAGTTAGAAGAGGAGGAATGAGGAAGCAGAGGCCACGGTCGGGAAGAAGACCGAAAAGGATGGGTGTCAAGAAGTTCAAGGTCGGCAAGAGTATGAAGCTCATAGGTGAAGAAAGAGTAGGCAGGAAGTTTCCAAATTTGGAGGTTCTGAACTCCTACTGGGTCGGTGAGGATGGACGGTCAAAATGGTTTGAAGTGATAATGGTTGACCCAAGCCACCCTGCGATCAAAGCCGACGCTAACATCAACTGGATATGTGAGAAACAGCATCGCGGGAGAGTTTTCAGAAGCCTAACAAGCGCGGGCAAAAAAGTCAGGAGCCTGAGAAGAAGAGGACGCGGTGCAGAGAAGTTCAGGCCCAGCAGGAAAGCTGGCAAAGGAGAAGTAGCCTAATGACCTCAACTGAGCCGAAAGTGTTCAAGACTGACCGAAAGCAACGCTTAGGAAGAGGCTTCAGCAGAGAAGAAATAAAGAAGGCTGATTCAAGTCCAGCCGAGGCACTAAGATTCGGTCTGCGCGTGGATTCTAAACGAAAAACGGCTCACGAAGAAAACGTTGAAGCCCTAAAAGCTTATTTAACGGACAAAAAGGCTGCTGCCAAAGCCAAGGCTGCTGCAAAACCCAAGAGTGCAGCCAAGCCTAAGGTCGCCGTCAAACCTAAGACCCCTGCAAAACCCAAGACCGCCTCCAAAGCTGGGAGAAAAACTAAAAGTTAGCTTGACTCATATTCCACCCTGTGATGCGGCTTGTCTTCAAAGGTGCCGATAGCCTACATCGACGTCAGAACCTTCGTACATGCAACAGAGGACGGGGAAAAGGTTCAGATGGCCTTGCTTAACACTCTTCCGCCCGATGCAGGCAACGTGGTTACCCTCAAGAAAAGCAACCTGACGGGGCATCATGGGAACCCGATAATGCTCTTCGAAGCAAGAATCAAAGACAAACATGCTGTCCAAAGAGTTATCATGAAATTATCATCCGGCCTGAGCATTATGGACAAAGGAGTGTTGGGTGACGAAATTAGCCGACACTTGGAAAAGGGTAACCTGTACCTCAGGCTTGACAAACAAAGCGCGTACATGAACGAGCTTAGGTTCAGCATAACTGATCCCATTCACTTCAAAGTACACTTCAAGAAATCCAATGCGGACCAAGTAATCGGAATCTGCAGAGAACTAGGGTTAATTCCATGAGAAGGCTCTATTCCGATCTTCATCTGCGTCCGAACCTGAGAGATTTCGAACAAACTACAAACTTGGTGCGCAAGGCCGCAAACCTCGGATACGGTTTAATAGGCATAACATTGTCGCCGAAATTCAATGAAAGCGAAACCGAACAAATAAAGAGTAAATGCACTGAAATCGGAATTGATCTCGCCACACGCGTGGATCTGCGTCCGAACACGCCGAACGAGCTGATACACGACTTGAGGAAACTCAGAAGGAAGTTCGAAATAGTCTGCGTCATGTGCGAATCCAAGAACGTTGCCAGGCAGGCTGCAAAAGACCGGAGAGTTGATCTCCTCAATTTTCCGTCTCCCAATTTTCGCGGGAGATTCTTTGATCTGGCTGAGGCGGAATTAGCTTCAAACTCCTTGGCTTCCCTCGAAATCGATATGGAACCACTTCTCACATCAGAGACCTCAACGAGGATTAGACTTCTGTCAAGCCTCCGAAGGGAAACATCAATCGCTGATGATTTTAACGTACCGATCGTCGTTTCGAGCGGAGCATCAGATGAGAGACTTATTCGAAAGCCGATGGAAATCGCGATAGCAACTTCGATCTTCGGCCTTGAAAAGCACTTAGGCCTGGAGGCAGTCTCCAACAACCCTGCAAGAATAGTTAAGAGAAACAGAGAAAAACTCGACACCAGCTTCGTCGCCCCTGGAATTCGCGTTCTCAGGAGAGGAAAGAACTGCTGAAAAGAACGAAGCGTCGCTATCTGGCCCTAGAAATAGATTCGAAGGAGACTTTTGAACCCACAGAGTTCATCAATGCAGTATGGTCCGTCATTATCAGGCTCTACGGGGAGAACGGCGCAAGCCAAACTTGGCTAGGCATGATAAAGTACGACATGGAAAACAAGTCAGCCATCATACGTGTTACAAACGCAGCCTCCGACATGGTTCGAACAGCACTGGCAACCGTCACCAAAATAAGCGACAGACCTGCGAGCATACATGTCGTTGCTGTTTCGGGAACAATAAAAGCCTTGGAAAAAAGAATCAAACCACATTTTGGCTAAGCTGGCCGTACTCTCCAACTTTGAACGTTATTCGCAAACAGGGGTTAAGAAAGAAAAAACGTTCCGTCGGCACGTAGACTTTTTAATCAAAAAATCAGCGTGTCCGACTTATTTGGCTGGTTGAGTTGGCTGAGTCGTTTTGGCTGGAGCTTCCACTATGATTAGAGACCATGCTAGCAGTATGATGCCAATCAAACCGACGATTCCAACAAGTACGTAGAAATACCATTTGTTCGCGCCGTTGCCATAAATGTTCTGGTTGTTTGGCAACGTACCATAGTAGAAGTGTTGTAGTACGCCCAGTATCAAAGCAATGAGAATGAGAATAACGCCAACGACCATAAGCGTCATCTTCTTTTTCAAGTTTCTCACCTTCCTTTTTTCATGCTTTAGAGAACAGGAGCTATTTAAGTTAGTCGCCAGAGGATTACAATTGTTGGTTGAACAAATCCACGTCAGCAGACTTGAGAGAGATAGACGCATCCTCCTCCGATCATGCTTGCTGCCTTGCCAAAATAGCAAACACTTTATCTGTAGCGAGAAAATGGTAAACTCACGGGGGATGATGTCGCCGTCCCAGTCTGATTCATATAGATGAAGAACTTATGACGGACAGACCCCAAAACTCATGTTCTCAATCTAAACCCGGGATCTTGTCTTAATTCCTTTTCCGTCAACCGTCAATATCAAGGTAATTCTCTTGATGAAGCTGACTGCGTAAGCGGAATGCGGCTCCGCTAGAAAGATTGGCTAGTCTTCAGACTATTTCATTGTTAGCCTAAGGCTTCTCATTTTTTCCTGCTTTCTAGGGTTTAGAAACCCTTTGTCACACTCATTTGTTAGCCATGCATTCGATTATTCTTTGACACGTCCAGCAAGCTTCAGGGATTGCAGTCTCTTTCGGCCGCTTTTTGAGATATCCCAGGAAATGTTGGCACTTTTCGTTTTGTGGCTTTGGCTGGGTTTTTTCTGGTTCTTCAGGTGGAGCTGCGGCTTCGTTTCCCCGCGTTTCTTTTTCTTCTTCCTCAGGTAACTTACTGAGACAATGCGGGCAAGCATAGTAGGTTTGTACAAGTCCCTCCGAAGAAATGTTTGTGAATAATGGTTTCTCAAACTTGGTCCCGCATTCGTTGCATGTGAAGCTTGCCTCTTCGTTTGTTTGATGCTTATCGCGTTTATCTGCTGTCTGCAAAACAGTTTTATCCTTCATACTGTGTTCCCCAAGCGCGTTATATATTAAATCGCGAGATTTAATAAACCTTTTTGCGCCGAAATCTGGAGCAAGACAGAATGATGAATCTTCCATTCGCAGTTTCCATGATCTCATCATATCCAAGCTTGTGTGAATCGCTTTGGAGCGCATCAAGGCTGAGCCTGACTTAACGAGTTAGGTTTTATAACACATGTTAATCTGAGGTGCAACTGTGTCTACTTTACTCGCTTCTCGTCATTTTCTGAAGATGAGCAGCCATCTTGGAGAACGTTATGGGCTGATAATGCTTCTTGTAGTTTAGATCGATCAGAAAACCTTCAACGTCATCCATGTTCATATAGGCTTTCATTCCAGAACTCGCCGCCTCCTTCATTATCCTCATGTAACTAGCGTAATCTGAATAGGTCTTGTGGAAGGAAACAACCACGAGGTTCTTCCCCATCCCAGAGCCCTCCATGACGAGGAGGTATGCACGACGTTCCTCCTTGTCTAATTCTCTGGCTGCTCTGTGCAGCTCATCTAGTTCTTCGGGAGAAATGGCCCTCAGTTTATACATAATAACGGCCATCAACTCGAAACCGAGCTTTCCGAAATCAGGTATAATGGTGAATTCTTTGATGACTCCTTGTTCCTCGAGCTTCTTGATCGTTCTGCTGATCGTAGGCTGAGAGACTCCAACAGCCTTGGCCAAATCCCTGTCACTTCTCCTGCTGTTTTTCATAAGCTCCTGAAGCAGTTTCAACTCAACATCCCTCATACTCATTCCCTCTTTCTCTTGCTTCCAATATCATGCATGCAGGTCTGTATCGTTCTTCACCATTCACCGTTCTTAACGCTTGTCCTCTATCCGGATCTTAAATATGGAGTAACTCATGCATTTCTAATGAAGTAGCGCTGCCAACAGTCACGGAGAAAAACAAACGGAAGCACGCAAGAGGAAAAAGTAACTCGGACAACTGCTGATGATGTGCAGATGTTCCGGGCTGGCATTTTCCATGATAGAGTGACTGTAAGAGTCAAGTCCAAGACTGTTTGGTGGGCCCGCCCGGATTCGAACCGGGGATCTTCGCCGCTTCCTCCAGCGTGCCCTAGCATACTGCGTGAGGGCGACGTCCTGACCAACTAGACTACGGGCCCGCCTCTGACCTGAAGGGTTCTACATTTCAAGTTTGGCTCTGATATTCTTTGCTGTATTGATCCACAGTAGTTATTGCTGTTTCATAAGACCTTTCTATTACTGCTTCAGATAGGATTTGGGGTGTACTACGTTGAAAAATTCAGGTGGTCACGATGTTTTTGAGCAAAGATGCTGGTACGGAAAATACTTGATGATTCTTTGCTTCCTGAGTTTCGCGGTCATCGGTTACCTGTTTTCGCATTATCTGCATATATGAAACTGACTGCTCTAGCCAGCTATGGAGCTTTCAGCGTTTTTGACTTGACAGAAAAACCGCCGGCTGCAGACTTGACGGGCGCATCCAGCCTCGCTTTCTCCAGCGGTGTACATTTGATCTGTTGCAAACACGTTTAACTCTTTCTTGACTTCTATGGTACCACTCTGTCTTCATGCGTATTGATTCTCCAATGATGATTATCCGCGTGACAAGTCAAAGATCCTAACGCTGGGGCCGCTGCTATGAAACATTTTGTCATAAGTTTTTTAAGCATCTATTCATCCCTTCTCACTCAGAGGTGCAAGTTGGAAATTCATAATCATTCTTTCTCCCTTCTCCCTTTCAATTCAAAGGAGAAAGTCAGCTTGCACCTCTCCTCTCCCAACGTCTGGTTCAGAATATCAAGTAAATTGTGAGTTATGTTTGCTTGTACATCAGGTCGGAAAGGATCATTCTCGCATGCATAAACTTTGAACTTGCCTGTTTCGCAATTCTGTCTTACGTAGCTTCTGTAGGGATCTAGCGCCTACCCCGCCTAGGTTTCAACGTGCCATGGTTATTTGGATTCAAATAGGTATCTCCCATGTTCTTCTCAACCTCTTGAATCTTGACGTTGACGAGGGCAGAAGTAACCATCCGAGTTCAGTACTCGGAAAGGGAGGCTCAAAGAATCAGTGCGAGTCTAATTCAACAGTTCGAGACTTTTCCCGCGCAGTTGCGCACTATCAGAATCAACCAATAATATATTCCACGCTTAGAATTGCCGGGAAACCCTAAAAACCAAGACACTAAGCGACGTGGGCTTCGAACTGGTTGGCTAGAAAGGCAGCTTAATATTCCTGAGAAAACGCAAATAAACCTCAGGATGATAAACAGTATCCGAAGTCATCCAAAAGTTGCCGAGGTAGCTCAGCCTGGGAGAGCGCTCGACTCAAAGCCTCAAGGTTTGAGGGCGAAGCTGAAGACCGGGTCGTCGCCGGTTCAAACCCGGCCCTCGGCACCATGAGACGAACCCTCGGCATAGGATGTTGCTTTCTTTTGTGAAAGAGCTTTGTTCCGTCGACCTCGCAGACGTACTCAAAGCCTGACTCTATGAGTTCTGTGGCTTAGCGCGCGCTTGGCTCTTGCAGAATGTTGTTCTTGTCATGAGTGAATAGGCTCATGGCTTTGGCACCTCGACTGATAAAGGCAGAGACAGAGAGACGGTCGGGGACCCCTCCCTAGTAATTTTTTTCAAGCATCTCAGCCTTCACATAAACTGCATTCCAATGGTAACCGTCAACGTCTAACTCGAAGCAGACTAGCACATAGCCCGCGGCTTCATACTGCACTGAAGCCCATTCAAAGTCGTCCTTGTGCAGACCCCCAACGCGCGCGATGAACCCTCTATTATCCGCTCCTGTGAGAGTGAAATTGAAGCGAGGAGAGAGGCCATGTAATCTGTTTTGGAAGTCTTACCGTGATTGTCTGTCTGTTAGGCTCTGCTTGTTCAGTTCTTCGGCTAATCTCCGTATGAAAAACCTGCAATGCTCAGGCTAAAGTATAGAATTCTGAGCGTATCTACTTTAATCCATGGTGTAAGATGAGTCAAACCCAGGGGAAGCCACTTGGGATGTGTCAACTGTACTAGTACTTGCTAGGTCTATCTTAGAAGACCGTACAGAAAAAGGATCTGCCAACAATTTTGACAGTTGCGGCAAGAACTTCTGGAACGCTCTTAACAATCGGACAAACGTGACGAAACGATTCAAGCCCATCTGTGGTTTTGAATTGTAGCCTCAACGCTTGCTTTCATGGGCACACCCAAGTGGAAAAACGTAATAAGAGAGACAGAGATCAGTGGCTTGGTGTTCTCTCAAATGATTGACGGAGCCGTTTGTTCGGAAAGGAAGTTTCTAATCCCAGAGGCCAAAGTTGACGAAGTATCTTCAGCCTGTCAAAAGGCCTTGAAGGAAATGGGCTTGAAGATTATTGAAACAGAAAAGACTAAGGAAGGAAACACGGCAGTGCTGGCTGGGGAAAGTGCCCTAGTGCCCTTGACATTAAGGACCTTGCTGTACCCGTTTAGTCTACAGCAGTACGTCAAAGCAGCACAGCGCTCAGGCGTGCACATAGTGCTCTCAACATCAGAAGAAGGTGTCATGCTATACTCATGCGGTCTTGTACTGGATGAATTGACCGGAAAACCTACCAAGCACGTTTCTGACGAGGACGAAGAAGAGATAACCGGCACACTGGAAGCTCTTGACTTTGAGAACAAATTCCTAGGCAAAATAAGAACGGTCTTTCCGAAGACCAAGGAAATATGATGGCGACAGTCAGATTCTTGCCACTTGAGAAAAAGCTAGCTGCAGTTTCGACAGAATTCATGTTTTTCACGCCTGTTTCAGGCTCCTAAGCATGGAGGGATTCTTACGGTACAGAGTCGTGTTCTTCACTCTTGAGCTGCTAGTGTGCGGCAAATTAGAAGAGGGTGAAAAACGATTGAAAGAGGGGAAGATTATGAAGAGGCTCAGAGAGCCTTCTGTGATTGAGCTTGGTGTTCCAACTGAAAGGGAGATTTTGGAGAATCCGAGGCGTCAGAATTTCTTGGGGGGAGGCTGGATTGACAGTTCAGAGCCCAATGTGATTAATGTTTATTGGCATAAGCTGCAGGGGCTTTTTACAGTTTATAGCCTGCTCCAAGTCTTGGAGCATGAGACTCTGCATTCTGTTCTGGTGAGGCTTGCAAGCTTAGGGGTGTCGATGAAGCTTGACAACGTTCATCGCTCCTCATGCGTTTGGATGGATGAGAATAGGTTGATTTTTGTTAACGAGTTTCGATTCAAGCGTTGGATGCTTCCACCGTATTTTGAAGAACCGACCGTAGACCTTCTTGAATGAGCTACACATTTTGAAACCTGGGACTCATTATAGTTATGGATTGTTTTCAATTCAAAACACGTCTATGCCTGCGTGTTTTTTCGGCACCGTTTACTGATTTGGAACAGATGCTTCAGACTGATCCTGAATTAGTTCAGTATGAGTCTTCAGCCTATCGTGGCATAGTCAGTCACGATCATCGCGCTAACTGGGGGAATTGGTGTCGCGACGCTGCAGGCTATCGTTGAAAGTAATCGTGTAAGCATACTTTATTCTCGGAGCTCGACTTGCTTCGATAAACTCTATGGCGAATTTGTTTGCGAGCTTTTCTGTTCCTTTATGCATGCTGTCGGGTGACGTGCGTAGGTGATGGTAAAACTCGTGCAGGATCGTGAAGGGATCTCTCAATACGTCGCTGTTGAGCACGTATATCGTTTGGTTCTTCGTTGCGTAGCAGCCCAGTGCCTTTGATCGGTTGCCTTTGGGCAAGCCGACCTTGATTTTTGGGATGTCAACGTTGTAATGCTTTGCAAGCTTTTCCAAGGCTTCTTCTGTTTTTCCATCAAGAATTAGATGTACGACAAGTGCTTCAAATCTGGGTTCCAAATGGTGCTCACGTTGTTCCTTAGCGGCGAATAGTCACTCCGTTACGGATCGCGCTATATAACGTAGCATGCTTTGACATGGCTAAGGCGTTGAAGCTTGCGCGGCGTTTGTGACTTAGACTCGTTCAAGCTTGAAAATGACGGGTCTGAGACCGTCCGTGCAGCAGTTGACTGCAACACCCTTCTCCTTGAACCAAGGCAGGTCGCCTCCGAACGCCAGAAGTCGAACGTTACCATAGATGGCGACCCAAGCTGAAGTGCAGAAACCCTCAGGCATCTTCAGTTCCTCCCCTACGATGAACTCTTGGCCGTCTCGGAACAGCGCGCATGCTCCCAGGTTTGATACGGGCGTTACGGGGCTCTTCTTGAAAACTTCGGCTGGACTGAATCGCTTCAGGACGGTTATTTTGACCTTGCGCAGAGTGACCATTTCGGACACGAGAATTATCGCACGTTTTCAATATAATAAATGTTCTTTTGAACAGCCTCCAAAGTGGGCCGTTTATATTCTCTTTCAGAGGTCTGCGTTACCCCTCTTCTGGAATGTAGCGGGGACTCCACAGGTATCCTAGAATGTCTCGTATCTCCCTGTCCATATAGCGTTCAAGGTTGCGGCCAATATCTGCGGCTGTCAGAATGCCGTGGAGGGAGCCTTTGCTGACGACGGCTAGCCTCATAATCTTGTGCTTTTTCATTATCTTCGCCGCCTCTCCGAGATCCTCATCCAGATCGATCGATATCAAGGGCGTCGACATTATGTCGGCGACCTTTACATTTTTCGGATCGAGTCCTTTACCAGCAACCTTCCAAGTCACGTCGCGTTCCGTCACAATGCCGAACGGTTTACCCTGCCTCGTAACAATGGCGCATCCTTGTTCTTTCTTGTACATGCTCAAAGATGCTTCAGCGACGGATACACCTTCTTCGACGCTGACTACGTTCGTTCTCATAGCCTCGGCAACCCTCAAGAACTTCACCCTCTTAGCGGGAAGAACTGTCTGAACATGCTTATCGAAATCCGATAGTTAAACCATACTGTGCGTTCGCAAGATCTATTTCCCAACATTGTCATATGCTTTTTCATGCCGAGCCCTAAATCTCTTCGGTGAAACGTCTGGCTGTTGTGGAGTGTCTGTTCCTGTCTCCTCCCTAAATTGCAATCTGTAGAATGAGCTGTACAATCCCTCTTGGCGCATGAGCTGTTCGTGCGTACCTCTTTCCACTATTGATCCATGGTCGATAGTGAGGATTTCATCGCAGAGTCTGATTGTTGAAAGTCTATGGGCGATTATTATCGTCATTCTGCTGCGCATGAGTTTTCTCAGGGCTCTCTGTATCACTAGCTCCGTGTAGGCGTCGACCGATGATGTTGCTTCATCCAACACCAGGATTTCTGGGTTTGCGATCAGCGTTCTGGCGAAGCTTATGAGCTGTCTTTGGCCTATCGATATGTTTGATGAGCCTTCTTGTATCACGTAGTCGTAATCGTTGGGCAGCTTCATTATGAAATCGTGGGCGCCTATGGATTTTGCTGCGTCGACGACTTCTTGGTCTGACGCTTCAGGTTTGCCGAACCTTATGTTTTCCTTTATTGAAACCGAAAAGAGAAACGAGTCTTGCAGAACTGTGCTCATGTGTTCCCTCAGAGAGGCAAGGGAGATGTCTCTTATGTCGTGTCCGTTGATGAGTATTCTGCCCTCGTTTGGATCGTAGAATCTCTCCAGAAGGTTGATTATCGTGCTCTTTCCAGCACCCGTCTGGCCAACGATTGCGAGTTTCATGTTCTGCTTCAGGGTGAAGTTGATGTTCTTCAAGACTGGGACGTCTGGGTCGTACCCGAAACTGACGTTTTCGAATCTGACCTCTTCTATCATTTCAATACCATGCTCCTTTCAGGGGATGCGTCGAGCACCTCGACTTTTGTGTCTATGACGTCGAACATTCTCTCGATTGCAGACATGGCTGACTGGTACTGGTCATACATTGATACGAGATCGACCAGCGGCATGAAATACGAAAATTGGTACTCGATGAAGGCCACGAGGATTCCTATCTGGATCGCACCGTTTACGGCAGCCGCTACTCCGTAGAAAAGGATTATCATGGTTCCTATCAGTCTTAGTCCTATCACGAAGGGCGTGTATGATGAGCCTATGAGGATGGCCCTGTTCGTTGCCTTGACGTTTTCGTTTTGGCTCTTCATGAACTTCTTTCTTGCTTCTTCTTCCTGCGCGTAGGCCTGAGTGACCTTTATGCCTGCTAGGTCTTCCTGCATCCTTGCTGTCAGTCCCGACGTCGTGATTAGTGTTCTCCTATACGCTGCTCTTGAGTATTTTCCGAGGAACCAGACTAGAATAATGGCCACGGGAAGAATCGATATGGCAAGGAGGGCCAGTTGAAAGTCGAGGAAGAACATTATGATGAAAGAACCCAGTATTGAGGAGATGTCTACAACGATGCTTGTGAGTCCCAGTCTCAGGAAGATCCTGACGGTGTTTGCATCGTTCGTCGGTCGACTAATGATTCTTCCCATCTCGCCTTCTGAGAAGTATTTGAGTGAGATGACTTGCAGTTTTTGCATCATGTCATCCCTCATTTTTGCAACTACTCTTTCTCCGATTATTCGCATTTGATAGGTTTGGACGTATTGGAAAAAGTAGTTGCTCAGTATGATAACAGCGAAGAGTGGGATCCACCAGATGAAGCCTGAAAGGTTCTTAGGCTGTATTATGTTGTCTATAGCTATCGCGTGCATATAGGGTGCAGCCAACCCTGTTAGTGCACCAGCTATCGTGGCTCCAACGCCGATTATGAAGTTTCTTCTATGAGCTTCGGCATACTGGTAGACTCTTCTGATCAGCTCGCGGTCCGGAACGGTTCTCTTCCTTTTCTCTTCCTGTTTTGTAGAAAAAGTTCCGTACGAACCTGACACTAGATAGCACCTGCCTCCTCTAGAATAGGTGAGGCTTTCTGAACAAACTGGGTTTCATACACTTTCTTGTAGACGCCGTTGTTAGCCATGAGTTCTTCGTGCGAGCCGAATTCAGCCACCGAACCGTTTTCAAGAACTAGTATCTTCTCAGCGGTCTTTATCGTCGAGAACCTCTGAGCGATTATGAGCGTCGTCCTTGTCTTGGTTACTTCCTCGATCGCGGATTGAATCTCCTGCTCCGTCTTCGCGTCTACGAAGGATAGGGAATCGTCCATTATCAGTATCCTTGGATTGGTTATGAGTGCTCTGGCTATGGTTATCCTCTGTTTTTGGCCTCCGGACAACGTGACTCCTCTTTCTCCCACAGGCGTGTCGTAGCCAGACGGCAAGGATTCGATGAAGTCATGTATTCTGGCCGACTTGGCAGCCTGCACTATTTCTTCCATCGACGCGTCAGGCTTGCCGAAAGCAATGTTCTCCTTGATCGTTCCAGAGAACAGGAAAACGTCCTGCAACACCACGCCTATCTGTCGTCTGAGTGAATCAAGCTTGAACTCGCGTATGTCTTCGCCGTCTATCTTTATGCTGCCGCCTTGAATGTCATAAAACCTCGGAACCAAGTAGATTACAGAGCTTTTTCCAGATCCTGTCGCGCCGAGTATAGCTATTTTTTCGCCTGGCTGCACGGTAAAGGTGAGGTTATTAAGCACAGGTCTATCTTCCACGTACCCAAAGGTCACGTTTTCAAATTCAAGTTTTCCCTCTTGTATCCTGATGTCCCTGGCATCAGGCAGGTCTTCAACGGCCCGCGGTGTGTCAGTGATCTCAAAAACTCTTTCCAGCCCAGCATAAGCAGCGATCCACGTCCCCAAAGTCTGGCTCGCATCTCTTATGGGAAAGGTCAACCTCATCATGTACCTAGCAAAGAGGATCATGTTGCCCACTTGAGCAATCGCCAAGGCTGAGCGCGGAATGCCCAGCGTATACCCCGCGTACACGTAGACAAAGGCTATCCCCAGTGTTAGTATCGCCGGACCAAGCGGCATGTAAATCGATTGGATCTTCCCTGCTTTAATTGCAGTATTTACGAATACGTCCTCGACATCCTTGAATCCGTCAACGACGTCTTTTTCTCGACGGAATATCCTGACTGTCTTCATTCCAATAATGTTTTGTTGTATGTATGAGCTCAGTCTTCCCAATATTAGCAGCATGTTCCTGAAAAGAGGCATCGTGTCAACCCAGAGGCGTGCCGTGAAATAGAAGATCAACGGCATCGTGGCCATGGAAATCAGGGTCATGATTGGACTGATTGGATAGATTATCACGATGATGATAATCGTCGTGAAGACAGCATTGAGAACGGTGCCAAACCATGTTCTCAGAAAAGCGTCTACCAGCTGAAGATCAACAGTGGCTCTTGACGTAAGATCACCGACCCCCTTGGAATCGTAGAAGCTGAAGGATTTGCCTTGGAGTGAGCAGTAATAGTCGGTTCTTATGTCTCGCACGATGTACTGGGACATTACCCCGTGAACATAAATCAAAACAAAGTTTGAAATGGCGTAGCCTATTCCAGCCAGTAAGATGACCAATAAATAACCCACCAGAAGACTTGTGTCTGTCGGTGGTCCGATAACGTTGACTATGATCCGAGTCGTGTACAGCGGTTCCAAAGAGAACAGAATTGATCTTACAACGGCGAGAATCACGATTGCCGCAATGAACCAATAGTACCTCCTGTGATACCGCATCAGTCTTCTGAAAGCCGAAAAGGATTGAGCATAGCCTTTTTGCGGTTTAAGCGACTTGGCATAGTCCAACAGAGGCTTTGATATACTCATTGTGATCTTGGCATAGGGGAAACCTTCTGAATCAATATAAACATTTTCGAACAGCATCAGACTCTCTGATCAACCAAAAAGAACCTTGCGCCATGCACCTAAACCAGCTCTCAACCAATCAAGCATATGTTAGCTTGCGACTCGCTAGTCTTTTTCCTTCATACCGTTTCTTTGCGTTGGATGCCGCACCGATTTCTTGAAGGATGATTTTTGAATCATTATTGGTTGTGATGCTCTCAGCGCGCGCTAGGCTGGATTCCTTAGGAACTACGATTTGTTGAGAAGAGTGCCCTACACAATCGTGTTCAAGACTAGAAAAAGTCACTCCTCGTAGGAATGAACGTGCCATGGTTTACTGTCAATGATCAGCATCAGCCTTTACTGTAGGCAGGTTTAGGTTTGTGCTTCGATTCTTGGAATGAGTTTTTTCACTCTTTTGGCGAAAGTCGTTTTCAAAAGCTTATTCGTGTCGCCTAGTGCATTTTCGACTTTTTGATCGTATGGGATCTGTCCTAGAAGGTCGAAGCCAATCAATGGAGTCTGTTGCTTCACTGCTTCGTGCGAGGGTATGTTCATGTTTTCCAAGATGCCTATAACTTTAGTCTTGGATTCCCTGAGCAAGACGGCCAATTTTCGAACAGTTTCGAAGGCTAGCTGTGAAGGTGTTGTCACTATTAGAAATCTTATGTTCCTGGTCAATCGCAACAGGTCGAGTGTTGCGTCTCCGATGCCCGGGGGCATGTCTATAATCAGGAAATCCAGCTTGCCCCAATTCGTAATCGAGAGCAGCTCGATGAGTGCGTTTGAGACATCAGTGCCCCTCAGAGGTAATGCATGCTCACCAGTATAGTATATTATAGACATGTATTTCATGTTGTGCACGTTGGGGGGCACCAGTCCCTTGTCTTCCTTGGGTTGAACGTTTTTGATGCCCAAGATCAGGTGCGTAGATGGGCTCGTGAAGTCTAGGTCTAAGAGTCCCACTTTGTAGCCTGTCTTGGCTAACGTGAGGGCGAGCGTTGAGGCTACGAGGCTTTTTCCGACGCCTCCCTTTCCGCTTGAGATGGCGATGATCTTGGTTATCCGTTTCATCCTTTCGTTCACTATGGCGGTCCGCGGGTCTACCAAGGTTCACTTCATCCCCTTTACGGTTTCAAGCCAGACTCCACGTCCTCGGATTATCTCGAAGTCTGGGCTTCGACACTTTGGACACTTTATGTACGAGTGTGCCACTTCTGGGACAAAGTGTATGGCTTCAGCGGAATCTGTGTCGAGTTTATTCTCGTTGAACAGCCATTCTTGACCGCAGACTCTGCATTTCAGCTCGGCTTTTTCGGTTTCTACGGCGAATCTTGTTTTTTCAAATTTGGCCGGCTTGAGTTGTGATAGTGCAAAATTGAATATGTCCCGTTCTATTTGTTGAATTTCTCCGATTTTTATTCTTACTTCTGTGACTTCTTTCAACCCTTCCTTCTCGGCAATCTCTGAAGCAGCTGTTATCACTGCTTCGGCCAGGGCCCATTCATGCATGAAAAAGCCTACGTGTGAGAATCATTTAAGAATATTGTAAGGCGAGCACCCTTATTTCTTCATCAAATACTCATGTATTGCCTGTGCCGCCTTCTTGCCTGCTCCCATGGCGCTTATGACTGTGGCTTCGCCTGTGACTATGTCTCCGCCTGCGTAGACTCCGTCGATGCTTGTTTTGCCATTTTCGTCCGTTACTATCGTTCCCCATTTTGTGACCTGCAAGCCTTCGGTCGTGCTCTGTATGATCGGGTTCGGAGTTCTCCCGATTGCAACTACAACCGTGTCCGTGTCCATCACGAATTCTGAGCCTTTACATGGCACGGGTCTTCTTCTGCCTGAATCGTCCGGTGGTCCCAGTTCCATGCAGATGCATTCCATGGCTTTGACCCAGCCTTTCTCGTCTCCGATGAATTTGGTCGGTGCGGCCAGAAACTTGCATACTATGCCTTCTTCCTCCGCGTTCTCGATTTCTTCTTGTCGGGCTGGCAGTTCCTCGCGTGAGCGTCGGTAGACAATGCAGACTTCTTCGGCTCCTAGGCGTAGTGCTGAACGTGCCGAGTCCATGGCCACGTTGCCTCCGCCGATGACTACGACGTGTTTGCCGATTCGTATGGGCGTGTCGGTAATTGGAAAAGCATAGGACTTCATCAGGTTGACTCTAATCAGAAATTCGTTCGCTGAGTATATGCCGCCGAGGTTCTCTCCGGGCACACACATAAACGCGGGTAATCCTGCTCCTGTCCCGACGAAGACCGCGTCGAACCCCGTTTTAAGGAGCTCTGGGATCGTGTGAATTCTTCCGATGAGGTATCCTAGCCGAAGGTCTGCGCCGAGCTTCTCGATGTAATCAACTTCCGCTCGAACTATGCTTTTAGGTAGACGAAATTCTGGAATGCCATAGACTAGAACGCCGCCTGGAAGATGGAGTGCTTCAAAGATCACGGTTTGGTGCCCGCGCTTGGCGAGGTCTGCTGCGACTGTGAGCCCCGCGGGTCCTGCACCGATCACTGCGACTTTCTTGCCAGTTGTTGCGGCAGTTTTCCCTGCTTTGACTTCTCCTTTGTGTCTTTCCCAGTCGGCGAGCCACCTTTCGAGTCTGCCGATGCTTACTGGTTCGCCGACTTTGCCCATGATACAAGCTTTTTGGCATTGTTCTTCTTGGGGGCATACTCGGCCGCAGACTGCTGGAAGCGCGTTCTTCTCTTTGATCTTGCTGATTGCCTCTTCGTATTTTTTCTCTTTCATCAGTTTGATGAATTCTGGGATGCTGATTCCAACGGGGCAGCCTGGTACGCACTGGGGCTTGGGACATTGCAAGCAACGGTTTGCTTCTTCAAGTGCCTGTTCCTCGGTGTAGCCCAAGGCGACCTCGTTGAAGTTCTGCCTTCGAATCTTTGGTTCCTGCTTGGGCATGCGCACTGCTTCTTTCTTAGGCTTTGGTTTGGGCTTACTTTCGGCCACAGCTGCAGCCCCCTTGCATTTCCCAAAGCATCGAGCTTAATCTTTCCTCGGGCAAGAACATGCGTTGTCTACTAACGAGCTCTTCAAAGTCCACTTTGTGCCCGTCGAATTCAGGTCCGTCGACGCATCCAAACATCATTTTTCCACCGACCGTCACTCTGCACACGCCGCACATACCCATGCCGTCAACCATGATAGGTGTCAGAGCGACGATCGTTGGAATGCCGTAGGGTTTCGTGAGTTCTGAAACTTCTTTCATCATTACGACTGGTCCCTGGATCACGCAACGGTCAAACTTTTCCTTTTCAAGAATCTCTTTCAAGAAGTCTAATCCTTTGCGGCCTTCTGACCCATCATCAGTTGCCACAAAGAATCTGTCACTGCAACCCTTCATTTCTTCTTCGAAGAAGAGTAGTTCCTTCATTCTTGCTCCAACGACGGTGGTCACGTTGTTGCCGGCCTTCTTCAGCGCTCGAACTTGCAGAAGCATGGGTGCAATCATCACGCCGCCAGCGACGCAGAGGACTCTGCCGAAATTCTTTATCTCCGACGGCATGCCGAGCGGACCGGTAATATTTAATATGCAGTCTCCTTCTTCCAGCAGTCCAAGCTGCTTGGTCGTCTTTCCGACTTCGTTGAACGCGAATGTTATAGTGCCCTTCTTGGCGTCATAACCTGCTAAAGTTAACGGTATGCGCTCGCCGTTCTCGTGTGTGATCAGAATTACGAACTGGCCCGGCTGAGCTTTTTCAGCCATCTCTGGGGCGCAGACCTCGAAGATTTTGATCTTCGGAGCAAGCTCCTTCTTGGCCAAGATCTTATACGTTCGCCTTCACCTCAACCTGCAACGGCGGCATCGAAGCTATCTTCCTAGAAAATTCTTCGAGCTTTTGGTTGAAGTCTCCGATGCATCTAGGCGAGGCCGTGTAGAGCTCGAAACGGTCAAGAAGGTTCATCTTCTTAAGAGCGTCCTTCAACACAGCCACGTTTCTTTCAGCGGTATCTTTGCCCTCCTGCAGCTTGCAGTCCTCGCTGGAGCATACCACGGCGATGACGCCGTCAAAACCATTGCGCAGTGCATTCACGACGTGAACAGGATCGAGCGCCTTGAAGCATGGAACTTCAAGCATCAAGCCCTTCTTAAGTATTGGGCTTTCAGGATTATCCAGGGCTGAAAATTCTGACCATTGGCAGCTGAAGACCAAGATTACGGGGAAGTTTGCAGCCGCCTTAAGTCTCTGAGCTGATGCAGAGTACCGTTTCAGAACGTCTTCAAATTCGAAGCCCTTGATCTGTATGGCCGAAGTTGGGCAAACCAGAGCGCATGCTCCACAGCCCATGCATTGATCGTAGAGTATCTTCGGCGTGGCGAACTCTTCAGCCTCGATAGCCTTGTATGGACAGATGAAAACGCATTTGTCGCAGCCTACGCATTTTTCAGTGTCGTAGACAACTTTTCCTGAATATTTTATCACTTTCACAGCGTCTTTGCCGAGCCCTAATCTTTCAAGGACTGCTTGGCTCAGCAACATTCGTCTGGTGTTTATCCTCGTGCCTTCTTTAAACCTGCAGAACGCGTCCTCGCATTGGATAGAGATTACTTTTTTTATGCCAGATTTTAGGACATTGAAGATGAATTCTGTGGGCACTCGTCCAGCGCATGGCAGACGGAGGGGAATATAGCTAGTTACGTGTAAGCCTTGATCCTTGAGGATCTCTTCGATCTCGCAGGTTGAGGGTGAATTTCCTCGGCACATTAGAACAAGCGTATCGCTCTTGCATTTTCCACGCATCTTGTTAACATAGTTGACTAGGCTGTCATAATTGTAGTAGGTCATTTCTATGGCGAACACGGGACAAGCACTGTAGCATATCCCACAGACTTGGCATTTCTGGAGGTCTATTTCAACCTTGCCTGTTTCAGGGTCCCGCTTTATTGCTTCGTAGGGACAGACCGAGTGGCAGATCGAGCATCTGCTACAAAGGTCCTGGTTAATGCTCAATGCAGCCGTGCACGCTTGACTCATCTGCAATTTTCTCCTAATGATCCTCCAGTCTGGCTAGACAAGGTGCTTGTGCCAATCATGGAATTTTTCAAGACAGTTCTGAATAATATTAGTTTTGCAGAAGTTTCGCACTTTGGCTCATTGTTTGTAGTAGGGTCGGCGAA
>Ga0315289_10002215_pt1 | contig 30026 bp, 33 predicted proteins | sample YL17G11_40_MG_FD_203452 | JGI IMG/M metagenome (GOLD analysis project Ga0315289, IMG submission 203452) | Sediment microbial communities from Yellowstone Lake, YNP, Wyoming, USA - YL17G11_40 | ecosystem: Environmental > Aquatic > Freshwater > Lake > Sediment | place: USA: Wyoming | collected... | reverse complement strand
CTCATTCTTTGAATTTTTATCACCGATGATTTTTGGCATTGGCAATGAAGCTACCGCCCTTGCTGTAGATCCTGTGTATGAAGGCATAGGCGAGGAATCTTTCAATCGCGGAATAAGCATAGTTGTAAGCGGCGGGCTCGTTGGGGTATTGATTTCACTGCCGCTGCTGTTTTTTGCAGATAAAATCTATCCCCTGTTCTACAGCAGCCTCAAGCCATTGGTGGGGTGGATACTGCTTTTTCTTTGCGTTTACATGGTGTGGATTGAAAGGGGTTGGAAGAAGATTTTTGCTGCTGTTATATTCTGCATGTCAGGCTTGTTAGGGTTGATGATAAAAGACAGCGGATTGATTCCTGCTGACTACTCGCTGCTGCCTGTATTCATAGGCCTTTACGGATTCAGCTCGCTGCTTTCAAAAAGATCTGAGAAAAAGGAGCTGATTCAAGACATAACATTTTTAGAAAAAGCAAATGCTGCTGCAAAGGCTTTTGCGTCGAGCATGCTTGCAAGCCTGATACCTGGAATGAAGCGGGGCCAGATTTCTGCCATAGCTCTACAAGCAGGCGGTGTGCTGAAAAGAGAGGAAGTGCTGTTCATACTGCCGGCGATATCTCTCGCTTTCGCCACATTGTCCATCCTTGTTTTAGGAACGACAGGAAATGTGAGAAGCAGCCTTGCTTATGATGTGCAGGAAGTCATGGGAGAGCTTTACTTTTCTCAAACCGTTCTTTTTGTCAGCGTTATAGCGATAACTGCTTGTATGTCTTCCTGCATGCTAATCCTTCTAGCCAAGCCGCTTGGGAAGATGCTGGCTAGAATAGACGGCAAGTATCTCAAAATATTAGGCTTTTGCGTTTGCTCTTTTCTTGTAGTGAATTTCACAGGCTTTCACGGAATAATTTTGTCACTCACTGCAACCTGCATAGGCCTTTTATCAAAGAAATTGAGAATCCGCTCCACTCATCTCATGGGCGTGCTGATGCTTCCGACAATAGTTTCAGTGATGCTATGAAAAAATTTATAATGGTAATTTCAATCCTTGTTCTGGCTTTTTTTGTTATACAAGCAAGATATCCTGTAATAGAATGTTCTGAAGGAACGGTAAAGCCAATCTTTTCCCCTTACAACTCCGAGGAAATATTCGACCTGATAAGAAACGCGAAAAGCGAAATCAAGCTGGAAGTTTACGAATTTTCTTCTAAAAGCCTAGCCGAAGCTCTGGTTGAAGCCAGACAGAGAGGCGTGGATGTGAAAGTCATACTCGAGCCTTCAGTTTACCAAAACAACGCGATATTTAATTATCTCGTCAACAGCGGCGTGGATGCAAGCTGGGCAAGCAAAAAGTTTCACAATACACATTCGAAGTTCGCAGTATTCGACGACTATATGGTTTTAGTAGGATCGATGAACTGGAGTGAAAATGCGGTGAAAAACAACCGCGAGGCCTCGGTGATAATATATTCCGCTGGGATATCAAGCGAATTCGAAAAAATTTTCGATATGGATTTTGCAGGCTAGCGGCTTCGAGCTTGCTTCGAGGCTAGCAGGTTAAATGCATGTATGCAGCGACCTTCCTGCCTTTTTCGTACAGCTCGTTGAACTTTTCCACTGCATCTGCGGTTTTCATTGTCAATATCTGCACGCCCTTCATGCCTGCCAGCTCCACGAATTCCGGCGACAGCTGCATGCAGCCCTCGTAACCGCTACCAATAATAACAATCTCCGGGTCCTCGACAAGTATGAGGTTGAGCTCCCCTTTCGACAGCACATGCCTGGCAGTCGTCTTATGCTCCCTCACCAGGCCTTTGTAGGAAACCAGGATGTCGTTAGAGTATTCTTTTTTATTGACAACTATGGAGCCGAATTTGGTGGAGTTTATCTTGACACGCTCTTTATAAACACCGGGCCTGATCATGTACCTCATCTTTATGAATTTCCTCATGAGCCTGTCGCGCTTCCTGTCCCTGACTTTTGGCATGAAGCGATATTCAAGATAACGAAGCAGCACATCCTCAATAATCTTCGATTTCGGTATCTCGACGACAAGCTTGTTCTCCCTCCTCCACTTCTCCACAACACGCTTTATGAGCTCCTCGCTTATGTCAGGCCTCATATATGTACATGTCTGTACATGTTTGTACTTAAGTTTTAAGAATGTCTGCGCCGACATAGCTTTATGCAAAATCAGGAAAAAGTCGGGATACTGGGTTATGGCGTGTACATTCCATGGCAGAGAATCCAGACAGAGACTGTTGTAAGATCGAGGGAAAGAAGAAAGAGAAAGAAAGATCTTGAAGAGCTTGTGAACAAGGTTAGAAATGGTCTTCTGCTGAGAGAGAAGACAATTGTCGGTTATTATGAAGATACAATTACAATGGCAACGGAATCGGCCGAAAACGCTTTAACAATGTCTGGGGTTGATCCTGAAAGAATAGGAACTGTAATTGCAGGCTCCGAATCCAAGCCTTATGCAGTTGGCCAGATTGCAAGGCATGCCGCCTCATTTGTCGGCATCGGCAATTATGTCTTTACTGCCGACATTGAGGGTGCGTGCAACGCAGGCATGCAGGCATTGAGTTTTGTCGAATCTGATATAAAAGCGGGCAAGGCCGAGTACGGATTGGCCATAGGGTCGGATATTGCACAAGCACCGAGAGGAGATCCGTTGGAATATGCGGCGGGTGCGGGTGCGGGTGCATTCGTTCTTGGAAGGGGAGGTGATTTCGTAGCAACGATTGAGGACATAGCCCCCTACTCGAGTTTAATGATGGATTTTTGGAGACGCGAAGACGTGCCTGTGCCGTCCCATCTCGGCAGAACAACTGTTGAAGCATACGTACAGCATGTCACCGGTGCCATAGCGCATTTGTTGCAAAGGCATGATGATCTGCGTATCACTGATTTCGACCACATCACTTTCCATCAACCGTCCGGATATATGCCATTGAAGGCATGCAAAGCTATGTCACAGAACTCGTTGAATAGACTGGAGAGTGATTTATTGGGCAGAATGAGGCTTACAGAGGAGGATATTGAAAAGAGGGTAAAGCCGTGGCTACGCGTTTTGAACACAGGCAACACGTATGCGGCATCCACGCCAATTGCCGTGGCATCCATTCTTGATAAATCGAAGCCCGGCGACAACATTCTCGCAGTCTCATACGGTTCCGGCGCGTATGCAAACGCTACGTGGATAAAGGCCCAAGAAGGGATAAAGAGAAAGGTTGGCCTGGTGCCCACAGTCGATGATTATGTGGGAAGGAAGAGGGAGATAACATTGAAAAGTTACAACGATCATTTGATGGAGAGAATGGCAAGAATTGGAAAAAAAATAATTCCCGAAAAAATTTTGGGCAAGATAGATGGTTTGGAGGGTGAACTTTCCCAGAGCCAGTGCACAGGATGCAGAAAAATATATTATCCGCCGCGAGAGAAGTGCCTAAACCTTGAATGCAAGGGTGAAATGGAGGTGAAAAGATATCCGAAAAAGGCTAGACTAAAAAGTTTTGTCTATTATTCGAAGGATATGTTGTTGAAGCCCAAATTTAAAAGACTGTTGGAAATTTTGGTTCTCTCCATCCCGGATGCATACTATAACGACCAGGTTTTGATAGTGGATGCTACACCGGAAAGCCTGAGGATAGGCGATCATTTCAGGGCAAAAACAAGTGTGTTGGATCGCGGCGGTCGCTCAGGACTAATAACATATGGCATAGCCTATGCGCCAGACATTTGGGAAAAAAAGGTAGCAAATTTACCAGTCTAGCACCTGTCAAACGCAATCTCAATTTCCTTGTCCTCGAACTGCAGGCTGCCTTTGTACTTGCCTGCAACCTTCCCAACAAAAATCTTTTTCGCACCCACTTCCTTCTTCAGATTTTTTTCATATTTTTTCAAGATATTGTTAGTCTCGGCATCAGAATCCAGGCCAAGTGTTATGGCCTCCATCACATTGAAGCCGTTCTTCTTCCTCATCGACTGTATCTCACGAACCAGCTCCCTCACCATTGCCTCCTCCATTAGCTCGCTGTCAAGCTTTCTTTCGATTGCAATTTTTCCCAGCTCGAAGTTGGCCTTGGCCAGCTCGCCTGCCGGGAAGTCTTTTGCAACAGCCACGGCCTTGCAGTTGCACATCTGCAGCAAAATTTCTTTCATTGTTTTGACAACTTTCCTCGCTTCCTTGCTGCCGACAACCAAGTAAACGTTCTTCACTGGCCATTTCAATTTTATACCGGCCTTCTGCCTCAACATATGGCATGTTTCAACAATCTTCCTCGCAGTTTTCATGTCCTCTTCCAGCTTGCGGTCGGTCACTTTCCAGCCTAGCTTCGGCCAGTCGCACATGTGCACAGACTCCTTATCCTTGCCGAGCTTCAAAACTATATCCTGATGTATTTGCTCTGCCAGGAACGGGCAGTGCGGAGCCAGTAATTGCGACAAAGTTTTTGTCACGGTATGCAAAGTGAAGAAGGCGGCTGCCTTGTCCTTTCCATCATACGAAGGTTTCACTCTTTCTCGGATTATCTTGACATACCACCTCGACAGGTCGTTCAAGACAAACCCCAACAAATATTTGGAGGATTTCTGCGCGTTGAACGTCCTGTTTGCAGCAGTGCAGTCATCTACCAGCCTGCTGAGTTTCGACAGTATCCACCTGTCCTCCTTTTTCAGATTCTTTTTCTTCCCGGCATTTGTTACATAAGTCTTTACGAAGTTGAACGTGTTCCTTACTACAACAAAAGATTTGTTTATTTCGTCCATGTCCTCCCACTTGAAAAAATAGTCCTCCCATGGCGCTCCGCTGAGGAAGTAAAATCTTAACACATCCCTTCCGTATTTTTCCACGACCTCCTCTGGGTTGACAATGTTCCCCCTGCTCTTAGCCATCTTGTTGCCGTGCGCGTCCATGACAAAGCCGTGGAACAAGATGTTGTTGTAAGGTTTCCTGTTGAAGGCTATAATCGTGTTTATCATCGACGAATTCCACCAGCCCCTTATCTGGTCCGGCCCTTCCAGCACGAAATCGACCGGCCACAATTTCCTGAAAAGTTTTTTGTTTTTCGGATAACCCAGCGGAGCCCAGGATGAGCAGCCTGAGTCGAACCACACATCCAACACGTCCGGTATCCTCCTCATCACGCCTTTGCATTTTTTGCATTTTAGAGTTACACTATCAATGTAGGGCCTGTGCAAATCTTTCAGCTTTTTCTTCAAATCCTTCATCGATCCCACAACAACAATGTTATCACATTTTTCGCAGGCCCAAATCGGCAGCGGTATGCCCCAGTACCTTTGCCTCGAGATCGGCCAATCTCCCAAACTCTCAAGCCAGTTCCGGAATCTTTGGCCGGCCCAAGCAGGAGTCCAGTTTATTTTTTTGTTTTCTTCAATCATCTTATCTCTTATTTTAGTAACGCGGAAAAACCACTGCGGCACAGCCATCATCAGCAGCGGCGAGTCGCACCTCCAGCACAGCGGATACTCGTGGGTTATTTTCTCCTCGTAAAAGATTGCGTTTTTTTCCTTCAGGTCTTGTGTTATCAATGGGTCGGCATCCTTTGCGAATATACCTGCATATTTTCCGGAATTCTCGTCAAACCTTCCGTTCATTTTCAGCGGCGAGACTACAGGCAGTCCTGCCTCTATCCCGACTTTGTAATCCTCCTGTCCGTGGCCGGGGGCTGTATGCACCAGGCCAGTGCCGTCCTCCATGGTGACGAACTGGCTTGACATGACAACCCTGTGCGCGCTCTTCACATTCTCCAAAAACGGAAATATTTCTTTCAAAGGGTGGTCGTATCTCATCCCGCCCAAATCCTTTCCTTTCATTGTTGCAACAATCTCATAGCTCTTGCCAACTTTTTTCATCACGACCTCTAAAAGTTGCTTGGCCATTATCAGCACTTCATCATCAATCCTGACCTTTACATATTCTGCGTCCGGCTTGGCCATGATGCCCATGTTCGACGGTATCGTCCACGGGGTTGTGGTCCAGATCAGTAAGAATTCTTTTTCTTTGCCATGCAAAGGGAATTTGACGTAAATGGACGGGTCTGTCTTTTGCGTGTACTCGATCTCGTTATATGCAACCGCAGTCTCGCAGTGCGGGCAGACATGCACAGAGTAGTTGTCCTTGTAAAGCAATCCTTTCTCAAAACCTTTCTTGAACGTGAACCATGCGCCTTCTATGTATTCGTTGGACATAGTGAGGTAGGGATTGTTCCAGTCCATCCACACGCCTAGGTTTGAAAACTGGCTGTTCATCACATCTATAAACTCAGTCGCAAACTTCCTGCACTCGTTGTTGAAATTCTCGATTCCGAACTTCTCGATGTCTGCCTTCGAGCGGAAGTTCAGCTTCTTCTCGACCTTGTTTTCTATCGGCAGGCCGTGCGTGTCATATCCAGGCTGGTCCCAGACATTGAGGCCAAACATCCTGAAGAAGCGTATGTAAAAATCCTTCAGAATCTTGTTCATCGCCGTGCCTACGTGGATATAACCAGTGGCGTACGGAGGGCCGTCTAAAAAGTAGAATTTTTTAGCTTTTTTTCTCAGAGCCTTTGCTTTCTCGTAAATCTTCCTCTTGGCCCAGAATTCCAGTATCCTCTGCTCTTCATCTTTCACGGCCATAAAAACACCTTAGAAGTCTGAGTAGATAAAAGTTTAGAATCGTGCTGCGATCCGAAAACCACTTCTCACCGTTACCACTAATTTATTTTGCCTGCCAATATATTTAAGCGTTGAAAATCTCCTTTAGAATTATAGATTTGCATGCAGTGCACACTTTGCGGCAAGGAAGCCGAGCGGTTGAACAAGGCTGAGATAGAGGGCTCGATAGTCAACGTTTGCGACGGCTGCATGAAATTCGACAGGAACGCGAAAAAGAGCGGTGAGCAGATATACAAACAGATAAAAGCCGAGGCTGTTGAATTCTCGAAGCCGAAGACGAAGGAAGAGTACGAAAAATAATTGATGGTGTCTATTTTTTCACTAACGTTGCAAAAGTCTTAAAAACGTTAAAAATTATTGTAATACTAGATGTGACATCATGAAATTTGAGGAATATATCGGAAAACATAAAGAGACCGTTTACAATACAATATGCGGATATTTACCAAGAGGAGCCCCAGAAGAACATCATAAGATGGTTAGAGAATACGTAGATAGGAAAGGAAAATATGCAAGGCCTTCTCTTTTGTTGTTATGGGCAGAGCTGTATGGAGGTAAACTAGAAGATGCCATACTGCCCGCAGCAGCCATGCAGACTTCTGAGGACTGGATATTGATGCACGATGACTGGGAGGATGGCAATGAATTGCGAAGAGGGGAGCCGGCAGCACATGTACTATATGGTGACCGTTTCGCTGTAAATGCAGCAGATGGATTACATATGGTAATGTGGAAAATGGCGCATGACGCATCCAATAAATTGGGTAAAACTGTTGGTCATAGATACTATGAAAAATTTTATGATATGTTGTTGGTAACTGTTGCGGGTCAGTATATAGACATGCACCTTACTCACGACGTGAAAGATATAACACAATTCACAATCGCTGACTATTATGAATCGATTAGAGCCAAATCCGCCTACTATTCTGTATATGGTCCCATGCAATTAGGTTCAATAATTGCTGGTATGGATAAAGAGTGTGTCGAACGAATCGAGAGGTATGGAGTATTAGCAGGAAATGCATTCCAGTTAAAGGATGATATACTCGATTGTACTGTAACAGCAGAAGTTTTTGGGAAAAACGCCGGGAAATGATGTGCTCGATGGCGTCAAAACACCGATTTTACGGCATTTCGTACAAAATGCGAGTGTTTCTGATTTGGAAAAAGTTAGGGGAATATACATGAAAGAAAGGAAAGATAAATCACCAACTGAGATAAAAGAAGTTCTTGAGATGTTTGGAAGATATGGGAGTATCGTTTACGCCGAATCGGAAGCTGATAGGTTAGCAAAAAAAGCATTACAAGGGTTCGAAGATGTTTCACGAGCTATTCCGGAGTCGGAATTAAAAGAAACTGCCAGAGATGCGATAATCAAGTTGGTTTCAAGACACAAATGACGACTAGAGTTTTGGAAGTTTGAATGGCACAGATAAACGAATTACTCTGCAAAATTTTATGCCATAACATCTGTGTGGTGATACAAGAGATGCATGAGTTAGGAATAGAAGCGAAATTCAATTAATGAATTAGACTTAAATATCTTTATTTCCAATTAATTATTGGTGATAAAATAGCTGAAAATTTATTACTAGAATACGATTCTGTTATTAAGAAAGCTATTAGTTTTCTAGAAAAAGAATCAAGAAAACATCCAGATGGAATGCATCTGTCATTTTATAAAAATGTTGAATATGTGATACTGCCAGACGGCAGAGTAGGAGATTATCACCTTTCAGCAGATAAGAAAAGACCAAAATATCCAGATGGTACAATAAGTTTGGAAACTTACTATAATTTAAACAAAATTACAAATTCTGTTGATATTATAAAAGCAGTAAAAACAATTAGTAAATTGAAAAAGTAAAATATCTGTTGCAAAAGTGATAAAGATGTTGCATAAGTCAAGTCAAAATCTCACTTCTGCAACAAAGCTCATCTCACCTCAAACTATTTAAGCAGGAAATTCTAAAATAACCAAGTGAAAAAGATGAAGGATGAATATAAAGGTGGATTAGTTCACTTTGCCCAGTGCTATTTCTAAAGTTGATTTAAAAAACAAAAAACAAAATAGGATTATGAAGTTCCAACCGCCCAAAGGGACAAGAGACTTTTTAGGAGAAGAGATGGTTTTGAGAGAGTTTATTCTGGATACTGTAAAGAATATTTTTCAGAAATATGGATTTGAGCCTTTGGACACTCCCGCTTTTGAAAATTTCGAGCTGTTGGCTGGAAAATCCGGCGAGGATGTAGTAAAGCAAATCTTCCAATTCAAAGACAAGGCAGGAAGAGAATTGGGACTAAGGTTCGACCTGACTGTTCCTCTAGCAAGAGTTGTCGCTTCCAATCCGCAACTGCCGAAGCCTTACAAAAGATATGCTATAGGACCTGCTTGGAGGTATGAGGAGCCGCAATCGGGCCGCATGAGACAATTTTATCAAGCCGACGTTGACATCTGCGGGAGCAGCAGCGTGGAAGCAGATGCCGAATGCATAGCTTGTGCTGTGGAATGCTTCAAAAGCTTAGGTTTCAAAAAATTTGCAGTGAGGATAAACAACAGGAAAATTCTTGATGGCATCATGGAGCTTATTGGCGTGGAAAAAGAAAAGAATATGGAGATTTTCAGGGTAATTGACAAGATGGATAAAATCGGGGAGGAAGGCGTAAGAAAGGAATTGGAAGGCAAAGCTTTGGCGAAAAATCAAATCAAAAAGCTGTTTGATTTGATTTCAAGGAAGGGAGATTTTCTCAAAACATTGGGCGAAGGTAAGAAAATACTGAAAGGGATTGGGATTGCCGAGGAGGGAATAAAAGAATTGGAGGAAATATTCGAACTTGCGAAATACTACGGAATCTCTAAATTCATTGCGCTGGACTTCAGCCTGGCAAGGGGATTGGACTACTACACTGGCCCTATTTTCGAGCTTGTTGAAGAGACTGAAAAATTGATTGGAACCTTGGCTGCCGGGGGAAGGTATGATAATCTTATAGAGCAGTTCGGGGGTGCGAAAACTCCTGCGACCGGCATAAGCCTTGGCATCGAAAGGATGCTCCAGCTGATGAAAGAGAGGAAAATTTCAAGTCTGGAAAAACTGAAGATTTTTGTTGCGAACACAGATACAGAAGTCAAGGACGAAGCGTTAAGAATAGCGCAGAATTTGAGAAGCAACAACGTAACATGCCAGATGGATCTGATGGGAAGGAATCTTGCAAAGCAGCTTGACTATGCAGACAAGTGCGGCTTCGATTACGTCGTCATAGTCGGGAAGGAAGAGGTCAAAAAGAAGAAGTTCAAGCTAAAGGACATGAAAAAAAGAACAGAGGTAACGATTAGCCTGAAGCAAATAATAGATTTCTTGGCCAGCAAAGCGTGTAGAAAGAGGTAAGTCAAACTTAATTTTTCTGTTTGGTTTTTTTGTTCAGCAAGTCAAATCACTCTGCCGCCAGAGTAATTGATCTCGCTAATGACCAGACCGCATTTCTGGCACAAAACCTCACAATTCTTCATTTCTATTTTTTTACTTCCGCACTCTGGACAGCTTTTCATTTTTACACCTGCATAAGAACTGAAAATTCACCTTTAAATGCTTTTCGCTTCAAGAAAAAATATTTTAAAAATGTGTTATCGTTGAAAAGTGAACATCAACTCAACCTTATAAATTTTGGCGGATAATGTTTTTTATGCCAAGTGCACTTGAAGAGGCAAAAAAATTGTTTGATGAGCTAGTGAAGGATCCTTCTAAAAAATTAACCAGCGGTTCATTGGCTAGTTGCTATGCTATAAGAATGTACGCTGGACATTTGAAGAATGGGGGTGAAAGACCGCGAGATGTTTATGAATTGTTAATCAAAAGGTTCGGATATTCCAGTTCCGACGCCAAGATTGTTATTGCTGATGTATTCTTAGATTTGGGGTTTGAGTTCTAATGAATTTCAGTAGATAACTATATAAATGGCAGGAAACACTACTAAAAGTTAGAGAATAAAAAAAATAACTAAAAGGAAGTGATTTAATGATTAATAAGTTTGTTCTTGATTCTAGCATCATTATCGATGGCAAGGTCACAGAACTTGTTGAAAAGGGAGAGTTGAAAGAAGCAGAGATTATTATTCCTGCTGCTGTCCTAGACGAGTTGCAAGCGCAAGCATCGAAAGGAAGGGAATCCGGTTTCATCGGCCTCGAGGAAATAAAGAAGCTGCGGAAGATATGCGAGGAGAGGAAAATAAAAATCCGCTTCATCGGCACCAGGCCAAGCCTTGACGACATCAAACTTGCAAAGTCAGGCAGGATGGATGCGATAATCCGCGACGTGGCGAAGGACGAGGACGGCACGCTGCTCACAGCAGACTACGTGCAGGCTTTGGTGGCTGACGCTGAAGGCGTGAAGGTTAGACATATTCCTGCGGAAATAAAAACCACTGGATTGAGTTTTGAAAAGTTTTTCGACGAGGACACGCTTAGTGTTCATCTAAAGGAGGATGTAGTGCCTATGGCTAAGCGCGGCAAGCCAGGTGTGTTTGAACTGATAAAACTGAGCGACACCCCGATATCTGCAGAAGAGATTGAAAAAATAATAAAAGAGATATCCGAGGCCACGAGGATGAGCGAGGAAGGCTACGTCGAGATAAACCGCGGCGGTGCTTTAGTTATACAACTCGGGTTGTACCGTGTTGCAATTGCAAGGCCGCCTTTCTCAGATGGTTTGGAAGTAACAATTGTAAGGCCGATTGTCAAACTCAAGCTAGAAGACTACAAGTTTTCTGAAAAACTGATGAATAGGTTGAGCGAAAGGGCCGAAGGAATTTTAATAGCAGGGCCGCCTGGCTCTGGTAAAAGCACATTAGCCGCGTCATTAGCAGAATTTTTTGCATCGAAAGGAAAGATTGTGAAAACTCTCGAATCACCAAGAGATTTGCAAGTTGGGCCGGAAATAACACAATATGGTCCTTTGGAGGGAGATTTCGAAAAAACTGCTGACATACTGCTGCTTGTGAGGCCGGACTATTCCGTATACGATGAAATCAGAAAAACGAAGGATTTTGGAGTATTTGCCGACATGCGCCTGGCTGGTGTCGGCATGGTAGGTGTTGTGCATGCTAGCAATGCTGTGGATGCGATACAGAGGTTCATAGGCAGGGTTGATCTGGGAATGATACCGCACATCATCGATACAATAATTTTCCTGAAATATGGCGAGGTGAAGAAGGTATATGAAATATCGATGGTCGTTCGTGTTCCAACAGGCATGACTGAAGCTGATCTGTCACGTCCTCTGGTAGAAGTGAGGGACTTCGAGACAGGAAAACTTGATTACGAAATCTACACGTTTGGAGAGGAGAATATTGTCATCCCTGTTACTGGCGAGGAAAAGACTGCGTCCGGTGTAAAAAAACTCGCAGGAGAAAGGATAATGCAGGAAATAAGAAAATTTGATGAGAACGCGATTGTGGAGGTTGTTAATGAGAATAATGTTGTTGTGCGGGTCAGCAATGACGCCATTCCTAGGATAATCGGAAGGGAAGGTGCGACTGTGAAAAAGTTGCAGGAACACCTTGGCGTTCACATCGACGTAGAGCCGAAAACCCCTTCGCTTGGAAAAGAAGTCAATTATAAGATTGAGGAGAGCGGCAACAGTCTCGACTTCGAGTTCGACAGGAGGCTTGTCGGCAAGACGGCAAACTTTTACATCGAGGACAACTTTCTGTTTTCAGCAACCGTCGGGAAGAAATGCCGCATAAAAGTTACGAAGGATTCTGAGATAGGGAAAGACTTGGTAAGGGCGATAGTCGGAAGGAAGAGGCTCAAAGTGCTGGTTTAATGTAGTCTCATATCACGCATTAGAAGAACTAAAAATATGGGAAAGAGTTCTCTCAAGAAAGACTTAAATCTTTAACTGTTCACTTTTATAGTGATAATATGATATTTGAACTCCGTCAAATGGTATCAGTTTTGGATAGTAAACCAATAGGAGCATCTGTTACTTATGAAGAAATTGTGGAAGACATAAGCACTCAAATGGGTGGGGTTTTTGGTGTTGATTTTAAGACCGAATTATTTCTTACTGTTCCAGTGTATTTGAAAATTATTACAAAAGCACAAAGCAAGGTGGGGCTTGTTCCAGAGGACCTTCACGGGACACCTTTTGAAGGAGCTACTAATTCAAATATCCTTGCTTTGAAAATGGATAAATTTGCCAACGAATACATTTCAGTTGTAGAGCCAGTTGTAGCAAAACCAAAATATGTTGAGACTGTTAGAAAAATAGATTATCCCAGAGCGTTGGGCTATTTCAAGCCAGAAGAGCAAGCACTCATTCTTCTTCGCATGTTGGGTGGTTTGCAGAGAATAGGAGTAGGTTTGGATTCAAGCTATAAACATGCTTTGGAATCTCTTGAAGTGAAGAGGTTGACTGAGAAAGTCGAAGGTGAAAAATATAGAATAAGCGATAAAGGTTTTGATGCCTCCCATAATGCTTTTCTTAGATATCATTCAGGATTAGAACAAGCTTTCATCGATATTTCAAATCCAATAGTAGAAGAGTAATCTTTTCCAAAATTTCTTCTAATATACGTTAAAAACACACAGCTAAAATTTAACCAAATATCTTACGACAACTTCGTTTTCTTCGCACTTATTTCTCTTGTGTGTCCATGGATACCTTTTTTTCTTTCTACAACTTCTATCAAACCTATTCCAGCCAAGTGGTTGATAAAGTCCCTGAAAGACCTCTCGTCGACAGGCTTCTCGACGCGCCTGCAATATTCTTCGTAAAGCTCGCCCGACAGCATGCTCCTCTCCCTTGCAATCTCGACAATAACTTTATCTACATCACTGATTTTTTCCATCAATATCTCAGGCTTGACTTGTTTCACTGCAGGCAGAATTTTTTTCACGTGGCTTGCCATCAGCCTGTCCGTGTGCTCCTGTTCTGCAGTTCTTCCAGCCTTCATCAAACTTTGCAAGCCAATCCTTACGTCGCCGCCGTTTTTCACAGCATGGTTTGCGCAGAGCAGAACAACTCCCTCCTCGACATTGTGGAACGCGTCCTTCACTCTCTCCTGAAGAATCTTTTTCATCTCGTCAAGCGAATAAGGCTGGAATTCGACTTCTTCTACGTCAAGGCTGCTCCTTATCCTCGGCTCGCAGTCCATGAAAATGTGCGGGTTGTTTGAAATGAAAACCAGGCCGAACGGCGTGGAAACGTACTGGTTGATGCGCAGCAAATCGTAGAGTGCTTCATGCTCGAGCTGATCGACCTCGTCAAGGCAAACAACAACGCCTTTGTTGGTTTTTTTGCACGCCTCGACAATTTTTTCCAGCACCTCGTCCTTTCCCACACCTTTTCTTTGCACAAAAGTTTCCATTTCAATCGCAATTTTCGCCAGCACTGCGTGCGCAGTCCTATAGTCCCAGCAGTTTATGTAGACTGTTTTTATTCTTGCAAAATCTTCAAATTCGCGGAAGACGAATTTGGCCGTGGCAGTCTTGCCGATGCCGGGCGCGCCGAATAGAAACGTATTCTGCGGTTTCCTGTTTTCTGCCGCGGGAGAAAGATTGTCTGCAAGCTGCTTTATCTTGCTCTCCCTGAAAGGAAGCATTTCAGGCAAGTATTCTGGCGAGAGTACGCCCTCCTTCTTGAAAATCCTCGATTCTGAAATGTCCAGCATATTACCCATAATATTTTTCTGCTGATTAATAGATTAGCTTTGATTTTCCCAAATTCTAATCTTATCCTGTAGAAAGGTTTAAATCTTTAACTATATGGATTAAATGCATGGCCGATATTCCACAACATGACAGAATGAAATTTGTATCCGCAGTAATGTCAGACTTTAGACCAGATATAGCAACTTTTGTGAATGAATCTAATATAGGGTTATTAAAATTATTTGCAACTAAAGAAAATATTAGTAAGGAAGAATTAGAACCATATTTAAAAAATCCGTCTGAATTTAGAATAGCCAGTGAAGAAGATTTACAACGATTTTTAAAAGATCCAGAAACATTTAGTCCTCCGAATGTTGTGGAATACTCTAAACGTCGAGGATATATTGTCGAAACTTCCAAAGACAGTTTCGTTATAAGTAATGATGGTAAAGAAACGGCACAAACATTGATTGGTATGTTAGTCTACGCATCTAGGCGTAGGAGAACTGACCCAAGGTGGTCTTCCCGTATTGGATATATTGACAAACTAGTAAAATTGGTGCAATAATAAAATATTTTATAATCCCAGATCGTCAGCAATATTTTGCAACGCTTTTAATGCGATCTCAGCGAACTTTACTTTATCCAAGCCAATCTTCTCGCACATATAAATTCTCTCCCTGTTGCAGTTCCTAGCAAAATCCTTTTCCTTGTATCTTCTCGTAACAGATTCAACTTTTACGTCGCTCAATTTTTTCGACGGCATTACCAATGCACAGGCTACTATGAGACCTGAAATAGCATCAGCGGCAACAAGGGCGTATTCCATCTTCGTCTGCGGCATTACTCCAGTGTTCTCGAAATTATGCGTTTTGATGCAGCGAATAATTTCGTCGGAAACTTTTCCCACCAGCATTGACTCAGCCATTACGCCATGCTGCTTCGCGCTTTCTGACTCAGAAAAATCTAATTTTTCATAATCAATATCATGTAGTATCCCAACCAAACTCCATTTTTCCTTGTCCTCACCGAAATGTTCTGCGAGGCTTACCATTATCGCTTCTACTGCCAGAACGTGCTTGAACATATGCTCTTTTTTCAAATGCTGCCTGACAAGAGCCAGCGCCTCTTCCCTGCTCACAATGCTTCCCTCAGCTTCTCTGCGACCTCGTTTTTTCCCCTGTCGATTACGTACGGCCCTAGGCGTGGACCGCGGTTGGACTGGAAGAGTATTTGGTAGATTACCCTGAAGAATTCCTGCACAGCTATTCCATGCTTTTTTGCAATCTCAAACAAAGCCTTCTGTATCTTCTCCCCGTCCTTCTCGCTCTTTATGCAGTCTATCAGGTCAGATATCGCAGGCTTGACGTCATGTGGAACTTCAAAAGCAGCAGCCTGCGCGCGGCCGTACCTGCCGTACCAATCCTTTGCAAGCTCCAGCCTCTCCTTTATTTTTTCTTTCAATACCGGTGTGAGAGAACGAACATGGCCGAACTGTTTCAGCTTGTCTATCGCGAAATCCGCTTGATCCTTGTCAGGCAGTATTTTTGCTATCTCTGTGAATACAGAGAACGGTGCTAGATGTAGGCACTTTTTCGGCAATGGCTTCAGCTGCATCAGCTCGAAAAGCCTTGTGTAGGTCACCTTGTCACGAACGCTGTCAACCTTCTTCTCGCCGTAGTAAATCTTCTGCAGGCTGTCGTACTCGTCCATCATATTCGGTATGTCGGCCCAGCGGAAATTCCTCTCGCGCATCGGATCCTTTAAAAACAGCAGCCTCAGCAATTCTGGTGTTGCAACCTGCAGCCAATCAGCGGGATAAACTACATTGCCGAGAGAAGCGGACATTTTCTTGCCGTCAATTATTAAATGTTCGTAAAATATCGGCACTGCCATCGGGAATTTGAGCACCTTTTCAATAATCTCTGCATTGATCCAGAACGCGCTGCCTGGAACAATATACTCTTTTCCAAAACCTTCGGAGCAGACCTTCCAGTGGTGCCACTGCGCTGCCAGCTCGCTTTTATAAAGAAGTTTGCCGTTGCCTTTCATCGGATCGTCAACTCCTTCATGTCCGCAGCCGACAGCAGTTTGCGTTTTGAACTTGTAGTCCTTGCAAACGTAATGAACAAGATCGTTTTCTATCTTCGTAACGCGCGGCGTGATTATCTTCCCGCAGCTCTCGCATATTGGTTGCCACGGGCTCCACTCTTTCGGAAGCGGATTGTCTTTCGGCCTGTTACTGTTCTGTATCTCGACGATTTTCTCGCGATTTTCTAAAATAAGTTTTATCTCGTCCTTGAACGTGCCTTTCAGATACTCCTCCCTCATCGAAAACATCTTCATTTTGCTCTGGATGAACTGGTTGACGACTGCTATGTATGCTGATTTGTGATGTTCCTCGTAAGACTTGTGGCAGCCTTCAGGGTCCGGTATCTCTGTCACCGGCACGCCGATGTACTGCTTGTAGTTTTCAGGCACTCCCTTAGGTATCTTCCTCAGCGGGTCTACATTATCAGCAGTCCAGATGAACTCTGTCTTGTGGCCCGCGTCTGCAAGCGACCTGTAGACAGCCTCGCATCGTATCGTATCGCTCAATCTGCCGATGTGCAGCACGCCTGAAATCGATGCAGCGGATTTTACCACGAATTTTTTCAACTTCGGAACAGCATCGTCAGTAAAGTGAAACTTCTTCCTTTCAACAATCTGTCTGGCTATGCCGTCGGTCCAAAACTCGTACTTTTTCTCTTTCTTCATAAATACACTATTGTTTTTGGTAATTATTTAGAGCATTGTTTGCCATAAATTCTGATTTGTCTAAGTCACAATTTTATAGACCATGAAATGTTCAAACCTTGCCTTCCTTTAGAAAGCGAAATATCCGCATCGTAATTTCCTTCATCTGGTAACCTCATAAATTCTGATGTAAATTCTGACACAAATTCTTCATTCGTGATTTTGCTCTCTGAATGATCTTTCTTTAGATGCAAAAACTTTCTAAAGAACGGCCTATAAATTTCTGCAAAATTTCTAAATTTGTCCTGATTTTTTTCGTTCACAAAGCACTCGAATATTTTAATATAATTCTCCACCATTTCATCTATGTCAAAAATATACTCTGCTTCCTTATATCGCCTCGCATATTCGCGCATTTCTGAAAATTTTCCTTGATGATAGAAGGACCAAAGGGCTTTGATACTTTCTAGCATACTTTTATAAAGAAAAAATAATCCCTTTATAGATTTAGAACTCACCTAAGTGGTAAATCCAGAAATACTTATTTTAACTTTTATAAAAGACGATACTTATGACTTAATATTTTGTATACACCAATTGCAGTGAGCACGCCTGCTGCAATGGGCACTCCAAATTTATACAAAGCGTCGTTGTACGGAATCCGGCTGTGTGCCTCGGCTCCTATAAGAGTACAAGCCACTAAAGCAGCAGTCTTTCTAAGCCAAGAAGGAAGAACATATGTTACTTTAGACCCATCTACATTTTTACTTAATTCTACGGTTCCAATATATTCATCAATTATTTTAACCCGACCTTCTGAAGTATTTTTGGAAAAATTATGCCGACCAGAACCTCCTATAATTGTTTTGTTAATTTTAACTATACCTTCTCCACCAATTTTTAATCCATTCTCGTCTTCGCTTGCAAATATTTTAGCTTTCCACTTTCTTGGCATAGATTATCACCATAAAGTAGTAATATATAAAGATTTCTATCCCTTAGAAGATGATTAATTCCAATAAATTTTTATTACTTAAACCTTTCTCATCATCATTATGTCGTCCACATACTTTCCCTTATGCAGGAAGAATTTCGGCAATCTTGCAACCTCTTTGAAGCCGTACTTTTTATAAAGTTTTATCGCCGGCTTGTTGTTTCTGAAAACACCCAGAAACAAGTGTTTGTAACCCATTTTCTTGCCGAGACGAAGAAATACCTGCATCATCTTATTTCCTATTCCAAGATTCCTGTATTCTTTCAATACGCCTATTCCAAATTCGCCGATGTGAGGACTGCGTTCTGTTGATTGGTGAATAAAGAAATTACCGATAATTTTGCCATTGATTTCTGCCACTACAATAACTTTATTGCCTTTTTTCATTCCTTCCAGAGCACTTTCGACCCAGCGTCTCTCTTCTTTCAGTGTTACCCTTTTGTGTATGAGTATGTAAGTGTCTTCGGCTGCAAGCGTGTTTATGTATCTCAGCAACTGGTAGACATCATCTCTCCTAATAGTTCTAAACAAAATCCTCTTTCCATTCTTAGCTGTGAATTCTTCTATGCGCTGTCCGGGTTTGAATTTCATATTATTTATTAATATGAAATTAAATTAAAGATATGAAGGGTTTTTCCCCAATCATCTCTGTGGTTTTATTAATTCTTATAGTTGTTTCCCTTGCAATAATTATTAACTATTGGGCAAGGGATACTGTTGTGCAAGTACTGGCAAACTCTTACAACAACTACAAGAAAACCGCCGGAGTTGTTGCTGCATCTTTTTTTAATTTGTTCAAATAATTTTTAGATTCGTAAAAAGAATGAGCCTACCGCATCAAAACTCGAGTTCCTGAGTGGGTCCGATGAGTTATATATTTATAATAACATAATTTGATGGTAATGAAATTCAATACGACTGCTGTTACCTATTCTGCGAAGGATTTGAAAAAAGGAATAATATTGCCGGGATTTTTGTCTCGGGGTTTGGCTGAGGATATAGGGATAATGATCGGTGACGGCTCCATATTTCGTCAAACTGATAAATTTGGATTTAAAATTAGGTGTTCCGGAGATCCAGCCGAAGAAAAATCTTATTATGATGATTTTGTTGCACCATTGAAAAACAATCTATTCAATACCAATTTGAAAGCCAAGTTTATTTACAAAAAAAGAAGAAATGAGTATGGGATTGATTTTAATTCGCAGGCTATAGCTTTATTTTACATAAAAATTATAGGTCTACCCGTTGGAGAGAAGGAAGCAATTGTAAACATACCTGATTTAATATTAAATTCAAAGAAAAAATATTGGATAAGTTGTATAAGAGGAATTTTTGATACAGACGGTTCTTTAGTATTCAAAAGGAAAGAGCAAGATACTCATTTTTACCCAGTTCTTAAACTCACTCTAGCTAGTAGAAAATTGAGCATCACTATAGCTAATTTGTTACAAAAATTGGGATTTAAATTTTGGGCAGGATTTGATTTGGAGAGATATGATAAAAGATTTGATAAAACTCATAAAGAAAATGAAATTAATTTATCGGGAGTAAAAAACCTTAAACGTTGGATGGAAATAGTAAAATTTAACAACCCCAAACATATGACTAAATATCTAATTTGGAAAAAATTTGGTTTCTACCCTCCTAAACTTAGCTTTAACGATAGATTAAAAATTTTAGAAGGTAAGATTATACTATCAAAATAAATGGGCCGTGGGAGATTCGGACTCCCGACCTGCCGATATCTTCGTTCCTATTGCCTAGTTGACATATAAGTCGGCTGCTCTCTCTGGGAAAGCAACTAACCAGGCTAAGCTAACGGCCCCTGTTAGATTATATAAAAAATTTGTAGAATATAAACATATCAACACTGTTGGTTGAAACGGGTTCAAACTTTATAATGCAATGCTAGAAAAATATTTTTACGTTTTTCTTTCTTCATATTCCTTGAGTGCGAGAACAATTTTCAAATCCATTTTAATCTTTTTGAGAAAACTATCCAGTGGCGTATGAGGCAACTTTCTTAATAAATTATACTTGAAGCTGGAATTGTTTTCATCCTCACTCCAGCTGTATCCCTTTCTCTGTATATAATTATCAGAATAGGAAATAGGCTCGTGGTCGAATTTTATTGCACGTTCTACCTCTTCGGGAAACTTGTGTGTCTTGACGCAAAAATACGCTTCTCCTTCATATATGCCAGGGGTATTTTGACAGTATGGTCTCAAGCAAGCATACATAAAAATATCATTGTCGAGCAATGGAACGCGTAGGTCGCATTGTAATTTGGCTGGCACTGCATCCAAACTCAATTCATTGGGTCTTACAGCAGTTTCGCGCATTTCAAACTCTGGCTGAAGGCTGTGCTCCAAATCATTCAGTCTTCTGACCATAAAATCGAATGTCTGCGGCACTTTTATAACATTCGTGCCGTCGAACTCGGCACCAATGTTTTTCCATCCCTCGAGCGCCGCTTCGACGGCGCTGTTTACAATTCTTTGTATGGCATGAGACATAAACCAAATATCATATTTTTAATTATTTATTTTTGTGAAATTTTCTATTCCGTATAAAAAATACGAATGTTATTCTATTCTATCTCAAAGCGGTATACCCACAAACACACTTCTTTATATTATTGCGTCGCAGCAAATATTACGTAGATTGACATGGAAAAGACTGTGCTGGTCAACAACATAGTGAACATGCTAATAAAGAGTGGCTTCTCCGTAGCCGTGGCGGAAGGTTGTTTCGACATAGCCGCTAGACGGGAACATCTAATGCTGGTGAAAATCCTGATCAACATCGACAGCCTCGGCGAGGAGCAGGCCGCAAGCCTCAGGACGATATCGTACTTTTTGTCCGCGTACCCGATGGTTATAGCTGTGAAGACTAACCGCGAGTTTCTCAAGGACGGGCTTGTCTACTCCCGTTTCCAGCTGCCTGTCATCACTCCCGGCATGCTGGACACTGTTTTGGAAGAAGAAGCGGTGATACAGTCTGCGAAAGGCAGGCATACTGTTGAAATTGATGCAACCGCACTGAGGGAGAAGAGGAACGAGGCAAGGATGACCATGCAGGAGCTGGCTGATGCAATCGGAATAAGCAAGAAAGCATTATACGAGATCGAGACGAAGCGAACCAACCCGACAGCAGACACGCTGGAAAAACTAGAAAAACTGCTGAAGGTGGACTTGAAGGTCGGCTATGAGATGAAGGCTGCTGGCAAGGCTTGCATGAAGCCGAAGGACGAGTTCGAGAGGGCTGTTGATAAAGAATTGAAAAGAATGGGAATGGAAAGCTCGCCTGTTCGTTCTGCTCCGTTCGAGATAGTTGGTAAAGAAAAGTTTTCCGTCATAACTTCCTTGACGAAGAATGGGATGAAGATAAAGAGGGAGGCAAGGACAGTGAGAAGCCTGTCGGACATATTTTCAACAAAAGGGTTTTTTGTAGCGAAAAAGGCTGAGGAGAAGGCTGTGAGCGGCGTGCCCGTGCTGCTTGAGTCTGAGCTGCCGGAGATAGAATCGCCGAAAGAGCTGAAGAAGGTAATAAAAGAGAAGTCTGAATGAACTGTACGAATTTACATCAGGGAATACAGTGTATTTATAAACTTTTCAAATGTTTCCTCATTTACAGATTCCCTTTGCATGCTAATCGATTTTTGCAAAGGAGAAGGCGAGTCTGGACCGTAAGTTTCAAATTTATCGATTCCGAAGGCAGGTTCGACGATGACTGCCGGACTTTTTAAACCTAGAAATTTTTTCTTATAGAGGTGTATATGTGTTCTACCATATCGTTGTACCTGTTGACCGCTTTTGGTGGCAGGATTTGAAATATAAGATACTTTTTTTTCATCCTCAGTTCTTGCATCCCAGCCTATTTTCTGTGCTGCTGTTAAAATATGGTTGATTAAATCTTCTCCTTTAATTTGCTTTGGCAATTCAACCTTAGTGAACATATAATCTAGAATAATTATGACAGTAAAAGATTTAAGGGTTTTGGTGTGTGGTTCCGACCTTTGTCTAATTAACGGATTCACGCCTGCAGAGGCGAGTGGTATCAATCTAAATCTCGGAGAGAATAAGTGGCTAAGTCTGATTAGAAAAAGTATTTCAGAAAGGTAATTTTTCAATAAATTAAACTATAAACTAATAGAATTTTTAGTTTATTGTGGTTTCGCAATGAACTTTCTAAATATGGTATGCAGCAACTGGCACTGCCAGCAAACCTAAAGCAAGTAACATAGTCATAAATCCAGCCGCAATCCATTTGTTCATATTATATCCACTTCCTGCCGTTGGATATTGGTCTATTGCAGATGTTTCTCCATATCTCATAGTTTAGAATAACATTTAGAAGTTTAAATACTATTCTATAATCAACCGATTTACACAAGCTCATTTATCAACCTTCAATTAGACAGAAATCAGTCCGAAAAGCTTAAATACTTTGTATACCTACATACACATTAGTAAATTTAAAAAATGGAGGTAGGTTTTAATGGCACAAGCAATGATGGGAAATCTCGGCGGGCAGCCGATCTTAATTTTACCCGAAGGGACATTGCGCTCGAGAGGATCGGACGCGCAGAAGAATAACATCGCTGCTGCCAAGGCAGTTGCTGAGGCAGTGAAATCTGTTCTAGGCCCGAAGGGAATGGACAAGATGCTGGTCGATTCCATAGGCGACATAGTCATAACAAACGACGGCGTGACAATTTTGGAGGAAATGGAGATCGAGCATCCTGCTGCGAAGATGATGGTGGAAGTTGCAAAAACGCAGAACGAGGAGGTCGGCGACGGCACTACTACTGCTGTGATAATTGCAGGCGAGTTGCTTAAAAAAGCTGAAGAATTAATCGACCAGGAAATACATCCTACTGTTATAACGAAAGGCTACAGGCTGGCAATGGAGGAAGCGTTGAAGATTTTGAATTTAATAGCCAAACCAATTACGCTTAATGACGTAGAAATGTTAAAAAAGATTGCAATCACGTCGATGTCAGGCAAATCCGTGGAAAGAGGTTCGCCGAAACTGGCTGATTTGGTTGTTCAAGCAGTGAGAGGTGTTGCGCAGAAAGTTGATGGAAAGGTTGTTGTGGACACTGAAGATATAAAGCGTGAGAAGAAGCATGGCGGTTCATCCGAAGATACAGAGCTGATAAAAGGAATTGTTATTGACAAAGAAGTTGTCCATCCTGCAATGCCAAAAAGAATTGAAAATGCAAAGATAGCTTTGTTAGATGTAGCATTAGAGGTGAAAGAGACTGAGACGGATGCTGAGATACGCATAACCGCGCCGGAACAGATGCAGGCTTTCATCGAGCAGGAAAGCAAAATGCTCAGACAGATGGTTGATAAGGTTGTTGCTAGTGAAGCAACTGTAGTTATATGCCAGAAAGGCATAGACGATGTCGCACAGCATTACTTGGCGAAGAAAAAGATTCTTGTATGCAGAAGGGCGAAAAAATCCGACATGGAAAAATTAGCAAAAGCAACAGGAGCAAGAATAGTTTCCAATCTAGATGATTTGTCGCCGCAAGACTTGGGTTTTGCAAGGATTGTAGAAGAGAAGAAGGTTGGCGGAGAGCAGATGACATTCATCCGCGAATGCAAGGATCCTAAGGCTGTGACGATACTTGTCCGCGGTTCTACAGAGCATGTTGTGGATGAGATTGATAGATCTATCGAAGATGCAGTCGGAGCTGTTTCTTCCGCAATAGAAGTGGGAAAAATTGTTTATGGCGCTGGTGCACCTGAAGCTGAGGTTGCAAACAGGTTGAAGAAATTTGCAGAAAAGTTCTCCGGAAGAGAGCAATTGGCAATACTTGCTTTCGCTAATGCATTGGAGATTGTGCCGCGAAGCCTGGCTGAAAATGGTGGGTTAGATCCCATAGACATACTTGTAAGTTTGAGGGCGGAACATGAAAGGGGTAAAGTCAATATGGGCGTGAATGTTTTGAATGGTGGAATTGGAGATGCTGAAGTAATGGGCGTGATTGAGCCGCTTAAAGTGAAAACACAAGCAATAAAATCTGCTGCTGAAGCTGCTGAGATGATTCTCAGAATAGACGATGTCATATCTGCCAGCAAGCTTGGCAGAGGTGGAATGCCTGGCATGCCGCCTGGCGGAATGGGCGGAGAAGGAATGCCTGAGATGTAAAGCTTTAAATCTTTAACTAAATACTAATTTTTTAGTGAAAAAAAATGGCAATGGAATATATGCCTGAACTGCAAACATTGGCTTTGGTAACTACAAAAGAAAGAATTTCAATTCTAAACTATCTCAACAGTAATCGTACTAAACTTTATAGTAGCACAATATCAGAAAATATAAGTAACATACCAAAAGGATCTATTGTTAGAAACCTAAAAAAATTATGCGATCTTGATTTCGTACAGACAGACGGACAGGGTCTATATTGGATAACTGATTTGGGTATTCATGTTTTTGGTGAATTGAACATGATAGCAACGAGATTTGGAAAACCAGTGCGTGAGTTGGTGGAATTAGAAAGGAAGTATCAAACCAAGAGGAAAAGTATATTGGAAAAGAAGTAAATAAATCAAGTATATTTAATTGTCTAAATAATATATTTTAGATTTCCGGAAATGTAAAATTTGTAATCGACTTATTAAAATGGAGATATATGATAGCCTAATGTTTCAACATAATTTGTATTTTTATTTTTTCTCAATATTTTTGAACTTACGTGTTTCAATCCTTTGAAAATTGCGGTAAGGGGACGGTAGTTGGGGTTTATTGCCCTTATGGCATAATCTGCTGCATATACTGAAAGTTGAGATCCTAGCAAATAAAATGCCCATGCGAAGCCTGAAACTTCCTGTTTCAAAAGAGGAACAATGTAAAAAGATGAAACAGCTCCGGGGATTGTGCAAGCTGCACCAATAACGTTGGCGGCTCTGGGATGGTTTTTGCGCCACTCAGATAATCTTTTTCTTACCATAATAATTAATTTGATGCCAGCATATAAAAATAAACATTAAATAGCCTTCAAGAGAAATAATAGAATAGTGGTAAGATGGCTGAAAAGCAGCACGACGAATACGAGCTTGTTCCCATGAGCCCGATAAGAAGGCTTGAGAAGAGGATAGAGCAGATTGAAACCAATCCTGCTGTTGATACGAGGGATCTGTTCAAGGATATAGTTGACATCGTGCGAATGAACCAGCAGATTGTCGACGAGATGGCTAAAGCTAATGATGCATTAAGGATAGAAATTTCTAAACTGCCTGGAAGGCTGGAGCAGCTGATAAGCAGCCTGCAGGAATTGCTGACATACATCAAAGCATCCGCAACCGAGGAGATGGCACCTTCGCAAGCGTCGCTGCAGCCGCTGCTGGCGAAGTTCGACGCTTTGCTGGAAAGCAACAAAAAGATTGCAGAGACGAACGAGTCTGTGGTGTCGACTCTGAGCAAACTTGACGAGAAGCTGAAAAAACCAGCGATGTCATTTGTCAGAAGACCAGTAATGCAGCAAAGGCCCATGCCCGCGCCGATATGATGCATGGCAACCTGACATATGGCAGCCCGTGGAAACAACGCTTATTACCAACGAAAATAAAATTTTTTCTATGAGCAAAGCCCAGGCAGACATAATATCTTCCGTGCTGATTGTAATAATCTCGCTCAGCCTTGTCGCCTCAGCATACGGCTGGGGCATGTACCTTATAGAAAAGCGCAAGGGCACTACGATAGTCGAGCGCGTGTCGAAATATTTCGAAAGGTCTAACGTCAACTCGATTGCAAGCAGGATAGAAGATGTAGCGGTGAGCGGGTCGGAGGTGACGTTCACTCTCGACGTCGACGGTATATGGATTCTCAACCCCTGTTCAGATGCTGCAATAAGCAGCGGCTGCATCGGCAATAATGCGGAAAACAACACCATAACTTTTTCATTTTCTGCGAAAGCTGCTGACATAAAGGTCGGCGGCGGGTGGATACCAAACACGTGCGGAAGCGGCTTAGGGTTGTTGGGAAAGGATCCGCCATCAGTTGTTTGCAAGAGAGCTGGCACGATTGGCGAGTACTACAACATAACCTACAAGCTCTGGCTGAGGGAGCTCGATGACAGCCTTAGCAATCCTACAACCGGAATAAAATATCTGCTCGTTCCAGCTCAAAAGGAAAGATGCAAGCCTGCTGGCAATCCCACTTACTGCGCCTCGACAGGCAAGACTGTCAAGCTCTCTAAAGGTGATATGAGGCAGACGAGCGTAAGCGGCAAAAACTTAATTACGACGGAAATCAAAGTTCTTTTTGTATGACAGCAAACTTTTTCAGGGTTGGAAGAAAAGGCCAGTCGCTAGTCATACAGTTCATACTGTTCTTCATAATAGGCTTCACGATTTTCCTGAGCATAAGCAATTTTTTCAGGATACAGTCCGATGCTTTGAGCAGCGACGCGCTTTCTTATGGCTTGGAACTGACAAACAGCTACATCTCCTCGCACGCTCTCAGCCTTGTGACTACATGCAAGCTCTGCACTGCTGCCAACTCCACGCTAAGGCTTGCCAACACAACTGCAGGCTATTATATAACTGCTGACATCGACCAAGCAGGGCTCAACACTTCAACGCCGTATGTCGCAAAAAAGGCCTACGCATCGAGCATGCACAACATCAACGAAAGCGTTTCAATAGAAAGCGGCAGAGCCTCGTCGGCGAGACCAATAACTTTAACATATGGCAGAACGAAAAATCAATTAGGAATGGGATAAAATAATAAATAGAGTGGTTTGATGGCGCGCAACATATACAAGATGCTTGTTAACGGCTACAGGATAACACACAGGCAGCATATCGAGCCCATACCTGTTGTTATACAGGGCTTCCCAATGATGCCGGTCGCAGTGCCGCAGTTTTTGGAAGAGCCGCATGAGGAGAGGAAGATTACTGAGGTAAAATCTGCCGAGGGGTTCATGAAAATACCTGAATTCTTGGAGCAGAAGATGAAGGCGAAGGAATACATGCCGAGCGGCTGGACAAAACAAATAGTCGCGCCGATGACTTATCCGCTCATACCTAGAAAGCCTGAGAAAGGAGAGACGGTGTTCGCGCTCGCCAAGATATCCTGGGACCAGAAGTCTGGCAGATATGTCTACCAGCTCGTGGAGCCTGTTATGTCAGCGGGATTGGCAGATATGATGAAGAAAGTGAAGGATTTGCTGGAACAGAAGCTTGACGTTGACTTCTCAAGGCTGAAGAGGTTTGAGGCTGCGGACTATTTACATAAAAACGTTGACGAGATAATCGATTATTTCGGCCTGAAGATAAGCGACGAAGAGAGGAAGATTCTACATTATTTCATACAGCGCGACTTCATAGGGCTTGGCAGAATAGAGGCTTTCATGAACGACAGCGAGCTGGAAGATATAAGCTGCGACGGTGTCGGAATACCGCTGTTCGTCTTCCACAGGAACTCTGCTATAGGGTCTGTCATGACGAACATAGTTTTTAACGATGCAGATGAATTGGATTCGTTTATAATGAGGCTCGCACAGCTCTGCGGCAAATCGATATCTGTCACCACACCATTAGCAGAAGGATCGCTGCCGGACGGCAGCAGGCTTCAGACAACTTTAGCAACGGACATAGCAAGGCGCGGCAGCAACTTCACGATAAGGAAGTTCACTGAAGAACCGCTGACACCAACCCACCTTATGAACTACAACACGCTCGACGTGCAGACCATGGCATACCTTTGGCTGGCCATTGATTATGGCAAGAGCATACTCGTCAGCGGCGGGACTGCTTCCGGAAAGACATCGCTGCTGAACGTGCTGTCGCTTTTCATAGAGGCTGAGAAAAAGATTATTTCGATAGAGGACACGCCTGAGCTGAAGCTGCCGCACCCGCATTGGATTCCCACAGTTGCAAGATCAGCGATAACAACGGAAGGCAAGACCGGCGAGGTTGATATGTTCGACCTGCTGAAAGGAAGTATGAGGCAGAGGCCGGACTTTATAATCATGGGCGAGGTCAGAGGAAGAGAGGCATTCGTATTATTCCAAGAGATGGCAACCGGCCACCCTTCACTAGCAACAATCCATGCAGAGAACGTGCCGAAGCTGATAGACAGGCTGACAACGCAGCCGATATCGCTGCCTCCGAGCCTCATAGGCAGCCTCGACATCATCGTCTTCATGCTGTTAGTGAGGCACAGAGACATGCATGTCAGGAGAGTTAATGAAATACTCGAGGTCACTGGCATTGACGAAAAGACGAAGATGCCTGTCATGAACCAGGTTTTCAAGTGGAATGCTGCCACAGACACTTTTGAAATAAAGAACGACAGCTACCTGCTCAAGAAGATAGCTGGCGAGACTGGGAAAGGTGAGAATGAAATAAAGGAAGAGCTGGAGAAGAGGATGCTCGTTCTGGACTGGCTGAAGGACAGGAACATAACAAACTACAGGGACATGTTCAGGGTTATGATTGCCTACCACACCAACCAGGAAAGGCTCATTTCGCTGATAAAAGGTGAGGCCTGATGGGCTCCTACACCAAGACTGCCATGAGGCTGTTCGGCCCGGCAGCCGAGTCGACCACGCCGTACTTTGTTGATTTGAAAAGCAACCTCAAGCGCGCGAGAATAAAAATGTCTGTCCAAGAATATATGAGCACTGCGATACTGACTAGCTTTGTTGTCTTCCTTGTGGAACTGCCGCTGCTTTCCTTCATAATCGCAATACTCATACAGAGCTGGATGTTCGCGTTCATCTCCTCCTTCACATTATCAACATTCCTGACGATAATTTTTTTCCTGGCTTTCATAAACTATCCGAGGGTCATAATCACGGAAAGGGGCAAGCGGCTGGAGAACAGCCTCCCCTTCGCTTCGCTCTATCTGTCAACGCTGTTCGGCTCGAGGCTGCCGCTGCACAAGGTCTTCAGCATTTTTTCCAAATACAGCAACTACGGCGACATCACGGAAGAGGTAAACAACATAACGAACGACATGGAGGTGTTCGGCCTTGACGCTAACACGTCGCTTGAAAGAGCAATAGAAAGAAGTTCGTCGAAGAATTTCAAAGAGTTGCTGTGGGGCATGCTCTCGATAAACAGGACCGGAGGCGATATGAACATATTCCTGAAGGAGAAGGCCAAAGAATTTATGGAGGAATACAGAAGAAAAATGTACGAGTTCTCGCACCAGCTCACTGTCTATATAGAAGTCTATCTTACAGCAGTGATAATGGGCGCGATATTCTTTTCGATACTTGTCTCGATAATGAGCGGGTTGGCAGAGGTTGGCACCGAGACGATATTCTTCCAGTTCGCGCTGATATTCATATTCCTTCCTGCAATCTCCGCGATATTCATAATGCTAATACGGGCGGCTGCGCCTAGCAGCGGGTGAACATATGAAAAAAATGAAGTTCGAAATGACGCCGCAGATGAAGACGCTGCTACTATGCATAATAGTGTCTGCAGCATTGCTGGCCATAGGCCTGCTAAGCGGCGACATAGGCGTGTTCAGCAACATGATAATAATCGCAGTCTTCATAGTAGTCGTGCCGCAGTTCCTGATGAGCTACGAGAAGTTCCGCTCTGTCAGGGAGTACGAGGAAAAGTTCCCGCTGTTTTTGAGGGACGTTATTGAATCGCTAAGGTCAGGCATGCCTTTCCACAAGGCCGTGACCATAGCGAGCAAAATAGACTACGGCAAGTTTTCCAAGGAAGTGAAGAAGATGGCCAACCAGATATCGTGGGGCATGCCGCTCAACCGCGTTCTTGATATATTCACAGAGAGGATGAGGAGGAGCAAGAGGATGGAGCTTGCGCTGAGGACGATCAAGGAAACGTACATGTCCGGTGGTGATGTCGTCACAACATTGGAGTCAGTTGCAGACAGCATCACTACACTGGACGAGATCGACAAGGAGAGGAAGAGCCTGCTCAACCAGTATGTGGTGTTGATATACGCAATCTGCTTCCTTTTCATAGGCAT
>Ga0315289_10002214_pt1 | contig 30028 bp, 29 predicted proteins | sample YL17G11_40_MG_FD_203452 | JGI IMG/M metagenome (GOLD analysis project Ga0315289, IMG submission 203452) | Sediment microbial communities from Yellowstone Lake, YNP, Wyoming, USA - YL17G11_40 | ecosystem: Environmental > Aquatic > Freshwater > Lake > Sediment | place: USA: Wyoming | collected... | reverse complement strand
CTTTTCACCTCTGTCCTGTCATTCTGACGCAGCACGTTACTGCTGTTTCAAGTTGTGTTTTCTAAGACATTCTCTTACATTTAACAGTTCTTTCATTGTGTTTATTGTCAGCCACTCGCCCTCATACTCGTATGCCCTGATCATACGTTCGTCTGCAAGCTTTGGCAGCGTCTGTAATTCCATGTCTCCTTCATCCGGAAAGTATCGCTTTATTACAGATGTTTCGAAGACGTAATGCCCAGTCGAGACGCAAAAGTCTAGTTGCGGTTTCTGCGCGAATTCAGTTACATAAGTATCTTCAGTTAGGATTCTTCCGAATGGTAAGGTGGGTTTTGCCACCAGTATTGCTGCGCCACTATTCGCATATTTATACAGCTTCTTTGGGTTATAGAAGACTATGTCGTCCACATTCATCACGTACACCCTCTCGTCTTCAACTTGTTCCGCGGCCTTTTTCACGGCACCGCCCGTTCCAAGCTTCTTCTGCTCTATCGAGTAGGTTACGGACGTGTCATCAATCAAGTCAATGGTGTTTGTGGCAAGTACTATTTTGCTCATCCCATGCTTTTTGAGCCAGCTCACTTGATATGAAATCAGTGTTTCATCGTTTATTTTCAGTTTTGGCTTCGGAACCCAAATGTCCGGCTTCAGTCTCCACCCAGTTCCGCCGCATAGGACTATTGCCTGCACTTTGCTTTCACCGCGTTCTGGAGAACTCGCAAGTTATAGATTAAGTTGGCGACAAATGCTAGCGCATATCACTCGTGCGCACTCGTTTTACCTTGACGGCGCTTGAGTTTGCTAGAGAGGGCGCTGAGAATTATCGGTTAGGTCCTTGAATTCTGGTGGCAAGTTTGTTTCGGAAGCGTATTTGTGCGACTGCGAAACGAGTTCTTCTCCTCCGTTCTAGGCAAGAAGGATATTCGTTTGGATATTAAGTTTGCTGGCTTCGGATATCGTTGCAAATGCCGAGTGCTTGGCAGCTGAGCTCATTGGTTTTGATTTCGCAGAATTGCCGGTGGCACAGTTGCTTAGGCCGCGCTGAAATAGTGGCGTCAGTGGAGGATTCTTCTGGTTTTTGTAGATGTGTTTTACAGAACAGTGTAGTATTGTTCTAGAACATTCTCATAGATTTTACAGTCCACATGACTTAAATATTCCTGAACTGAACTAGGTAGAGGAGAAGATGAAAGCAGTATTACAATGCCAAGGTCTGATTTTTCTCGTCCGCTCCTGTCAGGGAGGGATTAGCTAGTGGTTGCCACGGCCCGCGATGAAATCGTTAAAGAGGTGAAACTGCAGTGGCAAGGTCTTTGGCGGGAGCGAATTGACGATAAGGTCAGGGCTGAAGGCATTGCGGGCAAGGATTATTCCATGTTGTTTGTTGACAAGGGCACGGTGGTGCTTGCCACGAGAGATTTTAGGCTGTTGAGTCTTAGGGAGATTCTGGAGCAGCACAAGCTGGTTAATGTTGACAGATTGGTTCCTCCGCACCCGGAAATTGGCGGGTGGGGTAAGTTTATACGCGCAACGATCGTCAAGCAGCAGTTCGCCCGGAGAGTCAGACGGGCAGAGCAGTATGAAGAGGGCAAGAAGCAGCCGCAGCAGTTGAAGAAGGGCGGTCGGGGCTGGCTTCACATCTAGTGCTGGCGGGGTTTCTGTAGATTCGATGTTGTGGAAGACTGTTTTGTTAGTGCTTGAATGATTCGGTTTTTAGAGGGGTACGTTTGGGTAGTTATAGAGGGAGATTGGATATTATAGCGGATATTCTGGCCGTTGCGAGGCAGCGTGCCAAGAAGACGCAGATTATGTATGGAGCGAATCTGAGTTATCGGCTTTTGACTCGGTATTTGGCTGAGATCAGGCGGGCTTATTTGGTTCGGTTTGAGCGGGAAGAAGCGTGTTATGTGCTTACTCGCAAGGGGCTGGAGTTTCTGGAGAGGTATAAAGAGTACTCAAAACGGAACAAGCACGTTGAGAAGCAGATTAACGATGTTGATGGTAAACGGAAGGTTCTGGAGGGTCTTTGTTCTTAGGTCGGCGTTTGTGGGTTTGGTTGTTTTTTGTTGTTTTCTGTTGTTTGAACGGTGGAGTTGACGGGGTTTGTTGCGGGGGTTTTTGCTGCTTACTGTGGTTGTTCTGGTGTTGATGCTGTCTGTCACTGCGATGCCTGTGCGGGTTTTCGCGGTTGCCACGGCGGATGAGGCGCGGGCGGCGATTGATGGGGCTCAGGCGCAGATCATTACCTGCTATGGGGCTGTTGTGGAGGCTGAGGGTGCGGGTTGGAACGTTACTGAGTTGGCGGGCGTTCTGAATGAGGCTGAGGTCTTGCTGTCGCGGGCCAGGGTGGCTTTTGAGAATGGCGAATATGATCTGGCTTTTGAGTTTTCTTCCAGCTGCACGGATAAGCTTGCAGGGTTCACTGATAGGGCTGTGACGTCGAGAGACAGTGCTGCGCTGGAGCGAAGTGTTGATTTCATGGTTAACATTGTTGGGTCTGTAGCTGGAACAGTCGCGGTCATATTTGCTGGTTGGGTTTTGTGGGTTTACTTGAAGAGGAAGTATGGGCAAGCTGGAAGTGCTGTTTGATTGGACGTTCGTAACTACCAGGTTTTGTTCTTAGTGGTTGTTGCCGTTTCTACGTTGCTTGTGGCTTCGCCCGCACTGAGCAGACTGCTGGTGTGGCCTAGAACTGAGTTTTTTACGGAGCTTTGGCTTCTAGGGCCGAATCACATGGCTGAAGACTATCCGTACAACGTTTCACGCGACCAGAACTATAGCATATTCCTCGGCATTGGCAACAGGCTGGGGCATCTGGCCTATTACAGCATTGCAGTGAAGTTTCGCAACCAAACCCAGCCAGCCGCTGACACGTTTAATCGCACTCATAGCAGCCTTCCGGCGCTGTACAACGTTTCGGCGTTTGTGCCGGATGAGCAGGTTCTGGAGTTGCCGTTGACGTTCTCTTTGAATTACTCGTACAATGATGTGCTTTCGAGGATCGCGTTCTACAGCCTGACACTGAACAATGTGCTTCTGGGTTTGACGGATTGCACGGCGACTTGGGATTCTGGTCGGAACGAGTTTATGGGCAACCTGTTTTTTGAGGCTTGGATCTACAATGCAACCATGGGCGATTTTCAGTATCATGAACGCTTCGTAAGCCTTCGACTCAACATGACGATTTAGCAGGTTTTTCCGTGCATATATTCCGAAACCAGACATATTCATGACCGAACAGCAACTGTTTATTTCCTGAACAGCCAACTGTTAAGGTGAGAGGCGTCTTTAGATGGTTTTCAAGTCCGAAGTCATTCTTGCAGTAGGCGCACATCCTGATGATATTGAACTGGGTTGTGGAGGAACTTTGTGTGCTGCCGTTGAAGCTGGAAAGAGAGCCATTGCGGTCTTCATGACCAAGGGCGAGCAGAGCGGCGTTCCTGAAGTCAGAGTGAAAGAGAGCACAGACGCTCTGTGTGTTCTTGGCGTCAAAGAGGTTTTTTTCGGCGATTTTCCCGATGCGGACATTCCCAGTTCGCGCAAAGCGATAGAGTTTCTGGAGCAGTTTTACGTCAAGTATAAACCTGACATAGTGCTCACTCACACGGTTAATGATGTACATCAGGATCACCGACAAGTCGGATGGCTTTCGATCTCGGCTTTCAGGAATCTGCCAAGAATACTTGCATATGAAACGCCGAGAGTCTCCCCAAGCTTTTCACCCAATTACTTCGTTGACATCACGGGCTGTGTCGACTCAAAATGGAAAGCGCTGAAGTGCCACCCGTCTCAGGAGAGCAAGAGATATCTGACTTACGAGTCGATGGTGAACCTAGCCTCGTTCAGAGGCAGGCAGGTCAATCTTGCTGCTGCTGAAGCGTTTGAAGTTGTGAAATACGTTGAGAAGCGCTGAGTCAGGAGCGCCCGAAAAGAAGAGACTTGTCGTTTCGGGGCATCAGCCGAACTATTTGCCGTGGCTGGGTTTCTTTGACAAGATGCTGCAATGCGACCTGTTCATAATAGAAGATAATGTTCAGTTTGAGCTGCAAGGCTTTCAAAACAGAAACAGGGTGAAGAGCACCGACGAAGCGAAGTGGTTAACCGTCCCAATCGAGCATGTTGGCGGGCCCATGCTAATCAGTGACGTTAGGATCGCAAACAAGGCTGAGTCAGATTGGGCGGAGAGGCATTGCCGGATGTTGAAATACAACTACGGTAAAGCGCCGTATTGGAAGGAGTTCAGTGGTTTTTTCGAGCAGGCTTACAGCCAGAAGTGGACTATGCTTATTGATCTTAACATGCACATGATCAAAGGGATAATGCGGTTCCTACACATACAGAAGCCACTGATTATGTCTTCGACTTTGAACGTTTCAGGAAAGGGAAGCGAAAGAGTGCTGGCCGAATGCAAAGCCCTAGGCGCAAGTGTGCTTCTGTCGGGAACGGGTGGAAAAGAATACCTGAACCTTCAAAGGTTCAAAGAGGAAGGAATAGAAGTAGTCTTCCAAGACTTCCACTATCCAGTCTATCCTCAACTGCACGGGTCGTTTGTGTCAGATCTTTCTGTGGTTGACTACCTTTTCTGTGCAGGCGGCAAAATGTGGAGAAGAGCCGACGGAACAATCGGAGTTGACTAGCCACGAAAAAAGTCTCTTCAGCCTTTCCATACTTCGACGAGCCAAACCTAAAGGCGATTCTAAAAGACATCGAAGCGACATTGAGAAGCGGAGTCCTAACCGATGGACCCAATGTCAAAGCCTTCGAAGAAGAGTTCGCTAATTACGTTGGAGCCAAACATGCCATAGCTGTAAACTCGGGTACCTCCGCCCTTGAAATTGCGCTTAGGTATTACAAGCTGAAAGGTCGAGAAGTAATCGTTCCGACAAACACGTTTGTGGCCACGCCGAACTCGGTCATATTTGCTGGCGGCAAACCTGTTTTCGCAGACATCAGAGAAGACACGCTTTGCATTGACCCAGAAGACGTTGAGAAGAAGATATCGTCCAAAACTGCAGGAATCATCGTCGTTCACATTGCAGGCCTACCGTGCCCTCAGATCAGAGCGTTGCACGAGCTCTGTGAAGACAATGATCTGTTTCTACTTGAGGATGCGGCTCATGCTCATGGGGCTACGTTTGATGGCAAGAAGGCTGGCTCACTGGGAGATGCGGGTTGCTTCTCCTTCTATCCGACAAAGGTCATGACAACAGGCGAGGGGGGAATAATCACGACTGACGACAAGGAGTTAACTGAAGCTGCACTCTGCATGCGTACGCATGGCCAAGACTCCAATAGAAGAATGGTGATGCTTGGCCACAACTGGCGAATGGGCGAAATCGCCGCCATAATGGGAAGACACCAGTTGAGCAATCTGGAAGCCTTTGTGCGGAAGCGCACCGAAGTAGCCAGACAATACGAGCAGCTGCTTGCTGACATCAAAGAAATCGCACTGTTCAAAACGCCACCTAACATCAGGCACAGCTACTACAAATATCCATTAAGAGTCAAGGACCACATCGACGTCGAAGAACTTGCTTCGACTCTGAAGAATGAGTATGGGGTTGAGACTGGAAACATTTACTATCCGCCTTGCCATCTGCATCCTTTCTACATGAAGAGTTTTGGGACAAAGATGGGAGACCTGCCAATATCAGAGAGTATTTTAAAGAGAGTCGTGTGCTTGCCCATGCACGCAGGCCTAGGGAAGGAAGACGCAGAATACGTCTCCAATGCATTGCATCGCTCACTATAATGGATTTGACCAGTGTCAGGGGAGGTTTGGCTTGAGATCTGACGTCATTCTTGCACGTTTTCCCGTGCGCAAGTCCGAGCTTGACAGGTTCAAGTTTGGAAAGAAAGCATATCGTGCAATAGCAAGAATTGAAGGAGGGGAACCGCCGCTCTGCCTTGATGTGGCCTGCGGGGCGAAACCATTTCCAAATGCTCACGTTTTGTGCGACTTGCATTTGGAACGAGTTCCTGACAGAAGCATGAGAGAGTTGAAGACTGAGGGGAAACCTTTTGTGCTTTGCGACTGCCGTTTCCTCCCGTTCAAGGATAAGGCTTTCGGCTTTGTCACGAGCTACTATTTGATCGAGCACGTTGACGATCCGTTTGGTATTTATAGAGAGTTGAAGCGTGTTTCAGAGCATGGCTACATTCAGTGTCCGTCATGGTTCAATGAGATGATGTACGGCGAGAAGGTGCACAAGTGGACTGTCCTTAAACGTGATGGCAAACTTTATGTTAAATCCCTTGGCGACGGGAAACAGTTCAGGATTCGGCTTGGGTTTGTTTTTCACCATCTCTATCGCACATCTGACTGGCAAATACTGCATGCAATTCTTGACGAGACGTTGCACGTTTTTACGGTTCGCTACGAGTTCTAATTCATGAATGGTGACGTTATGAGCGAGAAGTACATACGATCCTCGAGGCCATACTTTCCGAAGGAAGACATAGACAGAATACTCGTCGCCGTTCGAGAAGCTTTGGAGACGGGCAGACTCAGAAATGGCAAGAACCTGCTTGAGTTTGAACGGATGTTTGTTGAATACATTGGCGTGAAAAATGCTGTTGCTTTTGATTCTGACGGAGACGCTCTTGAAACTGCACTGCGATACTATGGTGCTGAGGGTAAAGAAGTTGTTGTTTGCACGAACAGTTTCATTTCCATTCCCAACAGCGTAGTATATGCAGGAGGAAGAGTCGTCTTTGCCGATATCGGGGCTGAGACACTTTCGATGGATCCTAGCAGCCTTAGAAAGTGCATTACCAAGAAGACGGCTGGAGTGGTTGTGACGCACATTGCTGGGTTCCCTAGTCCTGATTTGAAGGAGATCATGGAAATCTGCGATGAGAACGACGTGGTCCTAATTGAAGATGCTACGCATGCTGTAGGCGCACTGTTTGAAGGGAAGAAAGTGGGCACTTTCGGAAAGGCTGCAGTTTTCGCGTTTACGCCTACAAAGGTTTTTACGACTGGGGAAGGCGGGATGCTCGTGACAAATGAAGCTGAGCTGGCAGAAGAGGCGAAGAGATTCAGGTATTATGGTTCTGGCCCGGGCAAGAGCAGTTTTGTCAAGGTTGGCAGGCACATGATGCTGCCAGAGATTTCGGCGATTCTAGGGATTTTTCAGTTGAGGCGTGTTGAGGAGTTTATAGCTAAGAGGAATGGGATTGCCAAAGTCTATGATGAAGGGTTGGCCAATCTTGATCTTGTGCAGACAGTAAAATGTGCTCCACGCAGTAGGTGCAGCTACTATAAGTATCCTTTGACTCTAGACGCCGGCGTGGATAAGACGAAGTTCACTGCGACGTTGGATAAGAAGTATCAAATTGAGACTGGAAACGTGTTCTATCCGCCTTGTCATATGCAGACTGTATATGAAAGGCTTGGTGGAATGTGTGCAAGAAATCTATCTGTGGCTGAGAAAATTCTTGCAGGCACAATAACCTTGCCTATGCATGTGGCAATGGAGCACAAGGATGCGGAGCATGTTGTTTGCAGTGTACAATCTCTTCTGCAGCGCGTTGAATGAGTGTACAAGAAATCAGGATCTTTTTGCATTTGTTCTAGAACTAAGTTCTATATGGTTTAAATTGAACATTACTGCATATGAATATTGAGAATCGCGAAACTACATTTATACGAGTTGCTACGTATGTGCAGTCACACAGACTTATGTAAGCAGAATCGTCCTTAATCGTGTCACCAGGGGAAGGGAGATATGGAACAGAATCAAACGCCGCACACGGCTGTCGTAATTGCCACTCTAAATGAAGAAGAAGGCATAGGACTGACAATCGAAGAAATAAAGAAGTTCTTGGACAATCCTTACGTGTTGGTCGTTGACGGATGGAGTCACGACAGAACGGTTGAAATCGCGAAGAACATGGGCGCTGCGATTCTGTTTCAAGAAGGCATAGGAAAAGGCAACGCCCTTCGGCACGGTATCCAACAACTGGGATCGAAAGTTCGATATGTTGTCTTCACTGATGCCGACTTTACCTATCCAGCTGAGTACATCCCCAGAATGATCGAAATCCTAGAACACAATCTAGACGTCGGAATGGTTATCGGAAATCGATTCAGCAAAGAGTTCAGTTTCAAAGATGCTTCGAACAGTGCTTTCTACACAGGGAATAGACTGCTTGCGTTCGCGCAGCATATCGTGAATGGCATCAAGCTAACCGATCCGTTATCCGGTCTCAGAGTAGTTAGATATGAAATTCTGAAGGACTGGAAGCTGAAAAGCGAAGGTTTTGACGTGGAAGCTGAAATGAATTACCGTGTCGAGCGATCGAGATACAAAACGACAGAGATCCCGATACAATATAGGCCGCGATTGGGTGAAAAAAAGCTGAAGTTGATACACGGGTTCACAATCTTGAAAAGAATCGTGTCTGAAAGCGTAGTTCAGTAGAATGCTTGTACCTGTTCATGATGGGCGCGCGCAATAAAGGGCGTGCTCAACGGTCTGAAAGTAGTTTTTCGCAAATTACGAAACTATGTAATAATACTAAGGTGTAGTTTAAATGTCTCTTTCAAACAAAAGAATTCTAGTTACCGGCGGTGCCGGATTTATTGGGTCCACTCTTGTTCGGAAACTAGTTGAAAATGCAAATGAAGTATATGTGCTTGATAATCTTTCATCTGGCTACGAATCCAATGTTATACTAGATGAATCTGTCAAGTTTTACAATGGTGATGTACGTGACGAGAGCCTTGTAGCGAACTTGGTAAAAGAATCTGATGTGATTTTTCATCTTGCGGAGTTTATTCCTAACACTGAGAAATATGGCGCTGGTCATGTTGTCAAGTTTTCGGTCGAAAATCCTCTCGCTGAATTCGACGTAAGTTGTAGAGGCACCCTCACGGTTTTGGAAAAAGCAAAAGAATACAAGAGGAGGTTGATTTTTGCGTCAACAGCCGCTGTTTACGGCGAAGCAAATACTGCTTATATAAAGGAAGTTCATGAAACACTGCCAATCTCCCCATATGGGGCCTCAAAACTTTGCGCTGAGACGTATGTTAAGCTCTATCAAAGGATTTACGAGTTGCCTACAACAATTTTGAGACTTTTTAACGTTTACGGACCAAAACAAAGAAAGTACGTAATGTATGATATCCTGAGGAAGCTCGCAATTAACCCATATGAGTTGGAAGTTCTCGGTACTGGTTATGAAGAACGCGATTTTATCTACGTTGATGATGTAATCGACGCCTTGCTCATGGTTGCAGAAAATGAAGACACGGCAGGGCAAATCTTCAATGTTGGCTCCGGAGAAGCTACTTCGCTACGTGACCTTGTGAAGACTATGATGGAAGTTCTTGTATTAAACCCGAAAATAGTTTTTACTAACTCAAGTTGGAAGGGAAATGTGAGACGGCTGTGTGCTGACATTACCAGAATTGGCGAGTTAGGCTTCAAGCCAAAATATCAATTGCGCGCTGGCATCGAATCTTTGACGAATTGGTTTTTCTCGCTGCACAAAACTGATTGCCAAAACACTTAAAATCACTATGTTTTGTTCCTAGTCATCCTAAGGTCAGATCTAAAGGCCGTTTTTTGGCACTTTTCAGAAATGAAGCGTTTGTAAACGACAGAAAAATAACGGTTGAGATTTAAGAGTCTTCATCTAGTTGTTATGAATACCACGTGCACCGAACGAATGTCGCGTGCAAGTTAGTTCCTATTTTCCCCCTTTTCAGCCGTTTTGGGGATTGGTGTTGCCTCTTCAAAATCTCATGCTGAAAAACCCTCCTTTGAAAAGAAATCATGTGATGCAAAATTGAAGATAGCCTTAATCGCTCCTGAGTTCTTGCCAAATTGGGGCGGCGTTGGCACTTATTGCATTGAACTGGCAAAACGTTTGTCATGTGACAGAGATGTTGAAGTTCATGTGGTCACTTTGATGAGGCACATCAAAGGGTCTGAGATTGATTATTCAGAATCTGATATTCTAGATTATTTTAACAACAAGATTTGCTTGCATAGTGTGTCAAATGCCAAAGAGACTTTTTGGTATAACATGGATTTTCAGTATCAGATATTGAGAAAGCTTGGTCAGATCATAAGGGAAAATGAAATTGATCTAATACATTCCCAGCATGCTCATATGTCTGATTTTCTACTGAAATTCAGAGGGTTCACGCCAAAGGTTCCAACAGTGACAACGGTACATAGCACAATCAAAAATCAATTTCAAGGAATCAAAGCGGCTTATTCAAAATGGTCTGAAATAGACTCCTCTGAAAAATACCAAATTGCGCTATATCCTATTTTGCTAGCAATGGAACGGTTCTATCTTATGGAAAGCAATAACCTCATATGTGTGTCGCGTTGGACAAAAGATCACGTCAAGGCAAATTATCAATTCGCGAACTTGACTGCCCCCGTTATCCATAACGGCGTCGACACGAATAGGTTCGAACCTAGCAAGTCTTCGGGGTCAAACATTCTTAACAATATTCAAGATCCAATAATTCTTTATGCGTCAAGGCTCACTGTTGCACGTGGTGCTCATGTTTTGGCCCATGCTATCCCGACAATATTAGCAAAAAACAAAAAAGTTCACTTTGTTTTCGCTGGACCAGGCAACATAAAACCCATCCTTGCGATTCTCAAAGCGAAAGGGGTGCCGGAAGAAAAGTACACTTCTATGGGCTATGTTGACTACAAAGATCTACCTTGCCTGTACGCCCGCGCCTACGCTTATGTAATGCCTACCGCCTGGGAGAATCTTCCGTTTAAACTCTTAGAGGCCATGAGTAGTGCTGTACCAGTCATAACGACCAACGTGGGTGGGATCTCTGAAGTTATCAAAGATGGATATAACGGCTTCTTCACTTCCAGAAATACTCGCGGCATTGCAGAAAGTGTTATCCAACTATTAGATGACGAACAACTAGCAAAAAGAGTTGGATACAATGCGCGAAAAACAGTTCTTGAAAACTTCACTTGGGAGAAAACAGCGAGAAAGACAAAAAGGGTCTACAAGAGTATACTGGGCGAAATCCAGAGCGATTGATAATCCTCGAAGGATACAAAAGAAGCTTGGAGCCACCGGATTTTGGAGCATCTAAGTAATCAGATAAAAAGGTATTGGTAACTGACGCGCGCGCTATGGCAGAAGAACGATATTGGTGAATTCGATTTGAACTACGGTGCCTCGTTACGTTGCATATCCGTTACCATGGGAACGGCTGTTGTTAGTCAACAATACCGCGATGGAGATGATTCCACATTCGAGTTTTGATTGTAAATCCGCCAAGATTTCGCGGGGTTCCAGTGATTCGGGAGGAACGCTGCGAAGTAACCGAAAGGTATTCTGTCATCCCGCCATATAGCCTTCTTCAAATTGCTTCCATTCTAACGGGTGAAGGGCATAGTGTTCAGTTGGTGGATGCTAACGGAACTAACTTGAGCTCGGAACAGGTGAAAAGCATAATTCAAAGCTCCAAATATGATGTTGTAATATTCAGATTTGCGCCAACTACCTATGACTGGGACATGAAGATTCCTTCGTTTTCCAAAATGGCGCATCCGAAGGCTTGGACTGTTGGTATCTGTTGGACCCTTCGCACCGTTCCAGAGAGTGTATTGAGCAACGCGCCAGACCTGGACATTTATGTCATGCATGAGTATGAGGTAGTAACGCCAGCGGTCGTTTCAGCGATTTCCTTTGGTAAGAATCTTTCAACTGTGCTTGGAATTGCATATCGAAGTGGCGACCGGATTGAAGTAAATGCGCCGTCTAAACCGATTGAAAACTGGGATTCTCTGCCTTTGCCCGAGTATGATCTTCTCCCATCCATAAAAAATTACTTCATTAATACTCGTCATGGGTCTCCATTCATGATAATGTACGCTGGAAAGGGTTGTCCATTTTCATGCATCTACTGCACGGAGAGAAATACGAAAGCCAAAAATCGTTCAGCTGAAAGAATCTTAAATGAGTTAAGATATATTAAAGAAAAATTCACTGTGAAAACAGTCTCCTTCTTTGACGAGACATTTACAATCGATAAGGAACGAACAATAGCCATTGCGGAAGGCATCAAGCGAGAAAATCTTAAAATCCTTTGGTACTGCAACACTCGTGTTAACCTCGTCGACAAGAGTCTACTGGAAACTATGTATAAAGGAGGATGTAGAGGGATATCTTTCGGGATAGAGTCAGGAAGTCAAAAGATTCTTGACAATGCCAAGAAGGGAGTCACCGTCGAGCAAGCTGAAGAGGCAATAAGCCTCACAAAGAAGGTGGGCATAAAGGTTTATTGCAGCTTCATATTCGGTTTACCAGGTGAAAACTGGAGCACTGTTGGTGAGACCATAAAATTTGTGAGGCGGACCTTGCCTACTGGAGCTCAGTTTAATGTTGCTGTTCCATATCCGGGCACTGAACTATATCAAATTGCCTTGAAAAAGGGATGGATAAAGGCAGGAATTGATTGGGCCTCATTGTACCAACATGAGTCAGTCATGCGAACTGACGAGTTAACCTCAGAAGACATAAACAAAGCGCGGAAAATGGGTTATCGTGCATTGTATTTCAATTCAAAGTGGTGGCTGCAGAATTTGTTGCATGTCTTTAAAGAGCCAGACGACTTTCAATTGGCGGTAAGATACTCAATTAAAATTATTAATAACTATGTTTTTAATAGAATGGTTCATGCGCATTAGAGATTTTTCTCTTCGACAACAGTTTCAGGGTCTCTTATGGAAACTTTGCGATTTGTCTTCACGACAACGTTTTATCCTCCGTATCATTTAGGGGGAGACGCTGTTCACGTCAAGTATTTGGCTGAAGAGCTAGCGAAGAATGGGCATGAAGTTCATGTGCTCCATAGTCTAGATGCGTTCAGACTAAAAAATGGGGCTTTTCAAGAGGAAGTAGAACATGGCGGAGTTCAGACGCATCTACTGAGAACGCCATTTTGCACAAGTCCATATGCGGCCTATTTTTTTGGAAATTCTTCTTTTGTCACTCGAAGATTTAAGGATCTTGTTGATAAGGTAAAACCGGACATAGTACATCATCATAATATCTCTTTGCTAGGGTACAATATCTTAAAGAAGCAACGAGAATACATGAATATTTACACCAGTCATGACAGTTGGCTAGTTTGCCAACAGAACCTATTTCTGAAGAATGGGAAAGAGCCCTGTCAAAGCTATACGTGCTTTTCGTGTTCCGTAAGATGCGGAAGACCCCCTCAAATTTGGAGATATCGAAGGGCTTTTGATCAGGCAATTAAGGAACTTGATTTGTTGATTGCGCCCAGCAGTTTTCTTGGTGATAGAATACGTGAAAAAATATGTCTGAAAACGGTTACGATACCAAACTTTGTACCTGAACCACCGCATGAAATAGGGCAATCGAGTTTTTCCAACTATTTTCTGTATGCAGGGGTGTTGGAAAAGCACAAAGGCATATTAGACCTAGTTAATGTGTTCAAAGACCTTGAAACGGACTCTAAACTTCTAATCGCCGGAAATGGGAGTTTGAAAACCAAAATAGAAGAGTTCACGAAGACGAATAATCTGACTGGCAAAATTGTTTTGTTAGGGTGGGTTGACCACATTTTTCTATGTCAATTGTTAAAAAATGCTAATGCTTTGTTGGTTCCATCTGTTTGTCCAGAGAATAGCCCCATGATTGTTTTAGAGGCACTTTCAGTTGGTACTCCAGTAATAGCGTCAAAAAAAGGCGGTTTGCCTGAGATACTGAATAAGGTTGACAGTAATTTACTCTTTAGCAATCTATCCGAATTCAAGAATCTCCTTTCAGGTTTTTCGAGAGATGAATATTCATCCAGCAAAATAAGAAGTGTTTATAGGCGCTATTTTTCTCCTGAAGCATATATTGGCAAGTATACTGAAGCTATTGCACAATTAAGAGTGGTTAGCCAAAGCAGCGCCCGTTGTTCTTCATAATAAGGTAGTGAATATGTATTGATGAAAATACTCTTCGTGTTCTCTTCCTCTCAAAGATCAAAAGGCAAAGATGCCTACAATCATCGAATACTCAACATTGAGCAACATTGCAGACGATTAGGCGCTGAAACCGACAAACTCTTCCTTAAAGACCTCCTATTCAAATCTCCTTTATTGATTCAGCTATTGAATCTTCCGTTTGTATTGAGATATTTAAGAAGTTTTAACGTGGTTCACGCGGGAGGAACTGGGGCGGCCTTCTTTTGTGCGATAGCAAAGCGGCTAATAGGACATAATACTATAGTTGTCTACGATGTGCACAGCGATACAATTACTGAAAGTCGTCTCACGCGCAGGGGAAAATTGGATTTTGTCGGATATTTCATCGAGTTCGAGATGCTTTTGAATGAATATATAGCGCTATCTGGCATCAAGTATTTCATAGCATCGTCGTCGGAGATTAAGCGGCGTCTCCTCCAGCGAAATCGTCATATCAGATCAGAAAATGTTGAGGTTATTTTAAACGGAGTGGACTTAGAGCAATTTGTGCCTGAAAAAGATGATGATATCTGGGTTACTAGTAATCCCCACACGTTCACTGTTACTTATGCCGGTTCGTTCTTCAGATTGGAGGCAGTTGACCATTTGATTTTAGCTGCAGAAATGCTAAGTAATGAAGAAGATATCAACTTTAAATTTATCGGTTTTCGTGAACAAGATTTTAACTTTAAAATGGACATCCGAAAAAGATTAGGAAATAGAACAGTACTTATTGATTGGCTGCCCAGGAACAAACTCCTTACTGAACTTCAGAAATCGGACGTTTTGGTAATACCTGCTGATGCACGCACTCGTGAGGCGTCTGAAAATAGAAAAGCTGTGTTTGTTACCAAATTTGCCGAGTTCTTAGCTGTTGCAAAGCCTGTTATTGTAACGGGAATCGATATGACATCAAGAATAGTTGAAACGTTTGATTGTGGTTTTGTTTGTGAACCAACTGCTGAGTCTATCGCAGAGGCTATCCAGAAAGCAAAGGGAACATCGAGAGATATTCTCTTCATGAAAGGACGAAATGGAAGGCGATTTGCTGAGACCGAACTTGACGAAAACTTGATCTGTAAGAAATATCTCCAATTCCTAGATAGAATTTTGAAAACAAGGCATGCCTGAGAAGAATGCGCAATCACGTTGGCTTGTCGAGAATAAGAAAGTCCTAAGATGCTTGTTAAATTGAGTTTCTAGCATTCGCTAATTTGGGTTATTACTAGAGCGTATATGTGTTGAACAAAAATATATGAACTTTTATTAAGTACTGGCGGTGCAGAATTCTAATATAATGTGTAAACGTTAGACATAGCGCGCGCTAGCATTCAACCGTTTGCAGTGGATAAAATGCGAAATTGATGAGAGAAAAATATGATAAAAACTGTTATTTTCGTTCGTATGACGCTAGTATTGATCCTGATGATTCTGCTTTCTTCAATTGCGATTGGTTCAATTGTTTCAGACCTAACTTTGCCAAGTTCTGGAACTATTTCAAGCGGGTTAATTGGTAACCCAAACTACGATTACACGATGGTTGCTAATGATATAGCTTATTACATTATAGCCAAGAACGGAAGTTTCGCTTATTCAAACGCTAACCCAAAAACTGCGTTTACTCAATTGGGTTCTTATGTCAACAATGGTGGTTCAGCATATATCAACTGTTCGATTACGACAACACTTTCGTACAGAAGCATAACATTAGACAACATAAATAACGCCTCGTTCGCGTTTGATCCAACAAGTGTGATCACTATGGGAAATGGTGTGGGTAATTATGGTCCGCTCACTGCCTGTTTGTATATTACAAACTGTAACGACCTGACCTTTGTAAAGCCTAGCATAAATGGCAACGCTGCGGCTCAAGGTGGAACGGGTTCGCACTCTGACGGTATTCTCATTGTGGATTCCAATGATGTCGTAGTTGATGGGGCATACATTACTGGCGCAAGAATGTTTGGGTTCGCGATTATTTCAAATAATGCAGGTTATGGGGCAAACGGGATCATAAATAGTATTATAACATATAGCGGCTGGAATGGCATCCAATTAGGAACTGGTGGACCTGATGATTTTACGACAGGAGCATATGCAATAAACAACGAAGTTTCTCATGCCAGTGACGTTGGAATAAGCACCTACGATTACAATTCACAAATAATCGGCAACTACGTTCATGATTTAGATGGCTCGACAGGTGGAGGGCGCAATGCGCATTGGGGTATTGCAATTGAAGCAGGCAGATATAATTTTATAGCCAATAATACTGTAACTAATTGTGCTGTTGGCATTGCAATTTCTCCAGACACATATAACCCAACAAATACTATTCCACAATTAAACACTATACAAAACAACACAATTACAGGTTGTTCAACAGGGATCATTTCTGGTGGCGTAAACAGTACTCAAAAAGCAGGAAACAACGTCATAACTCAAAACAGAGTTTCAAACTGGGGAACAGGCTACAGTGGATATGCAATATCTATCTGGTATGGAAAAAATGAAACGATATCTTATAACACGGTCACCGATGCTCGAGCAAATGCAGGATACGCTATATCCGTCCGAACAAGCGATAATTGCAGAGTCCAAAACAATACCGTCATTACACCCAAAACAAGTGAATATTCGTGTGGAGTTCCACTTGATACTGCAACCAACACTGTAGTGGAATACAACACTATACAGGCTTGGTTGGGGATTAGTATTTGGTATACCTGCAATAATACCATAGTTACTGGAAACATGATAGATGCAGTCTACCCCATAGTGGACAATGGAGAGGGGACAATCATAAACCCCTAATTTTCAGATAAATACACAGTTACCTTCAATAACCTTTATTATGATTCGGTTCAAATCCCTAATTCAACGCAAATCAATATCAATTTAGTTCCTGCTGATTTGTTTAATGTTATCAGCCCAAACGTTACGCTGACGAGGAACTACTGAACACATTGGATAAATCAAAACTATTTTGCTGACATGACAGTACAAACGTTTCTCTTGATTGAGAAGTATTGCACATCTTCTATGAATAAGGACTACACAGGTAAAATTCTTCTGAGCTTTGAATAAGAATAATCTCCTTAGGAAGTCCTGGATTAGTCTTCGCTATGGATAGTCCTTTTTCCCAAACAACAAGAAATAAACACACAAACCCGACAAGTTAGCCACAGGAGGTAGACTTGGGCATGAGAGAAAACGCTTTGGCCATACCAATTATGACTTTATTACTGGTCGCAGCAATTTTGCTAAACATTCCTGTCTTTAGATATGCAATAGTATTTACCTATTTGTCATTTGTGCCTGGCTTTGTTATTCTTAAGACGTTCAAACTGAAGGGACTTGGTCTTCTGAATACTCTTTTAATATCCGTAGGTTTGAGTCTTGTTGCTTCAATGTCTATTGGGCTGTTAGTTAACGAACTGTATACAATTCTGAAGCTTTCTCAACCTCTGTCGGTCATACCTTTGACGACTGCAATGTCAACTTTCACACTAATCCTTTTCTTCATCAGTTATAGACGTGATTCTTCAATAAACTTTATTTTCCTAGATGGAATGCTCAAGGCGACAAGGACCTATTTACCCTTAATACTCTTACTAATCATTATTTCGATGCTCAGCATTGTTAGTGCTTTATATATGCATATTCCAGTTATGATAATTTTTTGCCTAGCCATAGCCGTTTTGTGTGTATTGAGTGTTGTCTCCGACAAACTTATCCCCAGCGAAGCTTACCCTTTTCTGATTTTTTCGATTTCAATATCTATTCTTCTCTTGAATCTGCTCTCCTCAAAACAGGTCATGGGCTTTGATGCGAACCTTGAATATTACGTTTTCAAGGATAATCAGATTAGGGGATATTGGGGTCCAATCAATATTTTTTCGCAGACTTCGGCTTCCCTTACCTATAACGCTATGTTATCAATTACTTTGTTGCCAAACGTCTATTCTTCTCTGATGAATCTTCAAAACGATGTTTTGCTTTTCAAGATTTTGTATTCTTTTATCTTTTCTTTATTACCGATAACTCTTTATGGAGTATACAGAGCTGAAACTGGTAAATTGGTCGGTTTGCTGTCAACGCTCTTTTTTGTTTTCAGTATAAATGCTTTTTTCGGAGAGCTAATAGGTGTCAACAGGCAAATTGTTGCAGAATTCTTCTTTATGCTCTTTATACTTATTTGGTTAAACGAGACCTTCCCTATCAAAGAGAAGAGGATTCTACTTGTAATTTTTGGGATTTCGATAGCCCTTTCGCATTATTCTCTTGCAGTTATTTTTGTGATTCTCGTTTCTCTTATCGTCATTGTATCAAGTATAAAATCCAAATTTGATGATGTGTTCAATGCTCCTACACTTCTGACTATTTTTGGTGCAACCTTTTTATGGTATGCGTTTAGTCTAGGTTCGATTCTGATACTTATTGTAAACACTATCCAAACTGTTTTTTCCGAGCTTCTTAACTCTCAAGCGAGAGCTGCTGGAACCGTTTCTACTGTTTATGGTCTTCCAACGGTTTTTACTGCCGCAAGTTGGATTAATTTAGCGGTATCAGGCCTGGTAAATCTGCTATTATTGGTAGGTATTCTCTTTGTGATATTTTTGCCGAGAAGAATCGGGGCTTCCTTTTCCAGCAGGTATAGATTCTTGACATTTTTTGCTGCAATCATGTTTGCAGCTTCCTTCGCGTTTCCCGCCGTTGCGGGAACTCTGAATTTCACTAGATTTTTCGCCATATCGTTATTGTTCTTGTCGCCGTGCGTAACTATAGGTGGCTTGGTCCTTCTGAATACAATCCAAAGTGCCTTGGGAAAAAGAAAGGAAACTCGGAATAATATTGCCTTTCTGAACAAACGCACGAAAAAGGCGTTATTACTTGTTGCTATCCTTTTCGGTGCTTACTTCCTTTCACAGTCAGGATTCATAAATTATGTGACGGGCGGAGCGATTCACAACATAAGATTTGATTATTATCGCCTTAAAACATCGAGCGATCCTCAAGATCAGATCACATTTTACTTTGCTTATACCCCACATCAGGATGTATCCAGTGCGATTTGGTTGTCGAAATATCCAAATGCGTCATCAGTTGTTTACGCTGACGTAATCTCAGGTCAGCAGGTCCTATATAGCGAAGGCTTAATCCCTCAAAATCTGATACTTCCCTTAACCAACACAACAAGACCAGGGAGAAATAGTTTCGTATACTTGGGCAGCGTGAATGTCGCAAAAGGAATAATACCTACTAGTGATTCCGGGTACTTTAATACTTCCGAAATTTCCTCTTCCTTAGCTGAGAGTGACTTAGTTTATTCAAATGGTGACAGCTTGATATGGAGTGTCGTTGGATTAGGCTAAACATGACATGGATAATGCATAAGGACTAGAGAATCGAAAGACATTGGCACATGAAAAGATGGCAACGTTCCAAATCTACTATTACATTAACTAATGGCTTGAGTGTGATTGAAATGAACGCAAGGGTTACTTTGGGGTTATGCGTTAAGAATGGTGCGAAAGTTGTGAAAACGGCTTTTGATAGTATTTCTATTCAGGATTATCCCCATGAATTAATGAAGCTAGTAATAGTTGATGATAGTAGTGACAATACTTTAGCTCTCGCGATGAAGTTTGCCCAAGAAACAGATATTGAGACTTTTGTTACTTCGAGCAAGGGTAAAGGACTTGGAGCCGCTAGGCAAATCGTTGTAGATCACACTGAAGGCGACTATATAATGTGGGTGGACGATGATCTTGTGCTCTCAAAAGATTACGTCAAGAATCATATTGCATTCATGGAAAAAAACCCAAACGTAGGTGCAGCCAGAGGTATTATTAGCGAGGTCGCAGCTCAGGCTACTATAATTACTATGGCTGAATACGCTTCTCTTATTCCCTTGAATTCGGAGGATCAGAAAGAGTTTGCAACTGCAGGTTCTATTTTTCGCTTTGAAATCTTGGAAAGGATTGGCGGATTTGATCTTCGAATCAAAGGCGCGGGGGAAGACATAGACATTTCGCGCAGGATAAGAGAGTCAGGATGGAAATTAGCGGCGAACAATAAAGCAAGATTCTATAGAAAGTATCCGCCAGCAACACCAAATGCTCTATGGGAAAAGCTTTTTTGGTACGGCTATGGGAACCACTTTCTTTTCCACAAGTACAAAAATCAACGTCTACTAGTGGAATACTTTCCACCTATAGTCTTGTGGTCTGGGCTCAAGATTTCATATTTGATATATCGCGTAACTAATACTAAAAAAGTATATGTTTTCCCAATTCTTAATTCCTTTAGCATGATTGCTAATTTTGTTGGGTTTGTTCGTGCTCATTTAGATGGGTATGGTCATGAAGAGTTAACAAGTTGAAAATCCCAAGTTTTTCAAGAAACAAATGAAATCAATCTCCTCAATACTAATAAGTCATTGTATGAAGAAGACTTGAGAATGCCAAGACATCCTTGGGCGCGCGCGCTTGACAATCGCACAGGTTACAGCGACCCTGAATCAAGGATTGGCAGAGCAGTCAAAGCAAAAGACCGGGGATGCAGGCTACATCTGGCAGTTTACGTCAAGAGCGAGTTACCCATTGCTATGATTGTTGTTTCTGCAAACGAGAACGAGAAGAAACACTCCATAGGCCTCTTCAAGAAGGCACGAGAATACGCCAGGGCAGGAGAGCTTTTGGCTGACTCTTAGTACAGCGCTGGTAGTTTGAGGGAGACGGCTTTGGAGTGTGGAGCTCTGCCCATTATTCCTTATCCGAAGAACCAATTCAAAGGAGTCAGAGGTATTTTGAGGATTGATGGAAAGTTTAAGAGTCATGGTTCTCAAAAGTTCAAAGCAGCTTACTAGAAACGAGTAGCAGTTGAACGAGTTTTTAGCAGGCCTAAAAACTTGGCGAGTCTTACGCGGCATAATCTGAGGGGAATGGCCAAAATCACTTTTCATTCTCAACTCTGCGTTCTAATTATGCTTCTGACAACTGAAGCAGCTGTTAACACTCACAGCAAGACCAAATCGAGAAGCATCAGATACTTCGCAAGCTAATTTAGGAACAGCCATGCGCGCGACTAAGCTTATGAATACCAAAATAATCCAGAACACTGTGATGAAGTGGAGATTAAGATAATTGAAGATTAAGGACAAACTTCGAATAGCTCTCATTTCTACACCTCTTCTCAAAACTCCTCCAGAAACTTATGGCGGTTTGGAGGCGGTAGTTGCTGACCTTGGATTAGCATTGGCTAAGTTGGGGCATGATGTGACTGTTTTTGCCGCGGACGGATCAAGAGTGCGGGGTTGCCGTATTATGGAAATTGGACCACCTGCAATGGAAACAGGGGATCCTGTAAGTTTATTCGAAGAAGAAAGGCGAGCCTATTATGTCTATAAGAATATGCTTGATGACTTTGATCTTGTTCACGGTCATAGCTGGTTCGGCTTTGAGTACTTGGCTAAAATCAACAACAGAAAGCTGAAAGTGTGTCATACGCAGCACGGCTCGCTTCACTTTGGCTTCAGATTTCGCGGCAAAGCCTTTTTTAAGCCATTTAGCGTGAGCGAAGACTTGCACGCTCTTCTCAGTTGTGGTGATTACAATCCTTTCTTGAAGGATCTTTTCATGACGACCGGATTTTCTAATATTAACCTTATTGCAGTTTCAAAATGGATGACTCGATTCTATGAAGGACAGGGCTACAAAAGCAGATGGGTCCACAACGGCGTGAATCTTGAAAGATACGAGTATAAGGAAAGAAAAGGTGACAGATTGCTTTTTGTTGGCAGTATCTTCCCAGGAAAGGGACCACATCTCTCCATCCAAGTAGCTAAACGATTGAATATGGGCTTAGACATTGTGGGGGCTATCAGTAAATCTATTGTTCCAAATCAATCATATGTTGACGAAATTAAGAAAATGTGTGATGGAAAACAGATTAGATTTTATCCTGAGGAATCTCAAAGATTAAATCCAAGATTGAAAATAGAGTTGATGCAAAACGCGAAATGCTTATTGTTCACTTCAGCTCACGGTGAAGCTTTCGGTCTTGTTCCTCTTGAAGCCATGGCTTGCGGAACGCCTGTAGTGGCTTTCAACGACGGTGCTCTCGAAGAGTTTATCCAAGAGGGCGGAATAGTTTGTGATGCTCTAAAAGAAGAAATAACTCCCAAAGCGCCCCCGAATCACTTCTGTAAGGTAACCGCAAAATGCGATTTAGTAGACGCTTTAGCTTCTGCAGTCAAACGTGTTGATTCAATTACCCCTGCCCGTTGTCTCGAAAATGCCAAAAAGTTTAGCAAAGAGCACATGGCCAAATGTTACAACGAATTATATAGTAGAATTATTGCAGGTGAAAAGTGGTGAACAAAGAGTTCCTCGGGCGATTCCTACCAAAAAAGACTCTCTTCCGAATAAGCTATGGTACAATGTCTCACTCGGACAAAGGAACGCTTCAAGTTTGTGACATGAAGTGGAGTTTAGAAAACTTGAAAAGAAATGGCTTCGTTCCAAAATTAATCATAGATATCGGTGCGTATGTTGGACATTGGACTGAGATGGCTAAAAGCGTTTTTCCCAATTCTTATTTTTTGATGATCGAAGCACAGCCTAGCAAGGAAGCAAGCCTGAAGAGTGTTAAAGCCAAGTTCTTGACCTCAGTGGATTATAGAATTAGCCTCTTAGGAGCAAGCAGACAACAAGACACTCCATTTTTTGAAATGGAAAGTGGCTCATCAGTACTAGCTGAGCAGAGTAATGTTCCAAGAAAAGTCTTAAGTCTCCCTATGGAAACACTAGACGACATACTCCTGGAAAAGAAACTCAAGAATGCTTCTTTCTTGAAACTCGACGTGCAGGGTTACGAAATGGAGGTCTTAAAGGGTGCAACCGAGACATTGAAAGAGGTAGAAGTTGTGATGACAGAAGTATCCTTTCTACCCTATAATAGAAGCGGACCATTATTCAACGAGGTAGTTCAGTTTATGAAAGATCACGAATTCGTAGCGTATGACATTTGTTCTCTAATGAGGTTTTATCTGGATGGCAGTCTATTGCAGGCTGACGTGATTTTTGTTAGAGAGAATTCACCATATAGAAAATCGTTTTTCCAATATTGACAGGTTCAAACGTCCGTTAATAAGAAAAGTATGAAATGAATTCGTCAAGCCAAATGGTTACATTATAGAAGTGCTCAAAGTTTTTTCGATTTCCCCTTTAGGTAATTTCGGCTATCAAGGTACCTCTGCCCCAAAACGGCAGCCGGCAAACAGAAGGCTAGGAATCTCGATGGGTAAATCTGTGAGAAGCATAGGAGTCTTCCCACTTTCAAACCTGCTTTCTGCAGCCTTTTCGACAGATGCTCCTGATACAGGTTGAAAATTCATAGTTTTCGAAATTCTACGCTTTTTTAGCGTCCCATTCTCGCAAGTTGATTTGAGTGGTTGCTTTCAACAGCTAGGCAACGTCCAGTTAGGTTAGAAACCACCATTGTCTCACACTCTACCCCATTGAAGCTAGTGAAACGTGAGTCTTTCTGAGGTGACAAAGCAGGGAACGTAGTTCTTCAGCAGTAACCTCCAACGGCTGAAGGGTTCCCTTTGAAATACTCTCAGCGAATCAGTTTGGTCTCGGATTGCCTCTCATCCGTCTTCTTCCAAAGCGAAATATGTAGAAATATACCTGCCAACACACTTTGTTCCCCCCAGCATCCATCACAATATGGCAAGCATAGCTAACAGCTGGAAAGACTAAGCACGCACGCTAAGCGAGAGTTTGGCACAAAAGCAAAAAGGGGGGGACAAGTGAACTAGAGATGTACTATATGACTCGAAACCGTTTTATATTTGTGAAAAGGAACCCCAGCAGCCTTCAATTCATTGTTTTCTCTCTCTATTTTCTCGCGACCGACTTGATTCTTCAAATGAAGGGTAAGCTCTTTATGAGGCCAGAGTTGTTTATTGCATATCTTAAAGGTATATGCAACGGGTTATACTCGCTTGCCCACCAATAGATAGGCTAAGACGCGCACGCGCAACAAAACTATCTTTAGCCCAGAACAGTAAGGCAAAACCCCACCAACTAGGCAGATAAAAAAATCGAGACAAAAATCTATGAGTTCCAATCTGTCTGAGTAACTTGACTTAACAGTATCTGGTTAACTCACCACAACAAACCCAACAGTATCGATTGAGCAAAAAAAACCTTTTAGATAGCAAATGCCTGCTATTTTCCTTAATTCTACAAGAGGAAGTCTATGCTTAAAGTTCTCATGTTTGTGAACTGGCCTATCCACAGGGTTGAAGAATTTGAGCAAAATGTTAGGAATCCTGACCAAATAGTATCTGGAGAAAGATACTGGTTTTTTAAGTATTGGCCAAATGACATTGAGGCTGATGTTGTTGGGATCCAAAAAGGCTTTCTTCTTCATCCTTTAGAGGATCTCTCGCGGATATACATACAACACGTAAAGGCATTTAACAGAGTTAAAAATCATGACTTGCTACTAACTTTTGACGCCCCGAGCGCTTTTCTCTTTGCTCTACTCAGAGCGAAGACTAGAGTTTACAGGTCAATCCCGCATATCATGATTGACGTTGGAATGCCTGGGGCATTGAGGACTCTTAAAAATATTCCTTCAAGCTTAATATACGGAATGTTAAAGCAGACTTTCAACCAGAAGAGCGTCTCACATATAATCTTTCATTCTTCGTGTCAACATTCATTCTACAGAGACATCCTCGGTTTCTCTGAAGATGCGCTGTCATACGTGCCATTCGGCGTTGAGACAGACTACTTCAAACCAGAATCAGTCAAAAGCGAAGACTACATATTTGCAGCAGGTGAATTCCGAGATTTTGACACTCTCTTAAATGTCTATGAAAGATGGCACGCGAAACTGCCAGAGTTAAGGATCAGAAGCGAGTTGCCCGCTCCAGCGCATCTTCCACCAAAAGTCAAATGGTTGCCGAGAGTTCCAATATCCACGTTTAAGGCTGAAACTCTGAAAGCGAAGTTCGTAATCGTCCCATTGCATTACACTCTCAGGTCCACAGGGCTTATGACCTGTCTTCAATCCATGGCTTTGGGAAAAGCCGTACTCACGTCTAGGGTTCCTCCCATAGATGAATATGTAACAGATGGAGAGACGGCACTTTATTATGAGCCTTATGACCCAGAAGATCTCTTCAGAAAGATCTCACTTCTCTCAAAAGAGAACAAATTAGTTGAAGATATAGGCAAGGCGGCAAGGAAAACTGTCGCGACGAAGTTTGATCTGAAGAACATGGGAAAACAGCTTTGGAGTTGCGTTTCTGAAGTACTAAGAAGAAGCGCGCGCTCATCGAAAATCCAAGGTGAAAAACCATGGAAAAAGCGTTAGAGATGGGCAAGAGAGGGGCCACTGGAAGCTTCCAGCTTCTCATAGGCGTGGCCGCATCCACCATAATCATGGCGGTAGGAACCATAATCTTGGGCAGGCTTCTCACACCCGACGAGTATGGGCTGTACGGCATCGCGATGGTCCCATCCACGCTAATTATTCTGTTCAGAGACTGGGGCATAAACTCCGCCATAACTCGATACACCGCCAGCTTAAGAGCCTCACACAGAGAAGAAGAAATACACGACTTCATCGCAGCCGGGCTCATCTTCGAAGTTGCAAGTGGCATCGCCCTATCGTTCCTCTCACTATTCTTGGCCAGCTTCATCGCCTCAACAGTCTTTCACAAGCCCGAATCCGCATCCTACATAGCAATAATCTCGATCTCGATAATCTCTGGGTCGCTGCTCGCAACTTCCCAAGGCGGCTTCATAGGCTTTGAAAGAATGGGGCTCAACAGCTTCACGCTCATCTGCCAAGCAGTCGCAAAGGTCGCAGTAGGTCCAGTACTGGTTATCCTCGGATACAATGTCTTTGGAGCGGTCATCGGCTACACGATGGGCTACATAGCCGCCGGAATCATCGGCCTAACAACCTTCTACCTCATCCTGATTAGACCCCTCAGAAAAAAGCGAACAAGAAACTCCAACATAACCAAAACGCTCAAAACAATGCTAAACTACGGATTCCCGCTTGGAATAGGCTCCATCGTGACAGGCATCCTAACTCAAGTCTATGCTTTCACGGTAATCTCTTTAGTAAGCAACGCGATGTACGGCAACTATCTTGTGGCACTTAACTTTGGAATGCTTCTGACCTTCTTCACCACTCCGATAACAACAGTGCTGTTCCCAGCGTTTGCGAAGCTCGACCCACAGAACGAGCGTGAGCTCGTGAAGAACGTCTTCGCATCCTCAATCAAGTACACCTCCATACTGCTAGTGCCAGCAACGATGATCCTAATTGCTCTATCGGGCCCAATAGTAGGCACGCTTTACGGAGAAAAATACGTTTACGCACCCTTCTTCCTCACTATATACGCTGCAGGCACGCTGTTCGCCGTCCTAGGAAGCCTCAGCTTAAACAGCTTCCTGCCAGGCTTGGGAAAAACAGGAATGGTCATGAAACAGAACATAATAACAATCATCGTCGGCTTCCCCCTAGGCCTCTTCCTGATCCCGACTCTAGGAATAACGGGCCTGCTAATCGCCGGCGTTCTCGCCGGGGTGCCCAGCATGATCTGGATCCTCTACTGGATATGGAAGCACTACGGAGCCAGAGCCGACTTCCAATCCTCAGCCAAAATCCTTGCAGCATCGGCGATTGCAGCTTTGTTGGCGTACCTGCCCACGATTCTGAACACGACCCACTGGATAAAGCTCGCAATCGGTTTAACTATCTTTCTCACCGCCTACATACTCGGTGCGCCCCTGATCGGCGCAGTGAGCCTAAGCGACATAAACAATCTCCAAACCATGTTTTCAGGCTTGGGCTTCGTCTCACCAATAATAAACATCCCACTGAAAGCAGCAGAAAGAGTTGCACTCTTCAAAACCCCAAAAAGTACGCCGCACACTAGCCCGCACGCTACCGAATAACCAATGACCTGCAATGTAAAGGCAGAAGCTTCTACATCCCACCATATACCCAAACGCGCGCGCAACGATTCGGAGTAGCCAAAATAGACAAAAAAGGAAAACTGATACAGCTGATAGAGAAACCGAAAGAGCCGCTGAGCAACTTCGCGTTGACCGGCATATATTTCTTCAAACCCATAATCTTCGAAATGATCAAAAAGACTAAGCGCGCGCTTTTGACAACTTATAATAGATTCCAAGCGCACTGTTTGATACGACCGCAGACTAAGAAGATGGCTTTGGAGCCAAAGAAGGTTCAGCAAGAATGCCTTGCAAGTATTCAAATGCTCTTGTTACTGGAGGAGCGGGCTTCATCGGAAGCCACGTTGTTGAAAGGCTCTTGACAGAAGGGATGACGGTTTCAGTATTGGACAACCTCGAAAAGGGATCTTTTGAAAACATCAGCCAGCACACCGGCAACAAGAATTTTCGTTTTGTGCGCGGAGACGTCAGAGATTACAAAGCTGTCAAGAAGGCTACTGAAGACGCAGACGTTATCGTGCATTTGGCTGCAGTGACCAGCGTGCCTGAATCTTTCAGAAAACCCGCGTTGTACGATGAAGTCAACGTTGTTGGAACACTAAATCTTCTGAAAGCCTCCGTAAGCTCTGACGTTAAAAGTTTCATCTTCGGCTCGTCAAGTGCCGTCTACGGCGAACAAAAGAAGTTGCCAGTAAAAGAAAGCAATCCTCTGCGCCCCACCTCTCCTTATGCAGTAACGAAGATGGCGGCTGAACGTTATGCACGATTGTTCTTTGAGAACTACGGGCTAGAAACTGTCTGTCTGAGATACTTCAACGTTTATGGCCCAAGACAAACCTTGAATCAATACAGCGGAGTCATCACAAAATTCCTCGACGGCATAATACAAAAACGCTCCATCACCATTTTCGGAGACGGCAAACAAACAAGGGATTTCGTCTACATTAAAGACGTAGTAGAAGCTAATGTTTTCGCCATGGAAAACAATGTGCCAGGCGAAGAGATCAACATTGCAACAGGAACTGCGACGACAATAGACAGATTAGCCAAGACACTGCTGGATCTAACAGACAAAACTGACATTAGAACAATCCACCGCAAGCCAAGAAAAGGAGACATAAGACACAGTTTTGCCGACATCTCAAAAGCAAAGGAAAAACTGCAATACAGGCCAAAAATGTGTTTGGAAGACGGACTAAGAGAAACCATAAAGTCACGGGAGCTCTAGCGCGCGTCAAAGTGGGAAAAACATGAGTAACCGCTTAAGGATTCCTCGTCCATCGAAGACTGCTCTCCTCGTAATAGGTGTCGTAGCGATAACCTTATCACTCAACATTCTCATCGCCACGTGGCTGAGCTCGCATCACAATCAACAGTTTCTCAGCCTCGGCACGATACACACGATAAGCGTCGAGGCCTACGGCGGAGATATGATCATCCAAAATGGCGTGGAATATGTTGATTGGGGAACTGTTTATGTTGGAACCCTAACGAACCGTTCCGTCTTCATTCGAAGTAGATCCAACATCCCAATTACGCTCACTCTTGAAGCATCAAACTGGACTTACACCGACCAGAACGGCCAGAAAGCGCCCCCTCCCGACAGCACCTACCTGACTCTCACATGGAACTATGGCAACGTCCCCATTGATCCAGAACAGGTCATACCAGTTGCGCTAACCCTCAATGTCTCCTCCGACACCGCCTTAATAGACTACCTTATCACCAACCACGTCACACGGTTCAGCTTCGACATCCACATCTACCCAACCTGAAGGTAGATCTCCCCCCGCGCGCGTGAGTTTATCAGCATTTCATTGAATGTTTTCAAGTTTGACTCTGGGGGATAGATTTGGGTAGTTATAGGAGTAGGTTACATATTATAGCTGACGTTCTGTGTGTGGCAAGGAGCGGAGCTAAGAAGACGCAAATAATGTATCGGTCTAATCTGAGCCATAAGCTCTTAACTAAGTATTTGATCCAGACTCTAGAAGCAGGTCTCGTGCGCTTTGACCATGAAAAGCAATGCTATGTAATCACCCCCGTAGGGGAGGAGTTTTTGGAAACATTCAAGGGATACTCAAGGGGCAATAGGCACATCGAAAGAGAACTTAACGATGTTGAGGCTAGTAGAAAAGTTTTAGAAGGTTTGTGCACAAGCAAACGGGGTAGAATGGACTTTAGTAACAGGTGATCTTGCTTGGGAGAGCATATGGTTAACCGTAAGATTCTCATATATTATGTCACCTTTACCCTTGCTCTTGCGTTGTTTACTCATACCTGCCTTGCTGTCGATAAGAGAAGCGCAGAAGAAGCTTTGGTTAACGCCGAAAGTGATTTAGCCTCTGCGTACGGGGCGGTTGCGGAAGCCGAACGCGTCGGAGCAAAAGTGTCCGAATTATCTGATAAGCTTAGATTGGCGGGGGATCTGCTGGCCGAAGCTAATAACACTTGTAGGTTAGGCGACTATGATGGGGGTTACTCATATGCAACAAATTGCAGTAACACGGTTGAAGGAATCGCCTCCCAGGCTTTGGACATGAAATTGGAGGCTGAGAAAACCTGCAGCGAAAGGCTGCTTCTCACGGCAACATCATCGAGCATCGGATTAAGCGCGCTATTTGTGGTCAGCTTGTTCGGCTGGAAGGCTCTCAAAAAGAAGTATGTGAAGCGTGTTTTGGAGATGAAACCTGAAATGAGGGAAAGCTAGATGAGTTTTAACGATTTTAGGCTTCTCTATGTACTTTCGTGTTTTGGGTTGGGTTTGATTATTTTGTCGCCTACTTTGGCTGTTGTTATCAGGCTTCCTGGGGGGGAGAGGTTTTCGGAATTGTGGATTTTGGGGTCTGATGGTATGGCTGAGGATTATCCTTTTGATGTTGTAGAGGGCGTGGGTTACAATGTTTCTTTGGGAATTGGCAATCATATGGGCTGTTTGGAATATTATATGGTTTATGTTAAGATTAGGAATCAGACTGAGCCTTTGCCTGACACTGTTAATGGAACGCCAAGCGTTTTGGAGCCTATTTTTGA
>Ga0315289_10002212_pt1 | contig 30058 bp, 31 predicted proteins | sample YL17G11_40_MG_FD_203452 | JGI IMG/M metagenome (GOLD analysis project Ga0315289, IMG submission 203452) | Sediment microbial communities from Yellowstone Lake, YNP, Wyoming, USA - YL17G11_40 | ecosystem: Environmental > Aquatic > Freshwater > Lake > Sediment | place: USA: Wyoming | collected... | reverse complement strand
TATAGACTTTCTTAGACGGGCCTTTCTACCGTTCACCGAGATCATACCGATAGCCGAAGAGGACCTTCAAGCAACGGAAAGGTACCTGATCAAGTACGATGTGAAACCCTCTGACGCAATACATCTCGCAACTATGGATAAGGTGGGAATAACCTCGATCGTTAGCGAAGACGAGGAGCTGGATGCGGTCAAGGGCATAAAACGCGTCTGGCTCGACACGACTGGGCAGGGCATTAGGACCGCCTGATTGCTTGAAGCCTGGAGGCTATATTGAAGGCGCGGGGCAAGGAACTCACATACCTGCTAGTCAACGCATACCATGTCACGTACGGGCTTGAGGTCACTGTGACGCGGAGTACGAACAACTACGGCCCCAACCAACATCCCGAGAAACTCATCCCTAGACTCGTTACTAACGCACTCCGTGGCAAGCCTCTCCCGATCTACGGGTCAGGACAGAATGTCCGCGACTGGATATTCGTAGAGGACAACTGTGGAGCCTTTCTCACAGTTCTGGAGAAGGGAGAAAAGGGGCAGGTCTACAACATCGGCCGAGGAAATGAGAGAAAGAACATCGACATCGCAAAAGAGATTCTTCGTTGTCTATCTCTTCCTGAGGCGATGATAGAGTTCGTAGGCGATCGTCCCGGCCGCGACTTCAGATACTCTCTGAATTGCGACAAGATTCATCGTTTGGGCTGGAAGCCTCAGGTGGCCTTTGAAGAAGGCCTTCAGAAGACGATCGATTGGTACAAGGTCAACAAGTGGTGGCGGCGCCAACTGGTTGAATAGATTGACTGTGTCTCATGTTTGTCTCACTGAGCTCGACAGATAGTTGCGGAAGTGAAGATGATGAGGGCTATCATTCTGGCTGGAGGCTACGCAAAGAGGATGGGACAGGTGGCGGCCGAACTGCCGAAGAGTCTGCTGCCCATCGCGGGTAGACCCGCAATCGAGTACATCTTGGACAAGCTTACGGAGATAGCCCCAGAGAAGATACTGCTCACGACCAATATCAAGTTCAAGCTAGCATTCGAGTCATGGCTAACCTCCAAGCATCTGGCAAATATTGAGCTCGTGGTTGAGCATTCGAGAAGCGAAAGGGAGAAGCTCGGAGCCGTCGGAGCCCTAGCTCAGCTCGCTCCAAAGCTCAAGCCTGATGACTACCTTGTTATCTGCGGCGACAACATCTTCACATCGAGCCTCACTGGCATGCTGGAGTGCTATCGAGAGAAGCGGAAGGCGGTCGTGGTGGTCTACCATCAGAAGAGCCTTGAGCAAGTCAAACTGGGGTCCGCTGTGACGCTCGGAAGCGACAATAGAGTCATCAGCTTTGAGGAGAAGCCGAAGAAACCCACAACAACCGTGGTCGGAGCTTGCATCTACATCTTACCGTACGGGTCATTGCTCAGAACCAGGGAGTATCTGGACGCAGGCGGAAATAGAGACGAGCCCGGCAATTTCATAGCCTGGCTCTGCAGGCAAGAGGAGGTCTACGGCTATGTGTTGGCTAGCTACGTGTGGGACATAGGCACACCTGACGGCTATGAAGAACTACAGAGGGAGTTCGCCCCAGAGACTTGACAGGAGATGTCAGGAGAGGGCGGGCGATGGTTCCCCGAAACGGCTTTATAGCTACGTCGTGACGTAGCTACGCAGCGACCCACAATGGGGAAATATGCCACGATCTCAGTTCCCGCGGACGTTAAGAAGGTCTTAGAGAAGGCCAAAGGCAGACATGAATGGGGGGAGTTCTTGTTCAGTCTGTACTCTGAGGCAACCGGATTCAACAGCAGGAGGGCCTTCGAGGAGCTGACGAGCTTACTCACGACGGAGGATTTGGAATCCATACTCAAGTCCAGTAGAGAATTCAGAGAGAGATTTGCGTTTAGATGAACCTGCTTGACACAGACGTGGTCATAGAACTACTGCGTGAGAGAAGGTATGAGGCCGGAAGCATTTCGATCGTCACATTGATCGAGGTGTTGAGAGGACTTGAGGTCGAGAAGAGAGGACGAGTCAAGAAACTGCTTGAAGAAACCTTCAGCCTACAGAACCTGGACAACGAGATAATCGAAACCTACTGCAAGATTTACTGTGGTCTCAAGGAGAGAGCCGCACTAATACCTGATGCGGACCTACTTGTAGCTGCAACCGCGATAGCACGCAAACTCACGTTGAAGACACGTGATGAACACTTCCAAAGACTGGAGGAGCTTGGCCTAAGGCGACCAGAAGCTTGATTGAACATGACGCCAACCTGGGAATTCGCAGCCTTTGTGTCTTGCTCCCGTGGCACGCGGCTATGGTCGAATCCTCACCAGAGGGTTAGACTGTCTTCTCGGCTTGCGTGAATTCTTGCCATGCACGGTCGGACTCTGCTATTGTGAGAAATGGCACGTACGACAACGGACTCGTTCAGTTTTCCAGGGGATTGACCATAACTGGGCGAGCAGCTTTCTCAGCCCTTGCGAACGGAGTCGTGACCGCCGCGATTGGCTCCGTCTCCATAAAGTTCAGGGGTTTGCGCTCGCCATGTTTCTATCAGGCGGCCGTGTTAAGATAAGGAGGAGGCTATGCGAGCAGAAACGCGCCATAATTCACCTCTATGGTTCTATGCTGGAATGCGGCGCGAGGAGGCCGTCGCGTTTCCCGTATTCTGTCCGCGGGCGCAGGACCGACTCGTGAACGCATTGCTTAAGGGCTTCAAGCCTCCACTTGTTTGTGAGTCGTTAAGAGGTGTGAAGGGACGGGAATCGTTGAGGAAATAGGCCAAGATCCCTTAACGAAGCTTGAGCATGAGGTTGAGCTGCTGACAAGGGAGTTTGTGTCCAATAAGAAGGAATTGCGAAGGGTATTGTCGACGTATGGTGTCGCCAGAGCTGGGGAGATTGAGATGAAGATGAAGAGGGGTGAGCTTAAGGAGCATCCCGCATACGAGGACTACCTTTCTGCTCTCCAACTCGAAATGAATCTTGAGGAACTCAGGGAGGCCCTGGGGGAGAAGTATTCCCAGTTGATAAGAGAATGAAGTCCGAGAGGGCTTCGCTCAGATCGCTAGCCAGAGTGGCATCAGCCGAGTTTTCAAGCCTTCTCGGAGGGGACCCTATACTGCTACCCGATAGGCTGCGCCTGGTTCTGGTTGACGATTCATTCTTGGACGTGCGCTATCCCACCAGAACGAAGTATTCCTTCCACTGGCAAACGAGAGATCGTTCGGTTAGGATCAACACAGCAGAGCATCACCCAGATCTACCTACCTTCCCTAGGCACATTCACCTCGATGAGAGAACTGCAGTCGCAGATAATCTGACGAGACTCGAGAATTCACCCGAAGAGAACTTGAGGAGTATCCTCTCGTGGATAATGCGGGAGCTTGCGAAATGCTAGCATCATGCTGCGGCTCCATTGTTCGTGAATATGGAGATGGAAGTGCTCTCAGATCCCTTGACACTCCAACGATTGAATTCGTTGGATTCTTGCTTCTTCATGCTGCGGAAACCTGCCATCGTTGGCTGTTCCATTTCAGAAGCAGAGGCCATGCCATTGGCCTGCTACCGCTAACCGCGGCTACCTTCCGCCCGTACAGGATGTTGTATGCGCCGTTCACATCCGCATTCACCGTGCGGCCTGTCTTGGCGCACCTGTAGAGTCCACGATGGATTCTACCGTTCGCATGTTTTCGCTCGTCTCTATCTCGGGGGGTATTCATGCTTGCGCATTCTGCCGCCGGCCATGGCCCAAACCCCCCTATACGGAGGAATTGCCCGGAAGCCGAGCAGAACGTTCCTCTTCTTCTGTGGAACAACATCCACACGCGGAATAGGGATCGCCCTGACGATCCTCTTCCATTCTTACAGTTTTAGAGAAGCGGGAGAAAGGACAGGTCTACAACATCGGAGGAGGAAATGAGAGAAAGAACATCGACATCGCCAAGGAGACTCCTCGTTGTCTATCTCTTCCTGAGACGATGATAGAATTCATCAGCGACCGTCCAAGCCACGACTTCAGATACTCTCTGAATTGCGACAAGATTCATCGTTTGGGCTGGAAGCCTCATGTGGCCTTTGGAGAAGGCCTTCAGAAGACGATCGATTATGGCAAGGTCAACAAGTGGTGGTGCCGCCAACTGGTTGAATAGATTGACTGTGTCTCATGTTTGTCCCACTGAGTTCGACAGATAGTTGCGGAAGCGAAGATGATGAGGGCTATCATTCTGGCTGGAGGCTACGCAAAGAGGATGGGACAGGTGGCGACCAAAGGGCGCAACAGTTCATCACAGGCGTGTTTTCGCGAACAACTTCACCGTAACTGAAGACGAAAAGGCTGGTTTGGTTTTCAAGAATGATTCCGGCGAGAGGATCGCAGTCCTCGACCGGGAAGGCAACTTCCACATCGAAGGCGACGTCATCAAAGACCTCCCAGACACTGCAGCCTTCTTTCTTCTATCGAGCGTTTTCGGAGATCTTCCAGTCGCTCTCCCGTTCGTCTTCGCTAAGTCGATTCGGCAACCTACGGGTCGGAGTGTTTCTGATCAACCATGTGACAGGAGAGAGGTAGTTTTGAGTGAGTTGTGCGTGTGCGCGTACCAACCTACAACACACGAGAAACTGTTGTTCTCTTGTTTTTGTCTTCATTGTCGTCTGTGTGTTCGTGTCTGTCCGCGATGGTGGCATGTAGAGCTGAACGAACCTACATGCAGCAGCAAGGCGCCCCTGGTCCTAGGTCAATACGCAGCCCTGCGCCAGTCAACCAGAACAGCAGCGAGTACAAATAGTTCACATCGCATGGGCTGCTGCTGAACCCCAGTTTCGGTTCCGAAGGTCTTAGATCCGGAATGCCAGAGAAATAGGTCACGTGTACAGGCATAACGGGAAGAAAAGCTAGCGCAAGCACGGCCAGAACCGCGACTGCAGCAACCCATCGACGTCTAGGTCCTGGACTCATGTCTCTGCTCTCATGTCGGGCGTACAGAGATATGTATTTCGTTTGAGCTGAAAAGGGCAACACTCCAGCTTTTACAAGTCAGCACACGAACATCCAAGAGGCATTGTCAAGCTCTTTGAGAGAACCGTGCTGCGGTTGGACTCAAGCTGGAGGCGGGTTCAGCGAATTGAAATAGCTCATTGAGTTGTGTGGAAACGAGACGAAAAAAGGGGAGAGGAGAGGTAAGAATGCCCAGTTCTTTCCTAGAGGTCCGTGTAGTAGATTGTGTTGTACCAGTTGGTCAGGACGAGAGGTGTCTTGTATGCGTATTGAGCCTTGAACTTCACCATGAAATCGTGGTAGTTCACGACCACTGCCGGAGCCGCCCTGTACTTGAATATCCACCAGATGTTCAAGAGCCAGTTGCCCGTGATATCCCAGCCATCATTCTCGGAGTCGCTGAAGTCTATCAGCGCCGCTGTCACACGGCCTTCGACAGCAGGGCCATCACTCCAGCCACCTGTATCCCAGTTGAGGTTTTCCTCGTCGACGTTGAAGTTATTGGCGTATGTATAGGTCTTGTCTCTGTGGGTCGCGTATGGGATCCAGCTCGCCCAACCCTCTGAGTAGGCACAATTCACGTGGGAGACACCGTTGATGTAATGTGGACTCGGGCAGTAAGTGTTGAACCATGTTCCGTATGTCGAATACATAGCGAAATGTGCATATTCGTGTTGAATCACGTCAGGGCTTCTTGCGTCGTTCATCGTTGGCAGGTGGATCTCCCCACCGGCGTGGTAATGGGCCCAAGTCTCATACGGGAAGCGAATAACCAAGTACCCAAAGACTGTGCCATACGGGTTCAGCCTATTCGCGAAGAGATTCCAGGCTCCCCAATTCCGTGCGTCTTGGACGATCGACTCGTATATCATCCAAGCTCCCCGGTACACGCCGCCACTCCCTGCATACATGTACCAGCTCCCTATGCCGTAACTTGTCGCCTCTAGATTAGGGTAGAAGCAAGTGGACGGGACATAAGTACCGTAGGAGTCCCAGCCTCCGCTCCCTGTGCGAACACTAGCTGCGCTCGTATCAGGAAAGATCCCAACATAGAAACCTGAGGCTCCTGGGTTCTCGACATTTATTGAGAATTGACCCACGGTGCTTCCGTAGCCATTAGTTAAGCCTCCTCCAAGGTAGGCGTTGTCACTGCATCGGTAGATGTGGGCATCTCCCCATGCGATGCCTACCAATCCCGAGTCTGCTCCATTGTTTCCATCGTTGCTGAGCACTGTCGTGAACGCCCCATACACGTTCAGTGTTCCCGGGTTCTGTGGCGCTTGGCTTGGCGCGTTGATGTCCGAGGGAGCAATTACGTCTGTTGGAGCTGTTGGGGGCGGAGCTGCTGGTTCGCTGGCCGAGACCAATGTGCCATACTGACGGCCAGTAAGCTCCGGATACTTAGGCAACTTGGCGGTCCAGGCTGAAGATGTCCAGTCCAGCCCAATGATTGATGGTGCGGTCCATGTGTCTCCTGGACCCGTAGAGTCCTGATTGAGAATCGGCCCAGTAGGCTGAGCATAGACTGGCAAAGCTGGTGCAAGCGTGATCGCCATGACTAGCAATATAAATAAGCTCATAGAATATAGACTGCGTTTCATTTCTTTTCCCATTTTCAGAAGTCACTAAGTGACTTCATACTGTGCTTTGCTGTCTTTGGGTAGATAAAATCCTAGTATTGAGTAGTATTGACTATTCCAGAAGAGCTTGCCATCGACGGCGGACGTGCAAGCCCCCTCTGATCAGCGGTGACCATCAGTTTTCCTGAAGGTATTCTGAGACTTCGACTGCTTGCCACTCTTGGCCCACGGGTGGTGGTAGACTCTGAACGACCGTGATTTGGGTCTTGACATGCACGTTTCCTGACTCGTCTTGCCCGACTACTTCGATCACACCCAGTGATGTTGGCTTGATCTTCGCTACCCACTCTCCTTCCGTCCAGACAGGGCCGTAGGTAACAATCAGCGGGCCGTTGAAGGTTGGTGTGCCTCCACGCACAATCATCGTAGGCAAGGTGATATTGCCGATCGATGGTGGCCGGACGCTATAGAGGATCGTGACTGTCGTTTCTTCTCCCAGAGCAACCATTGTGGGCGAAACAAAGATCACGAGCTCACCGCTGACTTCCGTTGGGAACTGTATAGTCATGTCCCCCGGCGGCGGGAGAGGAGGCCGGGTCTCGTTGCCCGGAGGGAGATCAGTCGTGTGAGTCTCCGAGACGGAAGTCGAGAAAGAGGCCGAGTTCTCTGAGACTGAAATGTATATCCTGTCGCTGTCTTCGTAGAAGCTGCCTTCTGCGAAGCTCCACTTGACAAATGCCTCGATCATCCAGTTCCCAACCCGGACAGACTTGACGGTATACCGCAAGTCAACTTTCTGATCGCCAAGAACGCTTCCTCTCCAGTCAGGGCTGCCGGATGTCATGACAAGCCCTTCGGGGAGTCTGATGTGAACTTCCACATCGGTGGCATCCATGGCAGAAGTGACTTCCGCAAGAAGCTCTGCGCTCTTGCCCAATGGAGGGGCCTCAGTCATGCCGAGTCTAATGCGAATCGGTGAACCTGGATTCGACTCATTCCCTGCCCAGATTACCGAACCCTGCTGGCCTGAATGTTCCTCAGAGTGGAGCAAGCTGCCCTGGTAATTCACTCCTTCAACCGCCGCAATCCCGACCAACGCCACTACTACAAGAACAAGCACAAGTCTCTTGGGGCTGTACGAATACATATGTTTTCACCTCACGGGTTGATCTTCAGTTGCGAGATATTAGCCATTCTTTTGCGGAAACCATGCAAAAAGTTGCAGAGGATGCTACGAAGGAAAAAGTAGCCTGTACATTCGGATTGTGAGGAATGCGCTGAAGGCCAGTCCGACGGCGGAAACCAGAAAAGCCATCGCGAATAGCCGATCTTCCGCAACGTGCGGTAGAAAGCCCAGCATCATGATAAGGAAAACAACTGCCACAAATAGAGTGTGAGGAACGATCCACTTTCCCGTCAGGCTGAAGAGCTTGAGTACGCCAAATCGTTTAGGGACAACTTCGTACTCTCCAGATGCATTTGTCACCACGAGACCATATGCTGCAAGCTTGTCTAGATGATGTTTTGCAAGCCATGGGCTTGTGAAACCAAGTTTTCTCGCAACTTCTCGCACAGGAGCCCTTCGTATTCTAAGCATCAGAAGATAGACCCTAAACGTGTTGTACTCTCCAGCAACGTCTTTCTCGAGAGCCTTTACATCTTCTTCTCTCATCTTGCTCTTTCACCAACTCCCGTGAGAAGGTAGTCCGCTCATTCACTTATGCTTTCTTACTCAGTGCGGATCCATAGTAGAGCGAGGCAGGGAGAACGTCATGGTTGAAATTGGAATTCCCGAGGACGAATTGGACAGGCAGGCCGGACAAGGGGAAATCAGAGGGAATTATGCTGGCCAGTCTGGATGTCTCGGGCACAATGTCGCCTGGCAATCAGGAAGAATGACAGTAGACAAAGGCTGCCGCCAGTGGCGGAATAGTCGGTCGCGATCGATTTCCAATCGAGATCTCGCCAGATCTCCTCGACATTTCGACGATCAACGTGCAGTTCCTGAGATGCTCATTGAGTACGGCCGCAGAGATTCTGCGATACAGTCTATTACCGGCCACTATGAGGATGCACTCGAATTCCGATAGTCCATCGGGAAACTCTAAACTGGGACACTCGCGATTCGTTTGATCTCTTCCGCGCGATAGTATGCATCGTTTCACTTCACTTTGATGAGGATGGTGATTCTTTACTGCTCTGCGAATGTTAACTATCTTGTGGCTGGTACGGGCGACCGAAGCGAGGATTTGATCGGGTACAAAACGTATGTCAGCGTCAAGATCGTTGAGAATGTCCTGAGGAGATATCTTTCCTCTGCCCATAAGCGCTGCTACCCTCCGATGGTTCGCGGTTGGTAGGCTCGATTGGTTATGTCGGCGGCACAATCCTGCCAGTGAACGAGTTTACGGTCCTGTTTCTATATCTCGGTCTGTTCGGGCTATTTGTAGCTGCAACGGTCTACGGTGTTCGAAAAAACTGCGTTCAAAGTGGCTCGCTATCTAGCCCAATAGCACTAGCGTCCGTCGGGCTTTGCGGAAATCCCTGGTCTTGCTGTCATATCCAGTATCGCTGAGCCCCGTCGGTGGGGCAGCCTGGGCAGAATACAAATGCCTCTGCCACGTCTACGCATTATGGATCGTGGGCGGAATACGTCCCCCACGAAATCACGCAGCGTTGGAGCGTCGACTACGAAACTCAGGTCTCCTAGTCAGATCGTACCCTAGCGGAAAGGTCTCTGTCAAAGGTTCTCTACTCTATCCTAGCCAGTGACTGTTACCTGCAGCAAAATACTTGATCCCGCTGGATCCCCAGTCGAAAGCTCTCCATGTCTCTTCGACATTATCTATGATCAGTTTGCAGTTTGTGAGATAGCTCTTAAGTCGGATTTCTGGAATCGCCCGATATGGCCTGTGGCCAGCCACTATCAGAACGCATTCAAACTCTGAGAGCCCTTCAGGGAATCCAAAACTCTCCGCGCCGGTCAGGGTCTTGATCTCCACGGGGCTGTAGTATGGGTCGTTGACTTTGACTCTGATTCCTTTCTCAATGAGATATCTAGCTATGGGTAATGTTGGGCTCAGCACGTGAACCTTCAAGTCACCCTTGTAGGAAAGCCCCAAGATTCCGACGTTCCGGAAACCTTGATCGGCCACATGGCGCGCCAGAATTGTTGGGAGATTGCTATCCGTAGCTATGGTTTCCTTCAGGATCGTGAGCTGTTCAGGTTTCTCTGCTCCTTCTAGGACATAATGGGAAGATAGTGGTATGCAGTAGCCCCCGGTTCCGAAGCTTGGGTGATAAGTGCCGATGTTCCATTTGGTTCCCACCAGTCTCAGGACTTCAGTGACATTGAGCGAAGGGTAAGCGAGACTCAGCTGGTTTGCGAGGGTAATCTCCACATGTCTAAACGCATTCTCGACGCTCTTTACTATCTCAGCATGTCTATGGTCTGACGCGGGCACAAGTCGGTCACACACAATCCCTAGGACCTCCACCATGAGGTCAGTAGTCTCGTGCGTGGTTCCGCCCACTACGCGAGGCAAGGACCTCATGTTCTTCTCAGGGCTTATGAACCAGTCGCGCCGGGGCGCGATGCCAACCAGCACATCTTTGCCGACCTGCAAGCCGGCCTTCTTGAAGATCGGAACAACCAAGTTGTCGGTTTTGCCCGGGGTCAATGTAGACTCGATAATGACTAGTGGTCGCTCGTCAGGGCTGCTCTTACGTCCTGATAGCTTCTCGATCACATCTTGAAGTGCTCCGTCCCAAGGCTCATTTCCTTTCTCTGTCGGTACTGCAATCAAATGAACGGGAAACTCGGGTGTCAACAGTCTCTGCCAGTCTTGAGTTGCGCTCATCATCCCTGATTGAACTAGGTATCTTGTGTCAAAACCGAGCCAGTATTCCAGATTAGGTACTGGGTTTCGACCGCTGTTTATCGAAGAGACAACTGCTTCGGAGACGTCAGTGCCGAGGCAGGTCACTCCGGCAGCCGCGAGATTGGCCATGGTCGAGAAGCCGATGTATCCAGTTCCCCACACGGCCACCTTGGAATGTCCTTGAAGAAGTCGTTTGCGTAGGGGCCCCATCTCTCTCAGCTCCGGGCTCCACTAGAAGAGATTGTGAGTATTTCTGGGTTTCTTCAGCCCCGAAACGGTCTGCCTCAAGTCTAACCATTCACATAGCAACCGCAGACCAGATCGTAGCGGAATTCTCGGCTCGAATCCCAGAGACATTCGAGCCTTCGCCATGTCTGCGCAGCTCGATCTTATGTCGCCGGGCCTGGCATCTGCAAAAATGGGTGAGATCTGATTCCTTGCCATGAGCCGAGCGAGCAGGTGATAGAGTCCTTTAATGGTTGTCGCTCGACCCGTGCCTATGTTTAGTGCCTCGCCTGTTCCCTTCGTCGACCGCAGCGCCAGCAAGTTGGCGTTGACAACGTCAGAGACGTGAACGAAGTCTCGAGTCTGAAGTCCATCGCCGTAGATCGTGGGAGGCAGTCCTTTCAACAGCCGCTGCGCGAAGATCGCAATCACTCCACTGTATGGGTTCGAACTTTGCCTAGCCCCATACACATTGAAGTATCTGAAGGATATCGTGCCAAGTCCGTAAGACTCGTAGTAGGCCTGACAGTATTTCTCTGCCGCCAGTTTTGATGCTCCATATGGGGTGATCGGGCCGAGCTTCGCGTCCTCATTGATCTTCGATCTCTCTCCCGCGTCCCCGTAGACAGATGATGAGGATGCAAATACGATTCTTCTGATTCTGTGCTTGACTCCCGCTCGAAGCATGTTCATGGTTCCAGACACGTTGACTTGATGAGCAAGTTCGGGTTTGCGAATGGAAATGCTCGGGCTCACGAGTGCTGCTAGATGGATTATCGCCTCTACCTTGCGAGCTAGCGACGCAACAGTCTTGTACTTGGTGACGTCCCCTCTCTTGAAATGCAGGTTCGTGTTCTTCTTCCATTGAGATAGGTTGCTGAGCGATCCGCTTGATAGGTCGTCCAGAACCCATACTCGCAAGCCGCTCTGGAGCAATGCGTCTACGGTGTGGCTTCCGATGAAGCCGGCACCACCGGTAACCATCACTCTATCGTAGGTCAATCGCATGGAAAGCGCACGACGCTTCGTGGCAGCTGACTATGCTACTGTGCAGAAAAACCTGCTGCTGGCCTTCTTATTGGTCCGTCGGGCATCCAGATAATCTCCATGGGCATTCCCTTCGAGATCCAAATTAGACCTCATGGACACAGTTTTGAGATTCAGCCCAAGTTCATATTGTTTCACGACAAGAACGCGAAGAGAGAATCTGAAAGAGTCATGGTGGTGCGGCAACATATACGTGCGGATCCCTGAGGCGACGAAACTGAACAAGTAGAGAGTATCATAGCTACCGATCAGAAACCCGGCGAAGATACTCGCTGCATCTATCAAGATTGGGATGCGTACACGAAAAGAATTGATACACGCATAGAGATCGCATCAAACCAAGAACCTTGCACCTGGTGTCATGAAAGAAGTAGCTCAGTACATGCTCTATCTCTGTCGCGGTGTTCACATGTTCGTATCGCATGGTTACGCGGTAGTCGAGCTTGTATCTTATCCAAAACTCTGGGCCGGTTGTGAGGCTCTGTGCCAAGTGCCAAAGAACTGTGCCTTCTGCCGGTATTCCAGCTCGGAATTGCCCGTCCGATGACAGCAGTATCCCGCTCCGGGCTATCACGTTGGGTAGGTCGCAGATGTGCTCAAGTGAAGCAATGCTTATGATGCGTCCGTACCGACTGGAGAGAGGAATGTCGGCAATGTCTCTGAAAACAAATCTCACTCTGCGTCGCTGAGCCGGACCTGACAATGCAAGCAAGTACTCTGCAGGTTCAACAATGTCATACGGACTGGAGGCAGGTTCATGGATGAGATGGTTGAGAGATCCGGCACCTATCTCCAACGTCGGCCCTGTGTTTCCTGCGCGGCAAGCATCACCCGCAACCTGCCTGTGCATCCAAGCCTCCATGCGCCGTGACACACTAGTTGCTGGAGACCCTCCGATGCGGTTGATCTGCGACTGCTTCTGATGAATAGCTGCGTATTCGGGCGGAAGCATGGGACGGGGTTTTGGAAAGTTATCGAACACCATCTTTCATGGCACTCGAATGTTGCTTTTCTTCTTTTCAGTGAATCAGCAAGTTCTTCTCAGCGCTCAGCTTGACCCGGCAACCAGTGTCAATGTATCGGCCTCCTTATATGACAGGTGCATGTCCGAATCGAAGTAGACAGGTGTGCTCATGTCCGCTGAGGCAGTACAATCTGCCCACTATGACTCGATAGTGACGCAGTATGACCTGCACTACGACGACCCTGTCAGCCAAGCATATCGTCAGAGGTTCATCCATCACTTGATGTTTGCTGGTATTGACATGCGGGGAAAACGAGTCTTGGACGGAATGTCTGGAAGCGGTCAGATCGCACGATTCCTTAGCTCCAGTGGAGCAATTGTGACCGGACTGGATATCTCAGCGAAAGCAATCGTTCGCTTCAAGCAACGTACGAATTCATGCGATGCGGTTCACGCCTCTATGCTTCATTCAACATTCAGACCGGAAACCTTTGATTGCGTTGCTGTCGAGGGCGGACTGCATCATCTGCATCCATATGTTCAGGAAGGAATTTGTGAGATTCACAGGGTTCTTCGAACGGGTGGGGTCTTCTCTTTTATGGAGCCTCCAAGGAGCCCGGTCTTGGACTTCATCAGAAGAATCTGGTATCGTCTCGATCCGCTGATCGCGCAAAATGAAGCGCCCATTGATATTGAAGAGATGAAGAGGGCAAACGCGTCGCGCTTTGAATTCACATCTGAAGAGTATGGCGGAAACCTGGCGTACTTGTTCGTGTTCAATTCGATGCTGTTTCGCATACCGATTCGATGGAAGTCCGCGTACGCACCGGCGATGATGCGTCTTGAGGAAGCTTTGGCTCCTGTCCTTGGAAGGTCGCTTTCGTTCTTTGTAATCTGCCAGTGGAAGAAACGGTGAAATGCTCAACAGTCTGCTCCTTGCTATTCTGCTCTTCTTCTAGTACCTGCCGTCCGTGTTCGACGCTAAGCTCTTATAAGTCGCCCAACCTGCCAACCGATTCGTTGACAATTGGCCACCCGGAGTATCTCTCTTGTTTCAGTTGTGGTCCCCGCATATAATGAGGAGTCCAATATTGGACAATTACATCAAGAGCTGCGTGGAGCTCTCTCTAAAATTGGCTACCAATACGAAGTAGTATACGTTGATGATGGTTCTTCAGACTCTACGTTCGCAAGACTCGAGGCTATCTTTAGGGGCGATGACCACGTAACAGTCATCAGGCATCGCAGGAACTTTGGACAAACAGAAGCCTTGGTCACAGGGATCAAGAATGCCAAGGGCGATGTGATCGTGACGATTGATGCCGATCTGCAGCATGATCCTGCCGACATGGACAAACTTCTTGGGCAGATCCTGCAAGGGGCAGACGCGGTGATCGGATGGCGTACGCACCGTGAAGAGAGCTTCCTGACAAGAACCGTCCCGTCACGCTTTGCCAATTTCCTGGGACGCAGGTTATTGGGCGTGGAAATACATGACTTTGGGTGTGGGCTCAAAGTGTACAGGGCAGAGTGTGTCCGCGACGTCGTTGTTGAAGGCGAGGGGCACCTCTTTCTGCCAGCTGCCGTTGCTTCACGAGGCTACAAGGTTGTCGAAGTGAAGATAAGTGACAGAGCCCGGGGTTCCGGCTCAAGCAAGTTTGGTCTGAACATGATGCGCAGACAGTTACTTGACCTGGTTTTCTTTTGGTTCCTAGTGAAGTACTGGCGACGGCCTCTGCATTTCTTCGGATCTGTTGGCGGCGGGCTCATATTGTTGGGGCTAGCCGCGGGACTCGTGCAACTCCTTAGATTTGTTTTCCTAAATCCTACTACGTTGATGACTCCTCTGCTTTTGATGGCAGCGTTCCTGACTCTGATGGGCATCCAGTTCATCTCCATAGGAATTCTTTTCGAGGTCCAGATGAGACCTCATCATCGTGTGTTTGAGATCAAACCAGCGATCGTTCTGTCTCGAGAGAATGATAGTCAGTCTCCACGATAGTAGGTTCAGGTTCACCTGTGGCAATTCCAGGCTCAAGAGGACACACTCACGTCGAAAGCCCGAAAACATGTTGAGATTCGAGTCAAGCGATAGCTCAGCGAGCGTTTTCGTGAGAAAACGTCTTGCACGTTGATCGATTATATAGCGCGCGAAATAGCTCGGCATCCAAACAACTTGAAGATGCCATAAGGGGAATTGTGCCCGCAATATGATTCAAGAAGGAATCGGCAGAATCGATTGGGTGTTCTGTTTAGTCTAGTTGGAGAGGGAAAGTTGGGTTACGGAGCAGCCGAGCCACACACAATCAATCAAGAACGACGGACTGAGCGGCCAAAGGAGCGGAAACTTCAACGATGCCTGACCGGCTGAGGGAGGAAATCTGTGGGAAGAGTCTTGCGCGCCGTTGACATGAGCGAGTATGTTGTTAGTTGACTGTAATTTCATTGCCTGTGATGGTGGCGATGGTGGTGGATCCATAGGTGAGGATGACGTCGTAGTGGTACGTTCCTGTCGGCGCGGAGGCTTGCACATAATACTTCCTCGTGAAGGTGTACTCGATGCCTGGCTTGATACTGTCAGGAGAAATCGTGAGCTTGCCAGCCACTTTGGCGTTAGGTTTGTAGACGATCAGGGTGATACTTGCGGTTGACCAGACACTCTCCCCAGTATTCTCGATTTTGACCGTGAACGTTGTAGTTCCACCACGTGTCACTGGATTCGGATTGACTGAAACGGAGAGTATTCTGCCTGAGATCACGAGCGGTTTAACCGTGAACTTCAGGCCCGTCTGAGAATCTAGAAGGTTCATCTTACGGTAGACTTGCACATCGAACGTCCAAGTTCCTATTGGAGCCAGCGCGCCTAGATCGTAATATATCTGAACAACACTCACCGAACCAATGGCAATGTAGGTAACAGTGCTTGATGGTGACGAAGCAAGGTCGCCGTTAGGTTGGCATAGTTCCAGATCGACTCTCACGGGCTCCAATTCCTTTCTGCCAGTGTTTTGAACGGGTATACTGAAGGTCACTCTGGAACCTTGAGATGCCGGGTCAGGCACTACGGTCACCGATCCGATCTCTGCAGCGTATCGTGATGTGATGTAGTATGCACCCAGCCACTCGTCCCAGTTGGTATCGATTGTGAATGAGCAATTCAAGTAGCCGGCTCTGTGGTACTCTGATCTGTTCTCAGGAAAGTAGACTGACAAGCCGTGAGCGTTTGGATAGTTGTACTGACGCGACGAAATCACAGTTGCGTCCAGATTGGATTTCACTTCAGACGCAGCCTTTCTGAGTCCCCCGTCTGGAACCAGGTTGTAGATTTGATCAGCGAAATGATAGAGGTCGGCGTAAGGATCTCCATACTTCTGGTACGCTGGATACCCCCCGTAGTCCTCGGTCCCGCTTCGAGCGCTCTGGATCTGGCTGAAGTACTTTGTGTAAAGTGCCATCAGTTCTCTGGCGAAATTGTCCGTTGCTGTGACGATTCCTGTGGAACGGAGCTTTGTCAGATCAATGGCTGAACAAGTCACCCGATACGAATCGCGCGACCAAATTGAAGCATACTCATCAACCACACGCACACCAATATCGGTTGATGACATCGACGGATTAGATACGAGGCTGGCTAGAAAGTTGTGGTAGACTAGATCTGTCCAAGCTCCATGGCCATCTCCCTCATAGCCAACCATTACATCCGCGTATGCTGCAATCTGATAGGCCACTTCCAGACCCGCCATGTAGCATCCGTCAATGAAGACAATATCTATCTTGACACCAGCTGCGCCGAGCGCTTGACCTAGTTCAGGTGTCGTCAAGAAATCGCCGGCAGTGTAATCAAACATGAGCCCCACGGGGGGCGCCACATCTGGGCTTGCATCCTGCCCGTGAACGCCCACTGCTCCTTCCCCATGATCGAACAAGACTAAGAAGTAATGATCAGCGGGGTAGTTCTCGACGGCCCATTGAATAAACAATGTCAGGGTGTTTGGATCACCCGTGTTCTGTTCGCCCAAGTCCCGAACCGCATTCTCGGGTGTCGGAGTCATCCCTTGCGTTATCACGAACCGTTTTGTATCTGTCCAGTCGCCGTAGCGGGTGTCATATCCATATCCTACAGACCCTGGCGTTCTATCTAGTTGGGCTAGAAGCTTGACATCAGAAGATGAGCCGACCTGAGACATGCTCAGGAACTTCGCTATGGCATACCCTTCCAGTTCATTGTCACCATCCAAGTACGCCATGACCGTCCAACTTGACTGATTGTTTGCAGTGACTGTGTTTTGACCAGCCAGAGCAACCCAAGCGGACTGGAGAACGGAGACATTCAGACTCAACATGAGCATGCAGACCAGACTGCAAACGATCGATCTCTTCCGCATCACAACTCATTTTACACGACACTCCTGGCAGTATATATGCGCTTTCTTCATTGAAATCCAACTCCGGTCGGTCGACCAGAATGCTGGCCCGGACAGGTGCTCCCCGGACGGGTCGGAAAACTCGAGATCACAACGTCCTTGCCAGTGTCATACTACCTAGTGCGCGCTGCTCAGGTTCTACTGAGGGCACCGCTAGATCTTGTCGAGAACTGAAACGGTCGTGCACGTAGCTCATTGTAGGAGCGCCATGACACCCTGGGAAACGAACTCTGCACGCAGCTTTTTGACGAAGAATGCTCTCTAGAGGGAAGCGAACTGAACATGGGCGCGTCAGACAATGCCGCGTCTAATGAATCAAGTATGAGTTGCGGCGTCTGCGGACACTGGGGCGAGTTTGAGTGGCCCCCTAGCTTTCGCAATGGCACTTGCGAGTACTGCGGTGCGCACACGCGAACGTTGAAGTGTAGCAACTGTGGTGCAACAGATTCGTTCAATCTTCGCGAAAGACTGAGATGTCCTAGGTGCGGATCCATCAGTCGAGATAGAGCATTGGTTGGCATGCTGGGGAAATGCCTGGGCCGCACGGGTCCCTTGTGTGATTGGGGTAAACTGGGTGAGGTCAAGATTATGGTAACCTCTGGCTACAGGGCTCACCCCGAGTGGCTCTCCAAGATTGCGGACTACTACAACACGACTTACCTTCAGGGCGCATCGAGAGTTCGCGGGAGGAACGTTGCTAATTTGGAGGATCTCCACTTCGACAGTGACTTCTTTGACTTTGTTCTGAGCTCTGACGTATTGGAACATGTGCGCCTCTATGAGTTGGCCTTACGGCATATCTATCGAGTACTCAAGCCAAATGACTGGTTCTTGCCGCAGGCTCCTTATACACATGAGTGGGAGAAGAATGTAACGAGAGTCAGGGTCTCACAGGAAGGACAAGATGTGTTCTTGGCTCCTCCTGAGTATCATGCAGAGAAAGCGCTCCTCTACAGGGTGTTTGGAAGAGAGTTGCTGTCGGAGTTGCGTGAGACAGGTTTTGCACTCGCTTTTCTGAGATATGAAGACCGGGAGCATGCTATGAGTCCACAGCACATAATCTTGTGCTGCAAGGCCAGCTATGTTCCTCTTACGCACCTTCTTGATCCTAGGAGGCCTTTTTTCTTGCCGCCAGAGACACAACGCTCTTGAAGACAGACTTTGTTCTTGTCTCTCCGAAGGCACATTCGATAGATTCTGAAGAACGAGTGCATCTCTACTAGTCAGCTTAGTCGCTTTCAGGGTAACATGCACACTAACCATTGCTCTTGGGAACGTTGACAGTAGAGGGCTTACCAATACGCCGGGGGAGCCCTGCGATATCTGTTCGAGCTATCTCCTGCTGGTTGATTGCTTTGATTTGGTTGACCTGATCTAGAGCGACAAATGCTACCAGTGCCAGAACTATGAGAACGGCGATGGAAGCAGAGAGACTTTACGGAAACTCTTATGTCCTTGCTGAGAGCATCAACCGAAGGCAAGGTTCGGGGATTGAGTTCAATCAAGACGAGAGACTGTCTACGAACTTCCGCGCCTTGCGGCACCAACCTATGTGACGGGATCCCTGCGAGAGACAGCTAATCATGGCTCACGGGTCTCTCTCTGTGGACATGACGTAAAGATCAAGACTTGGTAGATCAGGATGTCTCAGGCTGGCCGAAGAGCCGCGAGTCAGGCTTGTGAGATCGCAAAGGAGACAACCAAAAGCGTTTGTTCCTACGTCAAAGCGGCGATTGCATGGTTTGTGAGTTATCGAGCAAGAGACGTAATCGTTGTTGCTGTTCTCTATTTCATTCTGACAATAGCCATGACCTACCCGCTAATTTTGTTTTTTGACAAGGGCGTTGTTGGGTTTAGAGGCGCTGGAGACGCGGAATATTTCCTATGGTACATGTGGTGGATGAAGTATGCGCTTGTTGACCTTCATACAAATCCAGGCGTTTCTTCGTACCTAATGTACCCGAATTCTCTGAATTTGGTAGCGGGGGATTCTCCGATGAATGCTCTAATCTCAGTATTTCTCCAGCCCATCTTGGGACTGCCCGGAAGCTACAATGCCCTATTCATGTTTGGATTCATCGGGTCAGGCCTTGGTGTGTACATGCTTCTACGCTATTTGGGTTGCAGCGCTCGCGCCTCATTCTTGGCCGGCACAGTCTTCGCATTTGCTCCCTATCATTTCGCTCATGGATTGGGAGGGCATTTCGGGCTCGCATCTACCGAATGGTTACCCTTCTTCGCTCTTTTTTCCATTCGAGCAATTCGCGAGCGTAAGTCCAGATTCTTCGTTCTGGCGCCGGCTGCCTATTTCATGGCAGCTTATACGGCATCATACTATGCGGTCTACCTAGCGCTCTTCTTCACACTAATTCTTGTGCTGAATTGGCGACGTGTCTCACAGAAACCGTTCCTAGTGAAACTTGCAAAGATAGGTGTACCTACATCTCTCATCTTCGCTGTTCCTATCCTCTTACTGATGTCGGATGCGATTTCACGTCACTCACTAACAAGCGTTGTTCCATCGCCAATCGAATCGATCTTCTATTCTGCGGACTTGGTGGGATTCTTCATCCCCAGCGAGCGAAACCCGTTCTTGGGACGATACGCCTCGAGTCTCGCATCCCATTTCACGGGAAATGGTGCGGAATACACAACAAGCTTCGGGTACACTGCGCTCTTTCTCGCAGCGTATGGAATGGTGAAAGCAAGACGTGCTAGAGATGTCGCTTCTTGGGGAATAGTTGCCTTAACATTTCTCGTGATGTCGCTCGGCCCTGTACTTCACATATTGGGACGAACAACCTTCACTTCGTTCAACGTCACTATACCGTTACCCTACATAGTATTCTACGAGTTGCTTTCACCGGTTAGATTAACTCGAGTTCCAGCTCGTCTCTCCATAATAGCTATGCTAGCGATAAGCGTCCTTGCTGGCTTCGGTCTAGAATACCTGCTGCAGAGAGTCCGTGTCCTCAAGAAACCCTCCCTGACAAACGTTCTTGTAGTCATGTTTCTTGGACTTATCCTTGTGGAGTCAGCAGCTTCTATCTATGTTCACACAAATCCCATTTCGCCGTTCTACTACGAGCTGGCGAAAGAGAAAGGCGATTTCCCAGTTCTAGACTTGCCGCAATGGCCTCGAGGCGGACACATGATAATAGACGCGTCAACCTTCCTATACGAATACTACCAAACAGTTCATCACAAGAGAATGGTGGGCGGCCTATTACCACGCTATCCCGAAGCTTCACAGGCTTTTACAGATGAAGCGCCTATAGTATCAGATCTCGTGTACCCGGTCGGTTGCGTCGATTGCAAGAGCCCCGACATAATTCGAGTGGACGCCAACGTGGCGCAAAACGTGCTAGGATACTACGATATACATTATGTCATCCTACACAAGGAGATTCTGTCGCTTGTATCTGCTGCACTGGGAGATGCGCTGAGTAGAGACCAACGCCTTGTCTCTTCTTTCTTCAAGGCTCCTCCCGTTTATGAGGATGAATTGATAACAGTCTATGAGGTGACGCCGCCGAATCGTTTCTTCCCTTTTCTTAGGCTTGAGAAAAGGAGTTGGAATCAGCTCGAAGTGTGGGAAGGCGTTCCTACGCGCTGGATGTCAAATGATTCCTACGTAACCATACTCAATCCAGATTCAAGCGAGGTGCTCCTTGGTTTTTCTCTGTTGTCACTGGCAGGGGAGAGAACCTTGGAAGTCTACTCGAACGATCAACTGGTTACAAGTCTGGCCATTACGTCAAGCCTGTCAAGCCTGTCATTCCAGAGTTTCCAAATGCATCTTTCGGTGGCGCCACAGAAACCGACAATGATTAGATTCCACTCGCGAGAGAAATGCGAGACCCCGAAGAGCCTTGGCATGAGTAACGACGAGAGGTGCTTATCAGTAGCATTCAGGGAGCTATACGTGAGTGAAGTAGTTGGTGTTGTGCTAGATTCCACGTTGCCTTGCAACTGCAATTCAAATGGTGTGGCAACCATTGTGGCGAAGTTCAGCCAGAACCTCGAGTGCTTCCGGCGCTTTGAACACCGAACCATTGTCTGATCGCAGGCGATATCTGGTGAAGGCGTAGGGAATTTTGCGTTACACCCTACCGCGACCTTACGAACCTGCGAACAACGAATACTCTTTGACTATTCTCTCATATAGGACAATCGCTATTGACCACCTGGCTAGTCGCGCGGTTGGCGCGTCTTCTTAGAATGACCAGGACCAGCACGAAGGTGACCACTAAGAGGGGAAACGATGGGAACTCCGGTATCGAGTCTGAACCGCCTATCGTGACGTGATGCTCGCTATGTGTGTATGTAACGTGGACGTACCAGAAAGTCGCGTCTTCATTCACCAGCGCCGAATGCTGCGTCCCGTCGATCAGCACAACAGGCCGCCCAAGAAGAAGAGTCTTCGCTATTGTAGCATCGATGAATCCATAACATCCTGAAGGTCCGGAGATGGTGAAATTAAGGAGACCCCTTGTGGAGTCAAACACGAGATCGGAGACCAAAGAATTGCTGACGACTTGCATCTGCAACCCCACGATGGTAGCCGTGGTCACGCTTGTCAAAACCGTAGAAACCGTAGATGTGAGCGCGAAGGTTCGGTAGTAGCTTCTCCACATATACGCCTCTATGAGAGCCGGTTGCGCGCCCGCTTGTAATTTGTCATACATACAGTAAGTTTGCCAGATCTGTAGTTTCCTGTCATGTTGCGTCTGTGTAAGGTTGCGAGGAAGTGATGTGAAGCTGTACCCCCTACACGGAATAATCGTAAATGATGGACTCGGAAGTCTGTTTATGGCAGACATGACGAGATATGAACCGTAGGTGTGATCTAGATGGTCATTTCCGTAGGGTTCAAAGTCTTGCATAATGAGCATGTTTGGAGAGTAGTTCTGTAGAAGTATGGCGATAATGGAAATCAGTTCTTCCTTCGTATATGTATTGGCCCCATCCATTGTTTTCAATGAGGAATAAGTGCCATTCCACAAGCCACGCAGATCGTCACCCTTTCTGTAGTGGCACATACCACCTGGCAACCTCAGAGACGTTATCTCGATTCTACCATCAAGAATTGTCCTTCGTACCCGGATGGTATGATCTCCAATACTGATCGGAACTGTACATTGATCCAATGACCGGACGAAGATGCCATCTGTCGGTATGCAGCCATCTGACCCAGCTCCCGTCCACTCCAAAGCGATTGCGACAGACAGGAATCTCCCGCAGTCATACTAACAGTAGCCACATGAGCACCAGACTCGATACTTGCTAGAACAAGAGGAAAAGGGCTCAGCGCCAGCTCATCATCTGCATGTGCCATAATGTTCACAACGGTTGCAGGGGGGCCAGTCGACGCGATAGATGAGGTGACCGTGATTGGGTACGTCATTGCGAGTGAGGATAGCCCAGAAATGAGAAGTAAACCTCCAAATAGAAGATTGAACGATCGCGGATGCCCCCTGACGCTGAACCTGCGAGGCATTCTACTCCACTCACGAGCTCTTGTCTCGGCAACGCGCCGTGATATCTGTGTAATTCGCTGCAATTAGGTTCATTGGATCACCATCATCTTCATCTTCGTGTGTGAAAGGGTGCAGCTGGTCTGATCAGATAATGCTGGGTGTGTGCCTCAGGCTGCGCACACATAACCACTCTCCCTACTGATGGCTGTAGTTTGTACGGCCCCACCACGAGCCCCGCATACCGCAGCCTAGAATGCACCTTATTGTCGTAATAGCGTGAGTATGATCAGAAGTCGTACTAGTGTGAGCATTATCAGAAAAAGGGAGGAACCTGCTGTTATTATGCACCCAAGCCCCTCCCTCGGAGGCAATCAATCCTTTTTCGGGACATACCCGCTTCTTCTGATCACGAGCATTCCCAAAGCTATTTGTCCGCTATTCCACCATCTCAAGTGATCTCTCGAAGTTTGGCCTTTCCATGCGCTAAGGCTGGCAGAGAGACCCTTCCCCAAACTCTTATGTCGTTACTGATAGCATCACTCATGAAGGTAAAGGTTCGAGGATTGAGGTTAATCAAGACGAGAGACTGTCTACGCAGACTCCCAGTATGTCACAGGCCGCAGGAGTGCAATGGAGACCAGAAGAACCATGAAAACTCAATGAGATGTGCGAAAGTGTGAACTGGAGGATGAATCAGTATTTCTCTTGGTACGCCAAGTGTTAATGAGGACAGAACAAGCATGGTGCCTTCTGGGCCATTCTTGCCCAAAGTGAATGTTCTATGAAGATACTTGTCTACAATCGCTTTTGGACAACATATGGAGGTGGTGAACGCTACGCTGGAAAGCTCGCCGAGGTTCTGAGCAGGCGACATGAGGTGCATATCATCCTCGTAGGCGACGCGTCCTGGCCTAGCCTAGTGCAATCACTGCGTGATCGTCTAGATGTGGATCTCAGAGGATGCTTCGCGATAAGGTTGCCGGACGACGAAAGATGGATTTCGGTTTTTTCCCGGTTTTACGATGCCTTTTTCAACTGTACGCATTTTTCCAAGGCCAAGGGTTTCTCCAAGTACAATGCTGTATTGCTGAACTTCCCACTTCCTCCAAGAATGGCTCACAGAAACGCACTGAGCTTAGCGGAATTCATGCACCGCCTGAGAAAACTGCTCTTCGTCAATTCTCCGGACGTCGTCGTCGAAATCGAGTTGTCTGACTCCACCGACCTTCTGTGCAGAGTGATTTTCAATAGCCTTGGGCTCGCTCGGCGCTACGTCATCATAGAATTGGCTCATGGCGTGGCAGAGAACGCACGCAACGTCAAGATCTTGGCAAGCAATGAGGAAGTCAATCATCAGATGATCGGGGACTATCTCATCGCACCAACTGGTCCAGAGTGCGTTTCCATGCTACTTGTACTAAAGAAGCCGCGCCCATGCTATTGGTCTAATCCAATTACTCGCGTCGGCACATTGAACGAAGAAGACAAGGTGAGGTTCCTTCGGATACGCGTGGTAGTGCCACAATTCCAAGGACTGGATAGAGAGCAATCACCGTATCTTGGCTGGGATCTAATCCTCACCAATTCGAACTTCACGCGAAGATGCCTTAGGGATATGTGGGGGGTGGATTCTCGCATTCTCTTTCCCCCGGCTCGAATGTTCCCACAACTGGAGAAACAACGTGTTATACTGTCTGTGGGACGTTTCTTCAGACATGGCCATTCGAAGAGGCAAGATGTACTGATAAGAGTCTTCAAACGAATGTGCGACGCTGGTGTGATCGAGGGTTGGCGACTAGTGCTCGTCGGAGGTACTCATCGAGAGCGTCAGCACATGGAATACTTGCACACACTAGTTTCCTCCGCTTCAGGATATCCTATTGAGTTCGGATTCAACATCAGTCAAGGCAGGCTCGCTAAGCTTTTTGGACTAGCAAGCGTTTATTGGCATGCCGCAGGGTACGGCGAAGATGAGCTTCGTCGACCAGAGAATTTTGAACACTTTGGCATAGTTATAGTCGAGGCAATGTCAGCGGGTGTCATCCCGATTGTGTTCAAAGGTGGGGGTGCGAAAGAGTTAGTCAGCGAAGGAGTTAACGGCTACGTGTGGAGTACTGAATCGGAATTGGAAAGACAGACGATGCTCGCGATACAAGAGGCGGACAGACTTCGAATCGCCGCCAAGGCGGCTGCAAAGGTATTTGGAGATTATGTGTATGAACGTGAAGTTCTGTCACTTCTAGGCGAAATCGAAAGGAGACTTGATACCCCATGAACGTCGAAGAAAGACTAGTGCCTGCCAGAGACCATGGAAAATTGGCCTACGTGGAGCATCTCGCGCGCTATTACTTCGCTTCACAGTTCGTGCAGAACAAGCGTGTGCTTGACATTGTGTGCGGTTCAGGATTTGGCAGCAAGATCCTGGTCGAGGCTGGAGCACAACTGATCATAGGGGCAGATCAGTCAATAGAAGCTGTCGAGTATGCGAAAGACAATTTCAAGCATGATAGATGCGAGTTCATGGTGGCCGATGCGATGACTCTTTCAGATGATCTGAAGGGCAAGAAGTTCAACGCAATAGTCTCATTTGAAACGAATGAGCACATTCAGGCTCCAAATCAGTTCTTGAGAGAGGTACTTCTTCTCTTGGAGCCAAGCGATTCATTGTTCGTGGTTTCATCTCCCAACAAACTCAGATTTCAACCAGGCAATCCCCATCACCTAAGCGAGATGACTCCACCTGAGTTAGAAGAGATGCTGAAGCGATATTTCAGGGAGGTTAGACTCTTGTCTCAGACAAACTGGATCGCCAGTTCAGTCCACGAACAGGTTACGGACTTCTCGTCTGCGCATGATTTTCGGTTCAGCTATGAACCGAAAGAGCAGGATGCCCTCTACATGATAGCGGTCTGTACCAACGGAGAGCTCCCGAACATACGGGGAAGGTGCGTGCTAGACAAAGCGGGGGAGATCGAATCTCTTCGGAAGGAAATACTGCACAGAGAATCGCTCTTATCCCAGCTGAGAAGTTCCCAAGCACCACGGGCGATGCGCGTCGCTGATCACATTACAGCCAATCTGCAGATGCACATCGAGACCCTTGAAAAGGAAGTGGCGACGCTCAGGCAAGAATTGATGCAGGCTCATCTCGAGTTCTCTGCTTTGCGAGATCTGATACGTAGCACTAAGGAGGGCAGAGTTGGAAGGAATGCTTGAAGACAAGCGTGTCATCGTGTTAATTGTAAATCACAACGGTGGCCAGTATATTGAACGTGCTCTTCAATCGATGATATCTCAGTCTCACAAGAATCTTGCCATCTACGTCTATGACAATGCTTCAACGGATGGATCCGTGGAGATGATTAAGAAATACCCTGCAGTACGGCTGGTTAGGGGGCGAACCAATTTGGGGTTCGCGGCGGCGAATAACAGGCTACTTAGGCTGGTCCACTCGAAGGAAAGACCTGACTATGTCGCTCTAGCTAACAATGACATGTATGTTGACCGAGACTGGGTGAAACGTATGCTGGAGACGGCCACAGCATTCCCTGCAATAGGCATTGTTGCCCCGCGCATTTACTTCTACAAGAAATTCATTCCGCTCAAGATCGAGATCCCAGTCTTTGTCCCACGGAAGGAAGAGAAGTCAACTGACAATCGTAGGCTTGGGATCAAAGTAGACGTGCGGTCGGTCATTCCGAGAGGGCAGCAATATCAGAAGTGCTTCTGGTCAGGCAGCTTTTACTCGGAGGAGCATGATCCAATAACGTTCCGTTGGACATCTGAGCAGGGATTGGTTTACGTTCCAGTGGATGACGAGGACGCAGAGTTTCACATACTGGTCAATTCGAGAATCGCGCGACCTAGGCTGTTGCGTATCAGAGTGGGTGATTGGTTAGCATTGGAGACTGAAGTATCAGGCAAGGAATGGGTGAGTTTGCCTTTCATCGTTCCGCGTCAAGTGATTGCTAAAGCCTCAACGAATATCATCAACAACGCCGGTTCCGAGATCATGATGGAGAGCGGTTATGGCAAAGATATTGGGTTTGGTACACCTGATGGCGAGTTCTTTGATCAGAGTAGGAACGTGGCTGCGTTTTGCGGCGCTGCCGCTCTACTCAAGTCAAGCATGATGAAGGATGTTGGTGGCTTCGCGGAGAACTTTCAGAGCTACTATGAGGATACCGATCTCTCGTGGAGGGCGACGAGAAAAGGTTGGCTGGCCGTTTACTGCCCAAGCGCTATATGTTTCCATGCTCATGCAACAGGCTTCACTGAATACTCGGATCGCTTCATTCTGCTAACCGAGCGGAATCGGCTCCTAATGCTTTGGAGAAACGGGCAGATCCACCATGCCTTTCTTGAACTGGTCGGGTATTGCGTCTTCGTTCTGCTCTGCCTGTACAGGAGTTACGTGCGTCATGAACCTCAAAATGTGCATCACCCGAGAACGCGTCTTATGGCAGTCTTGAGCTTTCTGCGTAGATTTCCTAACAACTTCAAGAGCTACCCAGTTGCTTAACGAAGGGATCGGGATTCTCGGCGCCCTACTTCAGTTCCGGATGATGTTTCATGATGTGAAGCCATCTTTCTTCGGTCAAACGAGAAGGAAAGCGATCCGTGACGTTGGTCCCTGCAATCAATGCCTAAGAAGGGAATCGGACGGCGCTGTACTGAAGATGAGCACATGTTCGCTCTCATGAGGAAGAACTTGCGGAATCGCTAACACAATCGACAATCTTCCTTTGAGCGTGAGGGGGCACTGAAAGTGGGAATACCAAAAAGGGAACTCATGAACCGACAAGTTAGGCGCTGTACTATCCCACAACATATTGCACACTATCGAACTGAGCAGGTAGAGTATGCTTGCATGAAGAGACTACGGCAGAAGTCTGCTTCAGAGAACGCCAGAGGGCCTCTTTTCTCGCAGAACACATCGCAAGACCACGATGTGCAAGATGTCATGGGATAATACATCTGGAATGGCGGTGCGATTGGCCTTTTCAATCGCGATTCAAACCGAGGCGGACATATTCCTTGTAGATGAGGCGTTGGCGGTGGGCGACATGGAGTTCCAAGAGAAATGCTTAGACAGATTCCGCGAGTTCAGGAAGGAGAAGAAATCCATAATACTCGCCTCGCACAACTTGGATGTGGTCAGGAGTTTCTGCGAGAATACACTCTACCTCGCCGGTGAGGAGGCAAGAGCGTTCGGATCGAGCCAAGAGGCAACGTATCAATACGTTGAAGACATGAAGACCACAGCGTTAGGTCGGTAGCGGCGCGGATTGTGCTAGGACGATGGATCTGATGAAGATCATAATCGTGAACAGTTTCTAGATTCCACGGCAGGGTTAGCATAGGATGGACTCTGCTCGTGGATATGCAGCGTTTGTGCTGCATCTCGTAGGTTTGACAGCCTTGCAATGTCAATACCCTCAAATATGTTCTAGATTTCTGTTGCCTTCAAGAGGCTAAAGAGGTCTTGGCAGCAAAGATTCCGCTTGACTTGGATGCAGCTGCTGATGAGATTGCCTTCATAAGAACAACCGTTGGCGCCTCTGGAGCCAGCGGAGTGGTGGTTGGCCTTAGCGGCGGAGTGGACAGCAGCTTGGTCGTCGTGCTCTGTGTTCGGGCGATAGGTGCTCAGAAGGTCCTTGGCTTGATCATGCCAGCAGCATTTACACCAGAAAGCGATTTGGATGATGCTAGAGAATTGGCATCATCCCTCGGGGTCCGAACACATGAAATCAGAATAGATCCGATTGCTGAAGCCTTTGCCAAAACGCTTGGCATCGAACATGAAGCGATGAGTCAGAGAATACCAGTGGCGAACATTCTCGCAAGAATTAGAATGATCATTCTGTATTACTATGCGAATCTGAATAATCTGCTGGTGGTAGGAACAGGAGATAGGAGCGAAGATCTGATAGGCTATTTCACCAAGTACGGCGACGGAGGAGCAGATCTGCTTCCGATAAGCCATTTGTACAAGACACAAGTCAGAGCTCTGGCGAGCGCTTGGGCGTTCCGCATAGGATAGCCTGCAAACCCAGCAGTCCGCAACTCTATCCAGGCCATAAGGCAACCGATGAGATACCTACAGACTATGACAAACTCGACATCGTAGAAGCTTGCCTCTTCGACCAACACATGCCGATCGAGAAGGCGGCTCATGTGGCTGGAGTACCGCTGGGTGTTGTGACCGAAGTGGCCCGGCGTTACGAGTCGACGAGGCACAAGCGCGAATATCCAGCAATGGTGAGGTGCTGGTAGAATCCGGACTCCGCCCGGAACGAATCTGTCAAGCCGTCTATGCGCGCATGACGGCGTATACCACTGATGAATATCTGCGTCTACTCTTTGGGTCATCTCTTGCCAGCTGATCTGGTAGGGAGGTACTATTCCTTCTTCCGAGATACCAGGTCCGACATCAGGGTCTTTGAGGGTCCTCTCGACATTGTCAACTAACTGTTCAAAGTCGTACAGCGAGGCGAACAGACAATTAACTCTGTTCGCTGCATATTCTTGGTAGGATTCCAAGTCGCAGGCAGCAACTGGGCCTCGCTGCTGCCACTCCTCGAGTACGATCAATCCGAAGCCTTCGATTGCCAAGTCAAGGCTATATCTGCGCAGACTCGATCGGGAAGTCCGCTGGGTTGGTAAGGCCTCCATGGATTGCAGTTATGGTGCTTAACCGCAATGGCTTGAGGTGGCTGCTTAAGTGTCTGTCAAGCGTCAGCCGCACAGACGTTCTGAGTCAAGGGCCTTTACGCGAGAGGCGTGTCAAGGATCATCATCGGAGAACTCGCAGGAATCCGAAACGGCAACGACCATCATGGCAGACAGGTGAACACGATGATCCACAACTACTGGAGCCAGAAGCACGTCGCGGACAGGCTCACTTGGGCCGCTGAAGAGCTTCAGCCTTCACGCGGTTCACGTCAACAAGAAAGTGTTTGTATTGTATTTGAACAAATATGGTTCTTGGGTCAGCCGCTGTTCTAGCGCTCCACTCAAGGTCCTCCTTTTGGGCAGGGGCACGATTGGGATAGATGGCCTCAAGTCAGGTCAATGGCGCGAGCAACAGTCACTAGCGCCCTCTTTAGGCGACCTCGACTCGTGTTGTCCGGAAGTATTCGATCGATTCTCATAGCGGAGTATCTCATAAGTCGATATCCGAAACTCCCTTTGACTGTCGTAAGCTCTGCGTGCGCTTTTGTGAGTTCGGTTGATGTCTTAGCGAGTTCTGTGCGGGTGTTTGTGAGTTCGGTTGATGTCTTAGCGAGTTCTGTGCGGGTGTTTGTGAGTTCGGTTGATGTCTTAGCGAGTTCTGTGCGGGTGTTTGTGAGTTCGGTTGATGTCTTAGCGAGTTCTGTGCGGGTGTTTGTGAGTTCGGTTGATGTCTTAGCGAGTTCTGTGCGGGTGTTTGTGAGTTCGGTTGATGTCTTAGCGAGTTCTGTGCGGGTGT
>Ga0315289_10002211_pt1 | contig 30064 bp, 30 predicted proteins | sample YL17G11_40_MG_FD_203452 | JGI IMG/M metagenome (GOLD analysis project Ga0315289, IMG submission 203452) | Sediment microbial communities from Yellowstone Lake, YNP, Wyoming, USA - YL17G11_40 | ecosystem: Environmental > Aquatic > Freshwater > Lake > Sediment | place: USA: Wyoming | collected... | reverse complement strand
GACCGGCGACGGCAACCGGTACGTCCTGGGCGGCGTCAAGATCAAGGGCGCTCTTAGCGGCGCCACGTGGAACCTGACGGGCAACGTCGGCAACGTCCGCGTCTACGGCCCATGCGATGCCGCTTTGACGGCCTCGGGCGAGATTCGCTCCCTTATCGCCGATAGCTGGACCGGCGGGGCGATCACGGCCGGCGCGATCCGCTCGCTCAAGACTACGGGGCGCCGCGCCAGCCAGGACCCCGGCCAGATGGCCGCAGCGATGACTCTGCTGGGCGGGGTGGCGCCGCTCACACTGGGAAAGGTCGGCATCCGTGGGGCCGTCAGCAACGTTTGGGACATCACCGGCCAGGCCGGCGCGATCGCCGTCGTCGGCGACCCGCAGGGCTGGCGCCTCGACGTGCACGGCAGCCTGCGGTCGCTGAAGGCGGGAATGCTCAGCGGCGCGGAGGTCAGTGTGGCCAACCTGCTGGGCAGTTTGAAGGCGATGCACTGGGATGGAGGCAAGTTGTCGGTCGGGAGGATCGACAGCCTCAAGCTCACCGGGGACCGCCGGCGAAAACTGGCCGGGGACCTGCGGACCGTCGAGTGCGACGTCACGGGCGCCGGCGCGGTGGAGGGGCAGGACGTGCTGCGGACGGCCTATGTGAAGGGGACGGTAGCCGCCTCTCAGATCCGGATCCAAGGCGCGGCGCGGTCGGTGAACGTCGGCCGGCTGGCTGACAGCAAGCTGCTGCTAGGCGCAACGGAGTTGACAGGGAGCCTTCACGACTTTGACGATCCGCAGGGAAGCAGCCGCCGGCACAGGCTCGGGGTACTGACCCTTCGGGGTGCGATCGAAGAGGGGCAGGCGCGGTATTTTGACGCATCCTGGCTTGGGGCCTGGGACCTGGGGGTAGTCAAGTTCGCCCGGCGACCCGGCCTGATCAGCGGGCGGATCGAGTTTCACCAGTGGGCTGGGGTGGTCAACGAGCCGGACTTATCTAGCCAGGGGGAACTGGCTGTGACTGCGGTCTGAGAAAACCTGTTCTTCTGGTTGTTGGAATCTCCAAACAAGGACTAATTCCGAATAGCTCAGAAAACTGGCATTCGGGATGGGCTATCGCTATCTAGCACACGGAACAAAAGCGGTTTCTGGTTGACAAGTCGCCGCAATGTCGGATAATATAGGGACGAAGCGAGGAAGCTCACCTCTGGCTGCATCCTGATGTGACGGAGGAGGCAGGAAGGCGGTTTGCGCGCTCGGCAGGGCGATGCTAAGCCGCTGACAACGGAGTTTGGTATGCCGACCGTCACGCTAATCAGTCTGGCCGTCATCCTGGTCGTTTTCATCTGGTTCTGCGCGGTCTGTCCGGCGGCGAACTTGGATTGCACGGTCCAGGATAGCCCGGCCAGCGCGATGCGTGGCGCAGACGATCCGTCGGACAATCCGGCGTGGGCGGCAAGATCGGCTGAGGGGACCGGCGCGTTAAGCGAGGGGATTGGTTGTAAGTGATCTGTCAACAGAGGAAAGGCCTGGAAGAGCGGAGGAAGAAAAGGAGTAGACGATGAGAGCATGCGGATGGATAGTTGCCTTGGTGGCAGTGCTAAGTGTGTGTGCCCAGGCGGCGGAGTTGGACTGGTCCGCAGTGGACTACGCCCCAGCCGGCGGGACGCTGGCGACGTTCAACAATGTGGACGGCACAACCGTCGACATGACGTTCCAGTGGAGCGGCAGCACGGATAACTTCCTGACGAATTGGGGAAGCCCGCCGATCTCGCTGCCGGATGACGACCCGGCGGCCAGCCAGTTCGGCATGTCGGCCCTGTGGTATGCGGTCAACTTCAACGATGCCAACGACTCGATCAGCCTGGTGATCACGTTCAGCGAGACGGTGACCGGCGTGCGCTTCGATCTGTACGACATTGACGGCGTGTCGCCGATCTTCGAGAACACGCGGATCAAGGGCTTCCTGGACACCGTCGCCATGCTGCCGGACGAGTTCGGCTGCGGCAGCGACGTGGCGGTCCAGATCCTGCCCATCGGCACGCTGCCGGTGTCCGGCGTGGTCTTCAGCAACCTCGGGCAGTATGACACAAACCCGCCCAACGATGCCCATTGGGCCTACGTGGTGTTCGATGGCCCGCTGAACAAGATCGGCATGCAGTACAAGTGCAGCACCGGGTTGGAACGCGGCCAGTTGATCGGGAACGTGACATTCATCCCCGAACCGGGTACGCTGCTGGTGCTGAGTCTGGGCGGCCTGCTGGGCCTGCGACGCAAGCGCGCGTAAGGAAAGGAAGGTTGTAGCCAGCCGGCGGCTGTTCCGGCCGGGACAGGTCGGGCCGCGATGGGCCTGCGCACTCGCGCGGCCTGCTGGTTTTTAGGGAAAGGCAGGCTGCGCCTAAGACCACAACGGGAGAAGAGCGATATGCGGCTGCGCCTGATCGTGGTTCTGAGTGCTCTGGCAATTACGGGTGCGCCCGGCCTGGGCCAGAACACCACCTCCTACGTCTCCTACCGCTCCACGATCAGTTCCGACGCCAACGGCCCGCTGGACCTGTGGGTCGAACTCAACTACAACCGCTCGCGAACCAACGCGCCCATTGCCGTGGTGATGCACGGCTATTCTCCGGCCACCGGCAACTTTGCGAACGTCCGACTCAACGCCCAGCGCCTGCGGGACGCGGGGTTCTTCGTCATCTCGGTGGCGATGCGCGGGCGGGACGGTTCCGACGGGATTCGCGACTCGGGCGGCCTGGAGATCTACGACATCTACGACGCGGTCGAGTACGTCAAGGGCCGCTTCGCCAGTTATCTCAATCCGACGAACGTCCACATCACGGGCTACTCAGGGGGCGGGGGCAACGTCATGGCGTGCCTGGCGCGATTCCCGGACTACTTCCGCCTGGGGTCGGGCTTCTTCGGGATGTCGGACTACGGGTACAACACCACCACCGGCTGGTACTTTCTTGGCGCGGCCCCTAGCCACCAGGCCCAACTGGTGACGGACGTGGGCAACCCGGCCCAGGGCAATCCTGCCGTGATGGACCGCTATCTGGCGCGGGCCGCGAACCTCGCCTCGCAAAACAACCCCTACGGCGAGATCCACCTGTTCGCCAACCAGGACGAGCCGACCTGCCCGCCCGTCAACAACACCAGCTACCGGGACCACGCGATAGCCCATCAGTCTTACGCGGGCGAATTCGACAACATCACCGTCCACCTGGGCGGCCCAGGCCAGTACGTGGACTTCGACGGCGACGCCGTCCACGACTCCTGGGAACTCCAGAGCTGGCCGCACGGCTTCCCCACCGCCGACCAGCAGCGCGCCGCCGAGTCGTGGTACCTGTCCCGCCTGCTGGCGGGCCAGATCCCCCAGCCGGTCCTCAATGACGAGGACGAGTTGACCGTGATCGGCTTCGTCAAGACCCGCCGGTTCAGTTTCTGGCTGGGGGACGGGCAGAACGCCGCGGCGGAGTTGAACTACGGCCTGGGCAGCGACCGCAAGCAGTTCCACATGGACCTGCTCAGCAGCAATCTATCCGTGACCGGGCGGCTGACCGTGGACACATCCGACATGGCTGGCGCTTACGTGATCGCATGGCTCGATCAGGAGCGGCTGGGCGGTCTCCAGGCCCAGGCACAGTACATCCTGCCGGCGCTGGCCGACGGGCAGTGCTTCGCCCTGGAGCGCGCCCGCCCCGGGGACGCCAACCTGGACGGTCTGATCGACTTGGCTGACCTGGGTGTGCTTTCGAGCAACTGGGGCTGCCGTGGGGTAGGTTGGTGCGAGGGCGATTTCAGCGGCAACCAGGTGGTGGACGTCGGCGACTTGGGCGTGCTGGCCGGCAATTGGGGGTCCTATAGCCCAGCAGGGCAATGGATCGTGCCGGAGCCGGGGACCATGAGCCTGCTGGCGCTAAGCGGCCTGGCGTTGATTCGGCGAAGGCGGGGCTAATCGCAAGCGGGAGGTTACTTGCATAGCCGTGGGGTGTTGTTCCACGCCAGCTTTTCGCTGCTTTGGCTGAAGGCGAAGCGCCACTGCGACTCTTACGCGGGCAGACAATCGGCCGCTGCGTTTGCCGTAAACTGAGATGGTCGCGATTGTTCCTGGGACTGAGCGGCCGGCCCACACGTGGCACAAGGGTAGAGGGGGATTGCAGACGAACCCACCGGGCGCTATCATCTCCGCCATCCAAGGACAGCATACGGAAAGGACCGTCTCATGGCCAAGTACACGATTGGACTGGATTACGGCACCAACTCCGTCCGGGCGCTGGTGGTGGATGTCGCCAACGGACACGAAGTGGGCACGGCGGTGTGGAACTACAAGCGCGGGCATGCGGGCATCCTGCTTTCACACGACCCGAACCTGGCCCGTCAGCATCCGGCTGATTACGTGGACGGCACCGAGGCAGCCGTGCGCGGCGCCCTGGCTGACGCCCACAGGACGCTCAAGAGATTCACCCCCGCCGACGTGATCGGCCTGGGCGTGGACACCACCGGCTCGACCCCCTTGCCGGTGGACGCCGCGGGCAGGCCCTTGGCCTTCGACAAGCGATTTGCCCGCAACTTGGCCGCCATGGCTTGGCTGTGGAAGGACCACACCGGGGTGGCCGAGGCCGAGGAAACCACCGAGCTGGCCCGCGCGATTCGCCCGCGGTACCTGGCCAAGTGCGGGGGGCGATATTCATCAGAGTGGTTCTTCAGCAAGATCCTTCACTGCCTGCGGACCGCGCCGGAGGTTTTTGACGCCGCGGCGACGTGGGTGGAGATCGCCGACTGGATCCCCGCCATGCTGACGGGCACGGAACTGCCGGCCCGCCTGGCCCGTGGGATTTGCGCTGCCGGGCACAAGGCCATGTACAACGATGCTTGGGGCGGCTATCCCGATCAGGAGTTCCTGGGGCGCCTGGCCCCGAAGCTGGCCGCCCTGCGCGACGGCCTGGGCGCCAAGGCCTGGACCGTGGATCACGCCGTGGGCGGCCTGACGGAGCCGTGGGCCCAGCGGACGGGTCTGCCGGCGGGCATGCCGGTGGCGGTCGGGGCCTTCGACGCCCACCTGGGCGGCATCGGGGCGGGCATCGCCCCCGGCACGCTGGTCAAGATCATCGGCACCAGCACCTGCGACATGATGGTCGCCCCGCTCCAGCAGGACCTGGCCGACATCCCCGGCCTGTGCGGGATCGTCCCGGGCAGCATTCTGCCGGGGTACTTCGGCCTGGAGGCGGGCCAGTCGGCCGTCGGCGACATCTTCAACTGGTTCGTCAACGTCATTCAGCCGGGCGGGCCGCGCAAGGGCACGCACCAGAACCTGACCCAGGCCGCCGGCCGCATCAAACCCGGCGCCTCGGGCCTGCTGGCGCTGGATTGGAACAACGGCAACCGGACCATCCTGGTGGACCAGCGGCTGACGGGCCTGCTGGTGGGCCAGACGCTGCATACCACGCCGGCGGAGGTTTACCGCTCGCTGATCGAGGGCACCGCCTTTGGCGCGCTGACCATCATCAATCGGTTCGAGGAGTACGGGGTGAAGGTCGAGCAGGTGGTCAACTGCGGGGGCATTGCCGAGAAGAACCCGCTGGTGATGCGGATCTACGCCGACGTGACCGGCAGGCCGATGAAGGTCTCCCGCTCCCCGCAGACGTGCGCGCTGGGCGCCGCGATCGCCGGGGCGGTGGCGGCCGGCCCGGCGGCGGGCGGGCATGCCGATTTCGCCTCGGCCCAGGCCGCGATGACGGGCCTGAGGAAGAAGGTCTACCAGCCCAACGCGGCGGCCCATGCGGTGTACCAGCAGCTGTACGGCCTGTATCGGCAACTGCATGATTGCTTCGGCACCAGTGCCTGGAAGGGCGACTGCTCCAATGTGATGAAGCAGTTGCTGGACATCCGCGGCGAGGTCCGCGGCAAGGCGTAGAATCCGGCGCTGTGCGTGCCGTCGGCAAGCCCGCGGGATGCACGGGCAAGATGCCCGTGCCACGCTTGGCTCGGAAGGATGACGCCGGATGCTTAAGGAACTCAAAGAGCAGGTCTGCCAGGCGAACCTCCAACTGGCGGCCGAGGGCCTGGTGATCCAGACCTGGGGCAACGTCAGCGGGATCGACCGCGCGGGCGGGCGCGTGGTGATCAAACCCTCCGGCGTGGCCTACGACCAGATGCAGGCCCGCCACATGGTGGTGGTGTCGCTGGAGGACGGCGCCGTGGTGGAGGGCGATCTGCGCCCCAGCAGCGACACGCCCACGCACCTGGAGCTTTATCGCGCCTGGCCGGGCGTCGGAGGCGTCGCGCACACCCACAGCCTGTATGCCACCGCCTGGGCGCAGGCCTGCCGCGAGATCGTCGTCCTGGGCACCACGCACGCGGACTACTTCCACGGCCCGGTGCCCTGCACGCGGACCATGACGGCCCAGGAGATCGCCCGCGACTACGAGGCCAACACGGGCAAGGTGATCGTGGAACGATTCGCCGCGCTGGACCCGCTCCAGATGCCGGGCGTGCTGGCGGCCTCGCACGGGCCGTTCGCCTGGGGCGCCGACGCCGCCGAGGCCGTCCACCATGCGGTCGTGCTGGAGCACGTGGCCCATCTGGCGAGCGAAACCGTGCGCCTGGAGCCTAGTCCCCGACCGATCGCCCAGGCCCTGCTGGACAAGCACTTCCTCCGCAAGCACGGGCCGGGCAGCTACTACGGGCAGAAGAAGGGGAAAGGCTGGTCGCTATGACACTCCGCGCAGCCAAGGGTCAACCGCTCCTTCGGCCGGGCGTGTGGCTGATGCTCGCGTGGGCGACGATCTTCGTCGGCATCCCCTTTCTGCTCGTCACCTATGCTGATCAGTCGATGTGCGCCGGGAGCATGGCGATAGGATTCTGCCTGCAAGTGATCGGCTTCTGCCTGGCTGTTTTCGCCAACCAACGGGGCAAGGGACTGGTCCGCAACCTCGCCGCCGTGACGATGGGCCTAGTGTGGGCGTGGTGGATCCTGATCGGCGTGATGCTCTGGAGCTGAGCACGATGCATACGGCGCGCAACTTGTTGCTCGCACTACCGCCGTGGGTCAGCCTACTCGCGCTATAGCTGGAGATACCGTCGCCAGACCTTGCAGACGTAGCTGATCAGCGGGTTGACGAATTGCGTCGCCCGTGCTTCGAGCACCTGGCCCAGCAGCGTATGGGCCTGCGCGGGGGCAAAGCCGAACTCGTCCACCATCCAGTGGATCAGGTCCGCCAGCGCCTGCGAAAACGCCTCCTCCGCCGGCCGGGCAAAGCCGATCGTGGCGATCCAATCGTCCGTCTGGATCCGCGGATTGCCGAACCTCGTCGGGCGGTCGGCTAGCTCCACCTTCAGGCGAACGATGCCGGCAGACTCGATACCCCCGGTTCCGTCGATCTCCCCGTCCCCTTGTACTGCGTGCACGTCGCCCACGTGTAGCAGCGCCCCCTCCACGTTCACCGGCAGGTGCACCCGCGCGCCGGGGGCAATCTCCTGCACGTCGAAATTGCCCCCGAATAGGCCGTTATGGCCGTTGTGGAAGCTCTGCCCTCCGGCCGGGGCCGTGCCCAGAAAGCCGATCATGGGCGCCAACCGGATCCTCAGACGATCCGACCACTCCGCATAGCCATCCCGCAGGCGCGCCACCTTGCGCAGAGGCTCCCAGCCGGCCTCATTGGCCAGTTGCGGCAGCAGCTTGCCGGGCCAACGCAACTCGGTGAACCCATACTCATCCAGCTCGATCCCCAGCACGTGCACGACGAGCACTTGGCCGGCCTGGGCGCCTTCCACCGCGATGCACCCGGTGGATGGATTGGGGCCGCCCGGCGCGGACGGGTCGAACCGGCCGGTGTGGGTATCGAATTGCCGCCCGCGGCAGGAAACGGTGCGAACCTCAAAGACCTCCCCCGGCCGAACCGTGCCCGTGACGGCGTTAGCAATCGAGATGCTGGTGTACAGTACGTCCGGTTCGAACCGTCGCATCGTCGCGTCCAAGCCATGATCTCAAGGTTGCGAGGTTGCCGTGGCGGCCCCGTCCTTCGGTTGGGTCGAAGGGTCGGCCAATGGCTGGATCGCCTCCATCAGCAATCGGATGGCGATATTGTAGGATCCGGCGGGGTTATCAGGCTCGATGTCGTCCCACGACCCGCGGGCGGCCACCAGGATCCCCTGGCCCGGCAGCATGACCATGTAGTTGCCGGCGAAGCCCATAGCCATGAACATGTCGCGCGGACCCGCCGACAGGGCCAGCTTGCCGCTGGTCCCCATCTCCGCGTTGAACCACCAGTTGAAGCCGTAGATGCCGGGACCAGGGCCACCCTGATTGTGCTTCCCGCCATAGGAGCCGATTTCCAGGTAGTCGTCGGGCTGCTTGGAGGTGCTTCGGGGCAGCTTGCCCGGGACATCCGGCCGCCGATAGGCGTCCAAGTACGCCTGGGCCAGCACCCGGCGGCCGGCCCAGCCGCCGCGGTTCATCCAGAACCACCCCACCCGGGCGAGGTCGCGAGCGGTCGTCACCACGCCGCGCCCGCGATGGTTGACGCCGATGATGTCACCGTCCTCCAGTTCCAGCGGGGCCAGATAATGATGGGCGGCATCCTTTATGCTCCTGCCCAGCGCCTTCTCCAGCGCCAGGCAATAGAGCTGGATCGCGTAGTCGTTGTAACTCCACGCCGCCCCGGGGGCCTCGGTGCAGGCGTATCCGCTGGTCATGTCGGCCAGGTGGCGGAACGTGATGCCGCGGTCCTTGCCCCGCAGGCCGGGAATATACGGTGAGATCGGCGCGTCCACGCTGTCGATACGGCCGTCCTGGATGCCGAGGAACAGCAGCGTGGTGAGGACCGGCTTGGCGGCGCTGTACCAATTGAACTTGGCGGCCTGGTCCCCCCAGGCGTAGACCATGTACCCATCCTTAACCACGCAGCCGATCCGGCGGGAAAGGTCCTCATCGCGGCTGTAAGGCTTGTTCGGAACCTGCCGGCTGAGGAAGCTCTCCAGCTCGCGCAGCTTGTCCGCGCTTAGCCCAACCTGCTCGGGCGTTCGCCACTCCCAGCGTGGGCTGGGAAACACGACCGCAAGGTCCTTTTCAGACGCCATGGCCGCTTCCATAGAGAGCGCACAGACTACCATGCACAATCTCAAGGTTCCGCGGACGAATGAATTGTATTGCACCCCCCGTTCCTCCCCTGGTTCTAAGTTTTCCTTCGGGACACATGCCCCCGACTGCCGGTGCTCCGCGGGTTCCGGGCGCTCTTGCGAATCTCCGCCAGGCTCCGCTGCTTGAGCCTCGCGGCGCCTTTCCACGTCCAAGTGCCCAGCGGCTTGGAACGAGCCAAACGCCGGCGCGCCTTGGGTATCTCACCGCGGTACTGCGGCAACCATTCTGCCTGGGCGACGAGCATCTCGTCAACCATCTGCCAAATTTCCTCGGGGTTGCAGACGGCGCCCGTCAGCGGGTCGTGCAGCACGGCCTGCTTCAGCAGCATCACGTCGCCCGTCACGGCCGCCTGCACGCTCATCCGCTGCACGTTGACGCTGCCCGACAGCGTCGCCGCGCACGCCAGCGGCAGATCGCCCACCTTGGGGATGCTGATCCCGTTGCGGTCCACGTATCCGGGCACTTCCACCACGCAATCGTCCGGCAGATTCGAGATGCAGCCGCGGTTGCGGACGTTGAAGTGCCCGCGATACGGCCGGCCGGTCTCGAGGCTCTCGATGATGTAGCTGCCGTGTTCCTCCCCGCGACCCTCGGGCGTGATAGGCTTGCCCTTGGCCGCCAGCCACCTGGGAAACTCGGTTTCGAACCAGTTGCGGCCCTCGCGGCAAACGCGCAGGTACCCGCCCGTCTCGCCGTTGATCCAGCTCGACAGGTCGATCCAGCGGCGGATTTCCCTCGCCCGCTTGCGGTACCAGGGCACGTATTCGCTGAGGTGGCCGTTGGATTCGGTGGAGTAGTAGCCGAACCGCCGTAGCACGTCGATGCGGACTTTCTCAGTCTTGGAGAACGTCGGATGCCGTTCGAAGGCCTCCAGCAGTTCCCGCGAGGTGATCTTGCGCCCCTGGTAGATGATCTGGATGTACCAGGTCTGGTGGTTGATGCCGGCGCAGATGATGTCCACCTCCTTCTTGCTCTTGGCGCCTAGGACCTCGGCGATCTGCCAGTGCCCCCCCTGGACCCCGTGGCAGAGGCCCACGGTGTTGACCTTGCCGTACTCCAGCGCCGCCCAGGTGTTCATGGCGTTGGGGTTGGCGTAGTTGAGAAACAGCACGTCGCCGACCGACACCTCCCGCATGTCCTTGCAGAAGTCCAGGATGCAGGGAATGTTCCGCTGGCCGTACATGATGCCCCCGACGCACAGCGTGTCGCCCACGCACTGGTCCACGCCGTACTTGAGCGGGATGTCGATGTCGTACTGGTAGGCTTCCAGGCCGCCGATGCGCGTGCAGTTGATGACGTAGTCGGCCCCCTCGAGGGCGCGGCGGCGGTCCAGCGTGGCCGTGATCTTGGCCGGGAGCCCGTTGGCTTGCAGGTCCCTTTGGCAAAGCTGGACGATCATGTCCAGGTTCTTGCGCGAGATGTCCGTCATCGCAAAGTGCGTGCCCGCGAACTCCGGCACGGTGAGAATGTCGCGGAAGAGGTTGCGGGTGAAGCCGACGCTGCCGGCGCCGATGAACGCCACCTTGATCGCCATGGGGACGACTCCTTTGACACCGCCGGTCCTGGCGGCGGGACGTGCTATCTAACTAAGTCGGCCTGCCAAACGCAACCGCCTCACAGCCCGCTGGCCGAGGCATTGAACTGCCCGCGGCGCGCCGTGCCGTATCGGGCCGCCTCAAAACGGGACGGGCAAAAAGCCTGAGCGGCGTGTCGTCATGCCTACGCTGCCTCAGGCGCCGCTAAGGCGAGGGCCGCTTGGAACGGCTGACCCACAGGAGCGCCACCCCCACCGTCAGACAGGTCTTCAGGATCAGTGCCGACAGGGATACAGCCAGGAAGAACCCCAGGAGTGTGCTCGCCGGCCAGGGAACGAAGGCAGGGATGCCGAACCGCCTGCCGGCTTCCGAACTGAGGATCGGCCAGTGGCCAGCCATGAGCATGGGCAGAATCGATAGGAACGAGATGGCTGGAAGGGACGAGTACAGCCCCACCTTTAAGCCCAACCCGGCCACGCCGGCTGAACTGGAGCGGACCACGTGCCCCAGCAGCAGGCCCCACACGGCTGCCAGGAACACGCCAAAGACATTGGTCCCCATGCTCGCGCTGAACGCGGCACATTCCAACAGGTAGATTCCCAGAAGCAGAACCCGCCACCAGCCGACACTGCGGGGGCGATGGGCGGCTTGGGCCAGTGGCTTTGCCAAAGGCCAACCGAAGCCCACCGCTAGACAGGCATTCACCACTACCAGAACGATCACCACCGGCATTTCGTCGAGCCCCGTGCGGTCCATAGCTGGCTCCTGTGTTGCCGCGGGGGGTGGGCCGCGCGACGCTATTCCCCGACGCCAAGCACCTGCTCATCGTTGCGCGGCAGGATCTGCTGGCCCGGTTCGACGATGACAAAATCACCATCCCACGGGCCGTTGAAGAGCTTGCGCAGCAGAGTCCAATCGCCCGGCCTGACACTGAAGCGCCAATGATACTCCTGGGCCTCGCGCCGGGCGGCCTCGATCATGGGCGCCTCGTCGCAGACGTCCATCCGCAGGTACAGCAGATCGGTGTAGTTCCGCCGCCAGTCGCCCAGCGTCTGCCGGATGAAGTCCGCGTTCTCCCGCCCGTACTTCGCGACCATCCGCTCGTACGATTCCGTCAGCCCCAGCTTGTCCATCACGCCCTGGCGGCCATAGGCGGGACGTGCGTACTGGCCCTCGTCGAAGGCGTTGCGCTCGATCCAGCCGGTGGTCATGTAGTAGGTGCCGGGGTGCTCGTCGAAGTAGGCCCGGTAAGCCTGGCGCGAGCCGAAGAACAGCGTGATGCAGTCGTGGGCCTTGGGGACCACCAGCGGGACGTGAGCCGCCCGCACGCCCGCCACCCCATCGTTGCACCGCGCATAGCCCAGCAGGATCGCCTCGTAGTCGGCGGCGTCCACCGCGTCGATCGCCGACTGAACCTTCGCCTGCATGTCCGCGGTGGGCAGGTCGTGCAGGCCCTTGCGGAGGAACTCCAGGTCTACCGGCCGCGGCGACTGCGCCGCCAGCAGGCAGGCCTCGCGGTAGATGATCTCGCAGCCGATGAACTTCAGTCGCTTGCGAACCGGCTGGCTGGTGCTCATGACGAATAGGCGCCTCTACGGCCTGGGGTCCACCGGCCTGTAACGTTGAGCGATAGGCATCCGCCGCCCGCTCCCGAAGGCACGAGGCGAGACCTTCAGCACGGGGGCGGCCTGCTTGCGCTTGAACTCCGCGGCGTCCACCAGGCGGATGGTGTAATGCACCACGCCGGGGTCGAACCCCTCCGCGATGATCTGCTCGGCTGTCAGCTCCTGCTCGATGTAGCGGCGCAACACCTGGTCCAGCAGGTCATACGGCGGGAGCTTATCCTGGTCAAACTGGTTGGGTTTCAGCTCGGCGCTGGGGGCCTTCTCGATGACGCTGCGCGGGATGCGATCCCGCCCGGCCTTACGGTTGACCCACTCGGCCAGCTCGTAGACGGTCGTCTTGAGCACGTCGCCAATCGGCGCCAAGCCGCCGGCCATGTCCCCGTAGAGCGTGCAGTAGCCGGTGGACAACTCGGACTTGTTCCCGGTCGCCAGCGCCAGGCGCCCCATCGCGTTCGACACGGCCATGACCACGTTGCCCCGAATACGGGCCTGGATGTTCTCGTCGGCCACCTCCGCCTGCCCGCCGGACAGCAGCTCCCGCAGGGCCTGCTCGTACGCGCGGTGCATCGGCTCGATGCCGACTTCCTCCAGGCGCAGCCCCAGGTTGCCCGCCAACTGCCGGGCGTCCCGCAGACTGTGCTGGCTGCTGTAGCGGCTGGGCATTGCCAGGGCCAGCACGCACTCGGCGCCCAGGGCATCGGCGGCCAGCGTGCCCACCAGGGCCGAATCGATCCCGCCCGACAGGCCCAGCACCACGTTGGTCAACCCACACTTGTGAACGAAGTCGCGCAGGCCCAGCTTCAGCGCCTCGGCCAGGCGAGTGGTCTCATCGTCTAGCTCCTCGCAGCGCCCGCCGCTTTCCAGGTCCACCACCAGTAGGTCCTCGCGAAACGAGGCCGCCCGCCCGAGCACACGGCCGTCCGCGCCGACCACGCAACTGCTGCCGTCGAAGATCAGTTCATCGTTGCCGCCGACCTGGTTGACGTAGACGATTGGCGCGCCGCCGCGCCGTGCCTGCCGCGCGAAAAGGTCTTCCCGCATCGTGGCCTTGCCTACCTGGAAGGGGCTGGCGGCCATGTTGATGATCACTCGCGCGCCCAGGTCTCGCAGGCTCGCAATGGGGTCCTCCTGGTAAAGCCCGCGGCCCAAGGCCGCCGGGTCCCAGAGGTCCTCGCAGATGCTCAGACCGGCGCTCAGGCCGGACAGCTCGACCAGGCCCGAGTCGTGTCCCGGCTCGAAATAGCGGGTCTCGTCGAAGACGTCATAGGTCGGCAGCAGCGTCTTGGCATGGACGCATTGCACGTTTCCGTCGGCCAGCACGGCCGCGGCGTTTTGGAGCGGCCTGCCGGAGGCGTCAGGATTAGGCCGGGCAAAGCCTACGATCGCGGTGATTCCCACGCACTGGCGGGCCAGGCGGTGCACCGCCGCTTGGTTGTCCTGGATAAAGCCCTGTTTGCGAAGCAAGTCGCGCGGGGGGTAACCAATTACCGAAAGCTCAGGAAACACAATCACTTGCGCGCCGGCCTGGCGTGCCCGGTCGATGCACGCGGCCATCTGGTCGGTATTGCCGACAATGTCGCCGATCACCGGGTTTGTCTGTGCCAGCGCTATCCGCATGTGTTCGTTCGCTCCGGCGCCCGGCCCTGCCGGCCCCTACGCCAGCCTCGGCGCCCAGCAGATTCCGGGCTTTTCCGCAACCAGCTACTAAAATAGAAGTAATAGCACGGAAGGACGCCCATGGACAAGATCAACGCAATCTCGAAGGTGCGATTTGCATCCGTCAAGCCCCAGAACGTGGGCCTGCACCACGGCCAGACGCTCCGCGCGAGCCTGCTATGCATGGAGCCCGGCCAGCAGTCCCAGGTGAAGGCGGACGCCGAGAGGTTCTATTACGTCATTACCGGCGCTGCTCGCCTGGAAGCCGGGCAGGAGAGCGTGGACCTAAGCACCGGAGAAGCGGCCGCCCTTCCGGCCCACCAGGCCCATGCGGTCGCCACGGCCGACGACCGCCGACTCGTTTGCCTCGTGATCGAAGGCGCCTCCTGACGATAATAAGACAAGGTATATCCTAACATTCTGAATGAGCACGGGTTAGCGGATGACAAGGGTTGAGATCAAGTCCGGCAGTGTCACTGTGCAGGCAGAGCTGAACGATTCTGCCTGCGCTGCGAAGATTCTGGACGCTTTGCCCCTGACCGCCACGGCCAGTACGTGGGGCGATGAGATATACTTTGACATCGGCGTGCCGTTTAAGCTTGCCCAGTCCGCCCGCGACCGGATGGAGGTAGGCGAGATCGCTTACTGGCCGCCCGGCAAGGCCCTGTGCCTGTTCTTCGGTCCTACACCAGTCAGCGACGCCGACGGCAAGCCTCGCGCCGCCAGCCCCGTGATCCCCGTCGGGCGGATCCTGGGTTCGCCCCAGCTACTCAAGTCTGTACAGGACGGGGACCAGATCACCGTAGGCAGGGCGGAGTAAACCACCCCGCGCAGCAATAGGAACGATCATGAAGATCGGAATCTGCCATAACATCTTCGGGACCGATCTGCCGGCGGCCTTCGCCGGCGCCGCCCACGCCGGCGCCGAAGGCGTGGAGGTCGTCGTCCAGAACGATCTGGCCCGCCGCCTGGGACGCGAGGAGCTTGCCAAGCAGCTCAACGCCCTGCGCCGGCAACACAAGCTGGAGATCCCCAGCCTGGCGATGGTGAACCTGTGCTCACAGCCCTCGTTGATCGCCCGGCCGGAACTGACCGAGGCGGCCGTGCAAAGCGCCTTGCGCGGCCTGAAGACCGCCGCCGCGGTGGAGGCGTCGGTGCTGCTGCTGCCGTTTTTCGGCAGGAACCTGATCGAGACCGAAACCGAGTTTGGCCATGCCACCGACACCATCGCCCGGCTCTCCGAGCACGCCGAGCAGGCCGCGATCACCTTGGGCATCGAGTGTACCCTTAATGCCAGCCAGCAACTGCTGCTGCTGGCGTCGGCCGGGCGCTCGCCCTACGTGCGGGTCTACTTCGATATCGGCAATACCCTGGCCCGCAAGTATGACGTAGCCACGTTCATCCGCGACCTGGGGCACGACAGCATCTGCCAGGTGCACTTCAAGGATGTTCGAATCGCCGAGGGCGCCCCCCCTGATTACGAGGTGACACTGGGGCAGGGCAGCGTGGATTTCCGCGCGGTCCTTCATGCGCTGCGGGCGGTCCGCTATGACGGGTACATCGTGCTGGAGACGCCCCCCGGCCCGGACGCCCCGGCCACCACGCGGGCCAATGTCCAGTTCATCCGCGACCTCTTGGCCGCCGGCGGGCCCGCCTAAACATCCCGCTCGGGGGCGACCAGATCGTCGTACGTCTCCCGGCGGCGAATCAGGCGGGCCTGATCGCCCTCCACCAGCACCTCCGCCGCTCTGGGGCGCGAGTTGTACTGGCTGGACATCACAAACCCATATGCGCCGGCCGCGAAGATCGCCAGCAGGTCGCCCCGCGCCATCGGAGGCAGCACGCGGTCCTTGGCTAGGAAATCCCCGCTCTCGCAGACCCCGCCGACCACGTCCACCTTGACGCCGCCCGGGGCTTGGTAATCCGGCCGACGTTGCGGCGGCGGCTGGTCCGCCCCCAGGCGGGCCGGAAACATCGGATGCTCCGCCTGGTACAGGGTCGGGCGGATCAGGTCCGTCATGGCCGCGTCCACAATGACGAAGTGGCGGTCTCCGCTCTTCTTGACGTACTGGACCGTCGTCAGCAGCAGCCCGCTGTTGCAGGAGATTTGCCGGCCAGGCTCCATGAAGATTTCCAGGCCCCGTCCTTCCAGCAGCGGGACGATCGCGTCGGCGTATCGCCGCGCCGAGGGGCTGCGGCCTTCCTCGTAATCGGCGGCGAAACCCCCGCCGATGTTCAGCGCCGTCACGGTAAACCCCTCCGCCCGCAGGCGCTCGATCAGCTCCATCGCCTTGGCGATGGCCTGTGCGTACGGCTCGGCCGAGTAGATCGGCGAGCCGATGTGCATGTGAATGCCGTCGAGCCGCACGCGCGGGTCGTGACCGTAGGCGCGGAAGAACGCCTCCGCCCGGTCGATGTCCACCCCAAACTTGGTTTGCTTCCTGCCGGTGATGGTGTAAGCAGGGGTGCGGGGGTCGTACACGTCGGGATTGATGCGCAGCGCCGCCCGCGCCCGCCGCCCCGCGGCCCCCGCCAGGCGCAAGAGGTTCTCGAACTCCGCCTCCGACTCGACGTTCAACCAGGCGATGCCCGCGGCCAAGGCCTCGTTGATCTCACGGTCGGTCTTGCCGACGCCCGCGTAGACCACCCTGGACATCTCCGCCCCCGCGAGCTTGGCGCGCATCAGTTCCCCGCCGCTGACCACGTCAAACCCGCAGCCCTCGCCCGCCAGCAGCCGCAGAATGTGAATGTTCGACAGGGACTTGACTGAGAAGCATATCGTCGGCCTCAGCGGCGCGAACGCCTCCGCCATCGCGCGATAGTGATGCCGCAACGTGGCCGCGGAATACACGTACAGCGGCGTGCCGAACCGCTGCGCCAACTGTGCCGCCGCCACGTCCTCGCAGAATAGCTCGCCCTGTTGGTAACGGAAGTAATCCATGCTCTGCCCAACTCATGAGAAGCAAGGCAGAATAACTGCCTGCCCGCGCATGCCGCAAGAGATTCGCCTGAGTCTGGCCCTATCAGCGGCCCTGGCGGGCATACATCGCCTGTCGCGCCCGTAGGCGCAGCAGGGACTTGGGCTGAGCCAGGGCCTGCCGCACGGTGACGTCCTGGCCAACCAGCGGAAGCACGCGCTGGAAGATCTCATGCGCCGCGCCGGCCTCCGCCTGGCCGGGGATGCAGATCACCGGCACGCCCAGCGCGTTGGCCAGGGCGGCCACGCCGTAAGTGGTCTTTCCCAAGCGGGATTGTGCATCCAGCCTTCCTTCGCCTGTGAGGCAGAGATCCGCACCCGCCAGACGGCGTTTCAGGCCCACTGCGTCGGCAACCACTTCCACGCCCCGCTCGATCCGCGCGCCCGCAAACGCCACCAACCCCGCCCCCAGGCCGCCCGCCGCCCCCGCGCCCGGCATGTTCTGAACCTCCAGGCCCAGCTTGCGGCGGATCAGCTCCGCCAGGTGCGCCAGGTTCGCATCCAGTTGGGCCACCATCTCAGCCGTGGCGCCCTTCTGCGGGCCGTACACCGCCGCCGAACCGTTGGGACCGGTCAGCGGGTTGGTCACGTCGCAGGCCACGCGGATGCGCGTCCGCCGCACCCGCTCGTCCAGGCCGCTCATGTCAAAGTCCGCAACGTCCGCAATCGCCCCTCCGCCCATGCCGCACATGATCGCCCGGCCGTCGCGCCCGATGAACGTCACGCCCAGCGCCTGCGCGCCGCCGCAACCGCCATCCGTGGTGGCCGAGCCGCCAATGCCCAGGACAACCTCCCTGGCCCCGGCGTCTAGCGATGCCAGGATCAACTGCCCGGTGCCGAACGTGGTGGTCCGCAACGGGTTGCGTCTGTCGGGCGGCACAAGCTGTAGGCCCGATGCCGCCGCCATCTCGATGACGGCCGTGCCGGAAAGCTCGGCCGCGCCCGGCTCTAGAGCCAATATTGCCCCCGCCAGCCCAACCTCTCCCGGCAGGTTCGTCTGAACGGCCCGTCCCAACAACCCAAACCGCGCCCGGATGGGCTTGCCCAGCGGATCGAACACATCGGCCGTCCGGTACGCCCCGCCCGTAGCCGCCACCATCGCGTCAACCGTCCCCTCGCCCCCGTCGGCCATCGGGCATAGGTCAATCGTCGCGTTGGGGCAGGCCTCCAACACGCCTTCGCTGATGGCCCTGGCCGCCTCCAGCGCGCTAAGGCATTCCTTGAACGAATCCGGTGCGATCACGACCTTCATTCGGCTTCCTCGATCCTGCCCGCGATGGCTGTATCATACCCCGCCCGCGCCGGCGGCGCCGCGGGCTTGCAGGCCCACCCAGGCCCGCAGGTTGCCTCGGGCTATGCCGATCCGCACTGCCTGGCCCGGCCGGACCTCCTCCAGCACCATGCCCAGGTCCTCCAGCCCGCTGACGTAGTACTGCTCCACCTGGAACAGGATGTCCCCGCGGCGCAGGCCGATCTGGTCGGCGGGGCCGCCCGGCTCCACCTGGTCCACCACGAGTCCGCCCTGGCCGTGTCCCCCACGAGCACCAGCACATCGGGGGCCTCGCGCCGGACCCGCCGGGCCAGCTCCACCACTGCCGCTCGCGAGCGAGGGTTGTCGTAATGCAGGTCGGCGGTAGCCAGGATTCTCATCGCGGGCGATTATAGCAGAGATGGCTCGGACTGAACCCATACTGCTTGCCCGACTTGACAAGCAGTCGCAATTCATCTGTTGACAAAAGACGTCCAGACGTCTAAGTTTGTTGCCATGACCAGCTCGACAATAAGGAACGGACCGGGATATGTACGGGATGCAATCCTTCAGGTGTTCTCCTTGGCTGCGAAACCGCTCTCTGTCAAGGAAATAGAAGGCCGTGTATGTCAGATCATAGGTCCGACGCCACCCTCGTCCGTCCGCTCGTACCTTCGGCTTAACACCCCGGGCCGGTTCACCCGCCAGTACCGCGGACTGTACGCAGTTGCCGGCGACGTAGGCGACCGACCTCAAGAGCAAGTGCGCCAGAGAGACTGGCGAAGCCCGGTAGGCTTTGGCAGGGCCACCCTCTTTCACGCCGATTGCCTTGACTGGTTGGAGCGGCGGGAAGAGCGAAGCATCCATGCCGTTGTGACCGACCCGCCCTACGGATTGTACGAGTATACTCCGGAACAGCAGAGCAAACTCCGCAACGGGAAGGGGGGGGTCTGGCGCATACCGCCCTCCTTCGACGGGCACAAACGATCTCCCTTGCCCAGGTTCACCGTGCTGAATCAGGACCAGCTCGAGCATATCCGGGGCTTCTTCCTGGTTTGGGCCCGCCTGCTTCTTCCACGGCTGGTCCCAGGGGCACATGTTATTGTGGCCTCGAACCCTATCGTCTCTTACATCGTCTCCGCGGCGATGGCAGATGCTGGGCTGGAACGGCGCGGCGAGATTATCCGACTGACCATGACGATGCGAGGAGGAGATCGGCCCAAGGCAGCCCACCAGGAATTCGCCGAGGTAAGCGTCATGCCGCGCGCCATGTGGGAGCCTTGGCTTGTCTACCGGCGACCCATTGAAGGCAGAGTTCAGGACAATCTGAGGAAGTGGGGCACCGGGGGGTTCAGGAGAGTGTCCGACGATAAACCGTTTGGGGACGTGGTTCACTCTGCGCCGACCAGGAAAACGGAACGGAACATCGCCCCACATCCTAGCTTGAAGCCGCAGGCCTTTCTCCGACAAATAGTGCGCGGGGTACTCCCACTTGGCAAAGGGATCGTCCTCGATTGCTTTGCGGGCGCCGGCTCAACTCTGGCCGCGGCCGAGGCCGTGGGGTACGAAAGCATCGGTGTCGAGAAAGATGAGTACTACTTCGACATGGCCTGCAAGGCAATTGCCCGCTTGGCCGCGTTAAGCCTCAATGGGAGCACTTAGAGCCGGTAGACCCAGTGCTCTCTGAGTTTCCCGATCCCTTCGCGATGCAGGGTCGCGGTACGAGTACCCAGGGGTCCCCGTGGATTTTGGCGGAAATCATCAACCGTCACGCGACCCAGGTAGACCTCCGTAAACAGCATGGCCTTGCGCGAGGCAGCGGGTTCGGATTCCGCATCCACGGCATAGACGAAAACGCACATGAATTGCTCTCTTGCGCCATGGGTATCCACTGCGCCCCCGGCGTTCCGCGTCGTCTTGACCTCGATGCCTTCCCTGCCCGCCTGGACCGAGTTGTCCGGATATACTCCTTGCACGATCAAATCCGGATGCCCGTTGAAGTATCTGTTCTCGGTGAGCACGCGGGAGTGCCTGGCCAAACTTACGGACAGCATGTCGGAAAGCATGCCGGACATGATTGCCGGACGGAGCATGTCGTCCAACCGCTTTAACCCTTTGCTGAGTAGCAGGACGTTGACATCATAGAGAAAGTCATACACGTCCTGCATGGCCATCTGGAAATCCTCGAGACGCAACTCGTAGGGCAAGGCTGCATTCCCATTGAGTTTTGTCGGGTCAACAAGGGCTTTGGTAATCGCCATCCTCGGTCGATGCTCCTTGTCTAAGCCTTACGCGCGCTGAGACGTAGCCTGTCTCGCAGCGCAGTCTACGAGCCATTATGCCTTGTTCCCAGGGCGCGTCAACAGCTCCTCTGTCTTGGATCGTCCTCGGAGGGCTGGCTGGACAATCAAGCCAATCGGTGTATGCTCTTCCCACGGACGGTGTCAGCCGGACTTGCCAGGCCCAATGGATCGCGAGCGGTTCGAAAACCATGAGCTACAGGAGTGCCTGGGCCATTACGACCTTGGGCAGGTGCAGAGCGCGCAGGAGTTCGCGCGGGGCGCCCACCGCGCGCCCAAGGTCATCGTCCAGGCCGACCGCGGGCGGTTCCTGTTCAAGCGCCGCATCGTGGGCCGCGACGACCTAGCCAAGATCCGCTTCACCCACGACATTCAGCGGGCCTTGGCGGCCCAAGGCTTTCCCCTGCCGGCCCTGATCTGCACGCGAGAGGGTCAATCCCTGCTGGTCATCAACGGGCGGTTCTACGAGATGTTCGAGTTCGTCACCGGCCAGGAGTACGACGCCTCGCTGGAGGCCACCTACCACGCCGGCGATGCCTTGGGGCGATATCACCACATCCTCCAAGGCTTCCGAATCGCCTACCGGCCGCCCACCGGCAGCTATCACAACGCCCGCACGATCTATCGCGCCATCCGCCGGACGGTGCCCTCGCTGCCCCTGGGCCAGCGCCCGCCCGTCCGGCAGGTGCTCCACACCGTGGATAGCCTCGAGCGGTTCTACCGCTGCTGCGCCCGCAAGGCGCAGGACCAGCACCTGCCGCACTGGCCACTCCAGATCGTCCACGGCGACTGGCACCCGGGCAACATGCTCTTCCGCAACCGCCGTGTTGTGGCGGTGGTGGACTACGACTCCGCGCGCCTCCAGCCGCGCGTGATCGACCTGGCCAATGGGGTGCTTCAATTCTCTTTCATGGCTGGGGCTGGCGGGCCGGAGCAGTGGCCCGACCACCTGGACCGGTCGCGTTTCAAGCGGTTCCTCCGCGGCTACGCTGACGTGAATCCCCTGCCCAGCCGGCAACTGGCGACGCTGCCGTATCTGATGTGCGAGGCGATCATCGCCGAGGCCGTCCTGCCCATCGCCGCTACCGGCAGCTTCGGGCGATTCCAGGGCTACGCGTTCCTGGAAATGGTCAGCCGCAAGGTCCGCTGGATCCTGGAGCACCTCGAGGAACTCTTCCAGGCGGCGGACGTGTAGGCTTCCGGGCGGCGGCCCGGGCGATGAGGGGCGCCATTCAATCGCCTTGCCGGCTGCCAAGGCTCCTCATCGGAGCGGCAGACGGTGCAAATACCCCTACCTTGGCGCAAGCAGAACGGTCTGGGGCTATCCCTTGGGTGGCCGAAAACCGGCGGCATCCAGCACGTCGGCCAGGCGAAGCCGCGCGCCGAACCGCTGGCAGAACCGCCAGGCGGCATCCGCGCGCTCCTGAACCGGCCCGGACATGAGTTGTCCCTGAATAAGCAGATTCTTCGGGCTTAGGCTTTGGGTGGCAAACCGCAACACCTTGACCTGGTAGCCCAGGGCCTCCAGGACCAGGCAGCGATAACCATCGGTCAGCGCATCCGCCAGACGCTGCTCGATCAGCCCATACCGAGACGCCCACTGAAGCGGGTGCTCCTGCCACGTATGCCGAAGCTCGTGCTGGCAGCAGGGCGCTAGAAACACCAGGCGGCTTTTCGATTCCCAGGCAATCCGGATGGCCTCGTCCGTCAGCGTGTCGCAGCCGTGAAGGCAGACCACGACGTCGTAGTTCCCGCCCTCACCCGAGTAGCCGGCCAAGTCGGCTTGCTCGAAGGTGCAGTCAGCCAGACCCAGCGACTCGGCCACGGCGCGGGACTTCTGGACGTAGGCCGGATTGGCGTCCACGCCGTGCAGACCGGCTCTTAGGCCACGGCGCGCCGCTTGATGCATGAGCACAAACCCCAGGTAGCTGCGCCCACAAGCCAGGTCGAGGATGCTTAGCCGCTTTCCCTGGTAACCCGCCAGGGCCGCCGCGACGATCTTGCCGAACTGAAGGGCCTGCTGGAGCTTGGCCCTCCGCCTGGACTTAGGCGTGCCGAAGGCGTCCAGCAGTCTGCCCAGGCTTGCCAAGTCCTCCAGCGGCGACGCGGACGGCCCCTCGGCCGGCTTGCGGAGGACCGTCGTGCCGCCGGATTCCACCCGATAGGTGACCTGCTCCGCGCCCAGGAAGCACTCCACGATGGCCCCGCGCCCCGAGTACTCCTGTTGAATCACCGAGACCAACTCCTCCGAATGAATCGCTTCCTGCTCCATATCCTCCCGGGCCCAGAACCCGTCGCCGTCGCGAACGTATACCACGCCGGAGTCCTCGGCGCCGCGCCGCAGACGCACTGACGCGCATTCGTCGTTGGCTATCGTCGCGGTCAGACCTATCATCAACCTAGCCATAATCGCCCCGGCCGCCGGGAATCGGTGTTCCGGGATGCCGTTGCCGGGCCAAGGCGCCCCGGCCCATCGGCAACGGCCTCTGATTATGGCCGGACAGGCAGCACTTTCAAGCCGCGGGACCCCCAAATCCATCCCCAGCCGGCGCCGGCGCCAAGGTTCCCGTGGCCGCCAACCCTCGCGACCAAAACGCCTTGACGCCGTAGCAGGGCTTGAATACCATCAGCCGTCCTTCAGGATGCCCGCGGCCGTTGCGGGCTAGGCCGGCCGCACAACACGCTGGATCACGCCCTCATCGTCTAGTGGCCTAGGATATCAGGTTCTCATCCTGGAGACAGGGGTTCGACTCCCCTTGGGGGTAGTGGTGAGCGGGCCGGTGCGACCGCGCCGGCCCGCAGCGTTTTGTGATCGGACCGCAACCCGCCGGATATGCCTCTGGGGACGAACCGCCGGCCCGGCCTTGGCCGAGTCAAGGGCCTCACAGGTCTGCCCCTTCGCTGTCATTGCCCGCGGTCCGCCTGGCCTGTCCCCTCGTCGAAAAGCCCCCTAGCGGGCCGCTGAAGTGCTCGTGCGTGTCGATGACCGGAAGGTGCTCGATTTCCGCCCGGAGTGTCTCGTAGGTCTTGCCTTTGGACATGCTGCCATCCTTTCGTCAGGGCCAGCACCCGCGCAGGCAGGAACGGCATATTCCCCCGCGATCATCCCACCACTCGGAAGATGCACGGATGCGGAAGATGCTCGGCGGTCAGGCCCTCGATGTTCTCGCTGATGTATTTCGTCAATGACACCATGCCCGGCTCTTCGGACGTCCCGTGGTTGACGCGGATGACCGGGTGGCCGGCTTCGCTGGCCTGCTGAATCTCTCGCCAATAGACCGACCCGTCGTCGCTGACGATCGACACGTCGCAGCCCATCTCACGATAGACGTACACATCCGACGCGCAGCCAGTGCCGATGCCGACGCGAGAAACCTTCTGCCTCCCGTCGCCGGTCACCTGCACGGCCGGCTCGCCAAGGGCGGCACATCGCCGGGCCACGCGCGCCGCCAGCTCATCCAGCGTCGTCGGCTCAATATCGTACCTGTGCATGTAGTTGCGACAGCCAATGGAGAACGGCTCGTTTCTCAGCCCCAGGAACGCCGCCCACGCCCAGGGTATCCCGACCTTCGGCCAGCGGTCCCAGGAGTCGTGGCACCGTACGATGGTCAGCCCATGGTCCTGGATGAACGCCAGCTTGTCCTTGCCCTCCTTGGCGAGCTTCGTCAGGTCGTCGTAGTGGTCCCAGAAGGTCGGCTCGTGCGTGACCACCAGCCGGATGCCGCGATGGATCGCCTCGCGCAGGGCCTGGATGCTGGGCATCCAGGTCACCAGGCAGCGGTCGGCCTCCAGGCTCGGATCGCCGGCGATAACACGGTCCACCGTGGTGGACCGGTCCACCCAATCGGCTCGCAAGAGGAAATGCTCGACGACATCGATGGCTCTTGGCATGGTATGGCACTCCGATGAGATCTTCTGCCCGCGACCGGCACGGGCATGGCTTGGATTCTAGCGTCCGCGGCCTGACCGAATCCATCGCAAACCCGTCGGGGCCCGCAACCTAGACCTGCCCATCATGCCGGCGGCCTTGGACCCTCGGTGATACCTTTGGGGACGGAGGCTTGGCGGTCACAGGCCGCGGCGACAGCCGCCGCACCTTCCGGTAGGCAAGCCACGGCCAGATGAGCATCCGCGCCAGCCGGCCGGGCCGTTGATTATCGACAGGGTCTGCCTATACTCAGTGCTTCCATCAATTCAACTGGCGGAGGATTTGATGAGCCCGGATCAGACTAGCCACCCCAGCGTGGTGATCCTCACACAGTACTACGTGCCCGAGTCTGGGGCGCCGCAGAATCGTTGGCACTCCCTGGCCACGCACCTTGTGGCGCTGGGCCACTCCGTGACGGTTCTGACGGCCATGCCCAACTACCCCACCGGGCGGATCTTCGACGGCTATCGCGGCAGGCTGTTTTGCCGCGAGCAGATCGACGGCGTCCAGGTGCTGCGGACCTGGCTGCTGGCCACGCGCAGCAAATCGCTGTCCAAGCGGATGCTGAACTACCTGAGCTTCGGGTGGATGGCCTTCTGGTATGGGCTGGCGACGCTGCGCGGCAGCGACATCCTGATCTGGGAGTCGCCCCCGCTGTTTTTGGGTCCCTTCGCGGTGGCGCTGGCCTGGCTGAAGCGAGCCCGCTGCGTAATGAACGTGTCGGATCTGTGGCCCGAATCAGCAGTAGCGCTGGGCCTGGTCCGACCCGACAGCCTGGCCACACGCCTGGCGGGCAGGCTGGAGATGTGGCTGTACCGCCACAGCCGGGCAATCACCGGGCAAACCCAGGGCATCGTCACCAGCATCGCCGCCCGGGTGCCGCAGGTGCCGGTTCGCCTGTTCCCTAACGGGGTGGACCTGAGCATGTTTCAGCCGGCGCCGCCCGACCCGCGGCAGGAGCGGGCACTGGGCCTGGAAGGCAAGTTCGTTGTCGGCTACGCCGGGGTCATCGGCTATGCGCAGGCTTTGACGCAGGTGCTGGAGGCGGCGGCGCTGCTGGGGGACGAGCCTGGCGTGTTCTTCGCGATATTCGGAGACGGGCCGCTCCGGGCGGAGCTGTCGGATCGGGCGGCGCGGATGGGGCTGTCGAACCTGAAGTTCTTCGGCCGGCAAGACCGCTCCGCCATGCCCTCAATCATATCGTTGTGGGACGTGGGCCTGGTGCCACTGGCGGACCGCCCGCTGTTCGAGGGCGCCCGGCCCAGCAAGATGTTTGAGCTGATGGGACAGGGCAAGCCAATCCTCTTCTGCGGCCGGGGCGAGGGCGCCGACATTGTCTCCAGGAATGGGTGCGGCATCGTGATCGAGCCCGAGCGACCGGAGCAGCTTGCTGACGCGGTTCGCCAGTTGCTGGGGGACCGCACGCGGCTGGAGGAGATGGGCCGGCGCAGCCGGCAGACAGCCGAATGTCAGTTCGACCGGGCCCCGATCGCCCGTCAGATCTCCAGCTTGTTCGAGGAGATCATCTGAGCGTGCCTTATCGGCTGCGCCCGGTGATCACGTAGACGAGCCCCCAGTGGCGTCGAATCCTTGTCTGACCGAAGTACCTGCCGAAAATCGGCAACTGGTCTGAACGAATGCCGAAATAGTGGTCCAGGTACTCGGCCCGCCCCAAGGGACGTCGGACCCACTGCAGCCATCGGCCGGCGAGATTGTTCTCAACGAACGCCACCCTGCCTCCCGGTTCCGGGTGCTCCGCCAGCTTCTCCAGCAGCTCCTCCAAGTTCCTGACACTCTACAGCACGCTCTTGGTGAACAGCACGTCGAAACGCTGGCCGGCGACGGCATCGAACTCTCCGCTTGTGTGGAAAAGGCGCACGCGGTCCTCCACCCTCCACCGATGAACTTCCTCGATGGCCTGGTCTACCGGGCCGCGCTCCAGCATCGTCACGTGGGCGCCCATCAGGGCCATCAGCGAGCTCATCCAGCCTGAGCGGCCCCCGATCTCCAGCACCCGCCGCCCGCGGAGATCGCCCAGGTACTCGAACGCCCGAGCCACCGGGCGCTGCCACAGGTAAGGCCGCCACTCCACGAAGTAGGCCAGGTCCACTCTCCGACCATCAGGCAACGCTACGGTCATCTCATGCTCCAACCGGTATCGCACCAGCAGACGATTCTAGTGCAAAAGCCGGATCATGCCGCTCCTTCCTTAAGCTGATCCAGTCACCGGTCTGTTCAGCGCTGAATGACCGGCCGTACGAATTCGAAAGCCCGCCGCGCCGCCCGCTGTGTGGTCCGCGGGTGCGTTGGCAGGTTCACCACCTGGTAGGCCGCCTGTTCAGCCACGGGGCAGCTTCTGGGGGTGTAATCATACAGCTCCAGCGGAGTCTGGGCTGGGTGCAACGGGCATTCGAACCAACTGCCGATCTCCACCCCGTGTGACGGGGCCGCCGCCAGGATGCCCGCCTTGTCCGCCACCCGCACCGGGTAGCGCACCAGCACGGGGTCCATCTCCAGCGGGATCTTCGCCGGCTCCAGGCCCGCCTGGCTCAGCCACTGGTCATACAGCCGGGCGATGCGGCGGCGGTGGGCGATGTTGCCCTCCAGGCGGCGCAGGCCGCGAAGCCCCGCCTTGGCCTGGCCGGGGCTCATGCCCTTGAAGAAGTCCGCCGCCATGCGCGGCTCGAATTCGCTCGTCGACGACGAACCGATCACCAGCCCCTTGCGCGCGAGGTAACGAAACAGCAGCGTCATCAGCGACACCGTGTGCGGGAAGATGACCGCCCGGTGCACCGCCCGTTGCAGGGCCAGCATCGCCGCCTCCTTGGCCGACGGTGCGATCAGCTCGTGCTGGCACAGTTGCCCAATCCTGCCCGCCAACTCCGCGTCGTTGGTCGTGGCCATGCCCCCGATGCCCGTCGTGAAAGGCTTGTTCCACTGGAACGACCAGTACGCCGCCAGGCCAAACGTCCCGCACCGCCGTCCGGCGAAGCTCGAGCCCACCGCCAGACAGCAGTCCTCGACCACCGGCACATTGTGCCGTTGCGCGATCTCGCAGAGCCGGTCCATGCGGCACGGGTAGCCGTAGGTGTGCTGGGCGATGATCACCTTGGTCCGCGGGCTGATCTGCCACTCCAGCAGGTTCACGTCGAGGTTGTACGTGACCGGGTCGATGTCCACGTAAATGGGCCTGGCGCCCAGGTATTTGATCGGGTTGACGTCCATCACGCACGTGTAGCCGGGCAGGATGACCTCGTCGCCCTTGCCCACGCCCGTGGCCCGCAGGATGGCGTACATCGCCACCCGCCCCTTCCAGAACGCAAAAGCGTGCTGTGCCCCCAGCCATTGGGCAAACTGCTGCTGGAACTGCTCGACCGCCCCATGCCGAATCATCACCGCACCTTGCGAATGGAGTCTTTAAGCACCTGGCACACCCGATCGATCTGGGACTCGTTGATCTGCGTGAAGAACGGCAGCGCGATCGTCCGCGCGGCGACCCGTTCGGTCACGGGGAAGTCGCCCTCTCGGGTGCCCAACATCTCCCGGATGAACGGCTGAAGATGGATGGGCGCGAAGTAGTTGTTGCAGCCGATGCCTTCGCTTCGCAGGCGGGCCAGCACGCTGTCGCGATCGGCCTGGGTGAAGCGGTCGGCCAGTCGCACGACGTACACGAACCAACTCGCGTCGGCCTGGCCGGCCATCGGAGGCAGGCGCAGCTCCTCCAAGCCGCCCAATCGCCGGTTGTATAGCTCCGCCGCCTCGCGCCGCCTCTGGAGCAGATCGTCCAGCCGCGACAGCTGCGCCTCGCCCAGGGCGGCGCTTAGCTCGTCGAGGCGGTAGTTGTAGCCCAGCCGGGCGTGGGAGAGCCAATCGTCGCCCGCACGGCCCTGGTTGCGCATGGAGCGGCACAGCTCGGCGATGCGGTCGTCGTTGGTGACGATCAGTCCTCCCTCGCCGGTGGTGATCTGCTTGTTGGGATAGAAGGCAAAGACCCCGCAGTCGCCGAACCCCCCCGCCCGCCGGCCGTTAAGCTGGGCCCCCAGCGCCTCGCAACAGTCCTCGATCATCGCCAGGCCGCGGCGGCGGGCGATCTGCTCGTAGCGGTCGAAGTGGGCGGTGTTGCCGAACACCTCCACCGGCAGCAGCGCCCGGGTCCGCGGAGTGATGGCTGACTCGACGGCGTCAGGGTCCAGGTTGTAGCTGTGCGGGTCAATGTCCACGAACACGGGACGGACCCGCTCGTACAGCAGGCAGTTGGTGGTGGCGATGAACGAAAACGGCGTGGAGATCACCTCGTCGGCCTCGCCCAGCCCCAAGGCCCGCACGCACAGATGCAGGCCGCTGGTGCCGCTGTTGACGCCGATCCCGTGCCGCCGCCCCACCCGCGCCGCCAGCGCCGCCTCGAACCGCTCCAACCGGGGGCCGATGCTCAGCCGGTCGCTGCGCAGCACCGCCGTCACGGCGTCGATCTCCGCCTTGGAGATGTCCTGGCTAGACAACGGGATCGGCTGCTCACTGCCGCTCATAATGACCCTTCCTGTAGACCTGCCGCCTTGCGTGCCTGGCTCTCCACAGCCGGCACGGCCGCCGCCGGACCGGCTGTGGCGACACAGAACAGGTTCGCCCAGCCGAACGCCCGGCTGTCGCGGGCCCGCAGACGGCTCAGCGCCCTCTTGGCCGGCCCGATCCAGCGGACCAGGCGGCCCATGACACACATCGGCCGTTCGAACAGACCGGCCCCGTCCACCAGCACCATGCTCAGGCCCGCCGACTCCAGCAGCGCCGTCAGCTTCCGCGGACTCAAGTGCTCGTGCCAGAACTTCCTGGCCGCCACGTCGCCCACCAGCCCGTCGGGGTTGGCCCGGTATCGCTGGCGGTACTCCTGGGTCGAGTGGCTGCGGCAATAGTACCACCGATGCAGGCGGGGGAAACGGAACTTCAGGTTACCCAGGTCCATCCACGAGAACACGTGCCGCCGAGGTACCGTGACGATCAGCGTGCCCCCGGGCGCCAGCACGCGCCGAATCTCGGCCAGCAGACCCCGCTGGTCCGCCACATGCTCCAGGACGTCCAGCAGGCTCACCGAGTCAAAGCTGCCGTCCTGGAACGGCAGGGCCTGCCCCGCACAGAGGTGGTGGAACTCCAGGCCCGAGTACCTCTGGCGGGCGGTCTGGACGGCCTGGGTCGACACGTCGGCCCCGACCAGGCGGGCAATGCCCTTGGCCCGCAACGAGTCGAGGAACATCCCCTCGTAGCAGCCCAGGTCCAGGTGGGCCCTGCCCTGGTAGCGGACCTGCTCCCATGCAAAGCCGTATCGGTCGGCGCCGAACGGGTTTTTCGAACAGATGCGGGTGCGCATGCGGGCCTTCCGGCTGCCTCAGGTGGGCGGGCTGACGCGCAGCGGCTCGGTCGGACCGGGCGTTTGGGCGGCCGCCGCCGTGCCCGGAGGCTGGTACTCGGGCACCAGCCGGCGCATAACCTGCACGATCTGGTCGCGGTCGGTGCAATTGGTCAACCTTGACAGGTCCTGCATCACGGCCTCGATCTCTTCCCATGGCGCTTGACGGCAGCGCCAGACGCAAACCTTGGGATGCACCGTCGGCTGAATGTCTTCGCCTTCGGTCCACAACTCCTCGAACAGCTTTTCGCCGGGGCGGATGCCGGTGATCTCG
>Ga0315289_10002210_pt1 | contig 30068 bp, 27 predicted proteins | sample YL17G11_40_MG_FD_203452 | JGI IMG/M metagenome (GOLD analysis project Ga0315289, IMG submission 203452) | Sediment microbial communities from Yellowstone Lake, YNP, Wyoming, USA - YL17G11_40 | ecosystem: Environmental > Aquatic > Freshwater > Lake > Sediment | place: USA: Wyoming | collected... | reverse complement strand
TCGCCTTCCCGCCCGTGAAGTCACGCTCATCGATAGTATGGGGCGAGAGCAGGACGACCTTCTTGCCCGATTCCAGCGCCTCGAGAGCAGCCTCGAGGTTCTTGAGGTTGCCGGATCCGACCTGGACTTCAGTAACGACTACCGCATCCGCCGCACGGATTAGCTCGACGTTGGCGGCGTGTGCCCGGTCGGAGATTCTCGAGAACGGAGCCTCGGTCACCATCCGTATCTCGAGCGCCTCCCCCACCTCGGCGTCGCTGTCCCCCGCGTTCAGGACGCCCGCGGTCACATAGAAGCCGCGCTCCAACAGTTCCCTCATGAGCGGAGCCCCGCTCGCGCCCCCGCATATCAGATGGACCCTGATGCCGACATCCTCGTGGGCCTGCACCCCGGGGAGGAATGTGATACTCGGCTTCCCCGTTACCGGATGCTTCGTAACGATGGAGTCGACCCTAAAAATATCCATTATATTGGCGGCCGTGATAACATCGACTGGCGTCCCCCGGGCGAACTCTCTTCCACCTTTTATCATGACTATCTCGCGGCAGTACTGCGCCGCCAGGTTGATGTCGTGCATGACCATGACGCAAGAGAGCCCCTCCTCCGTCATCTCGGACAGCAGCTCGAGCAGCGCCAGCTGGTGTTGGATATCCAGGTGCTGGGTAGGCTCGTCGAGGAGCAGGAGCTTTGGCGACTGGGTAAGAGCCTGGGCTATCACGACCCGCTGGCGCTCGCCGCCGGAGAGCTCCGATAGCGTCCGGTCCGCGAGGTGCCATACGTTCGACCTCTCCATCGCCAGCCTCGCGATCTCGAGATCGCGCTGCCCCGCTGCCTGGAGCCGGCCGAGGTGCGGGTTCCTACCCATCAGGACGATCTCCAGCGCGCAGAAGTCGAAGGACATCGTCGGGTCCTGCGGCACGACGGCGAGCACGCGCGCGACGGCACGGGCAGGCGTCCGGTAGACGTCATCGCCTGAGAGGAGGACCACGCCCTTCCTGGGCTTCAGCGCCCGGGAGAGTGAGCGGAGGAAGCTCGTCTTCCCCGAGCCGTTGGGGCCGACGATACCGATGAAGTCGCCGGGGGCGATCTTGATGCTAAGGCCCTCTATGACGTCCTCCTGTCGGTACCCGGCGTGGACGTCCCTTGCCTCCAGAGTGCTCTCTTCACGCATCAATCGATCCCCTTCCCGCGCCTCTTGAGCAGGTATATGAAGAAGGGCGCGCCGAAGAAGGCCGTCACCACTCCGACCGGCAGTTCGCTCGGCGATATGACCGTCCGCGCCAGCAGATCGGCCAGGACCAGGAACAGGCCGCCGCCGAGCAGCGACCCCGGAATTAGATACCGGTGGTCGGGACCGGTGAGCTGCCTTACTATGTGCGGCGTTATTAGTCCGACGAAACCTATCAGCCCTGAGACGGAGACCGCAGCGCCCACAACGAGCGAGGCCGTCGCTATCATCGCCCACTTGAACTTCTCGACCCCGAGCCCGAGCTGTCCCGCCCTCTCCTCCCCGAGCGACATTATGTTCAGATCCCTGCCGAGAAGGATGCAGACGACAGCACCGATAAGGATGAACGGGACAACAGTGAGTACGTGCATCCAGCTCGCCGCCCCTATGCCACCCATCAACCAGAAGAATATGGAATGCATACGATCCTCGCTTATGACCATCAACGTTGTCACTATCGCGGCGAGGAACGACGACATGGCTATACCGACGAGCAGGAGGGACGGGACCGAGACCCTGCCTCCCCTGCGGGCGATGGAATAGACGACGAACACGGCGAGCATCGCCCCGGCGAATGCGAAGAGCGGGACCAGGCTAAGCCCCCTCCAGCGCGCCTGTATGCCGATGAAGAAGGCGATAGTCGCGCCGAGGGCGGCACCCTGGGAGGAGCCTATTATGCTCGGGTCCGCCATCGGGTTGCGGAAGAGCGCCTGGAAGACCGCGCCTGCAAGCGCAAGCCCCATGCCCACCAATAGCGCAAGCAGTACCCTCGGCAGGCGGACCGAGACGATGATCGCCTCCTGGGCGTGCGTCCACCCGCCGGTGACAAGCCTGCCGATGAGCGGCAGGCGGTTAAGGATGATCTTCACCGAACTTGAAACAGGGACGTTTACCGGCCCGAGGGCTACTCCGAGCACGAATACGAGGATCAGGCAGGCGCCGAGCGCCAAGAGCACGATACTGCGCCTGCGGCGAAGCTCGAAGAGCACCCTGGGAACAGCCTGGGTCCCCTTAACCGCAGCCCTCGAAACCTCCATTTATCAGCTCACCACCAGACGATATTCAAAACAGCCTCAGGCCCGCGGGCCCTCTTCGATCCAGGTCACGCGAGCGATACCTCCAAAAACCATACGCCGTCGCGTTTGACGTGACCGCCGTGCCGGAGGATGACCGGCCGCGCGAACAAAGGACCATCGGTGACGAGAGTGTGGTACTCGCCGTTCTCGCCGGAGACGTCCACACCCGCCTCCCCGAGCTCACCTGCAATTTCCGCGTCTAGCGTCCTGCCGAGGTACTCCCTGCCGAGGATCCCCTCACGCACCGCAACGATAACGGCGCTGAACCCGGCCCCGAGCAACTCGTCCAGCAGGGAGTCCCTTTTTTCGCCCCAGAGCGGAAGGAAGGCTCCCATCCCCTGTGCCGCGCAGACCCGCTCGACCCACTCGCGGTGCTCCTCTACATCGATGTCGCCGAACACACCGACGGACATTCCCATTTCCTTAAGCCCGCGGAGCTCTGAGGAGAAGTTCCCCTCGTATCCCTCCCATGACGTTCGACAAACGCGAAGCGGCACGCCGAGGGATTCCGCCTGATCCTCGATGACATCCAGAGGGACACCGTGGCCCCTCGATCTTTCCTCCGACTCGTCCGCCGTCGTAAGCAGGAAGCGTGGAACGCCACCCTGTCGTACGGCGCGGTATAGGGCTAGACACGAGTCCTTTCCCCCGCTCCACGAGCAGAAGAAGTGGACGTTCTCCGGTACCTCCACGCCTGAACCTCCAGTGCACTCATCCGAAAGCAGTAGCCACTCTTGAAAACCTTCGCTCCTTCAATACTTGAACCCGGGGTAGAGATCATCAAAGACCTTCTCCAGCCCATCTATGAGACGCGGCCCAGTCCTGTAGATAAGGTCCTCGTCGATCACGTACACCCTTCCGTCTTTCACGGCCTTCAAGTTATCCCAGCCGGGCCTCCCGCCGACGTCACCGGGGTTCGACATCGAGCCGCTCCCGACCATGTACACGTCCGGGTTCTCCCGGAAAAGGCTCTCGAGGTTGAACTGGTAGTAGTCGCTCTTCTCTAGGTCTCCGACGTTAGAGCCCCCCGCGAGCCTGATCAGGTCGGATATGACGCTATCGCGCCCGGCCGTCCAGACACCTGTTTCCTCGTAGAAGATCTCGTAGAATACCCTCGGTTTCACCTCTCCCTCCGACCGGGCCCTTCCGGCGGCATCGCGCACCCTATCGGCCCTCTTCTCCATGTCGCTCGCGATATCATCCGCTTTATCCTCGGCACCGGTGATCGTGCCAATCTTATCTATGTTCGAAACCGTCCCCTCAAACGTCCTAGCGTCTACCGCGTAGACCGGCACACCCAGCTCGTCGAGCCTGTCGAGGGCCTCCTCCTGGACCCCGCCGGTCGCCAGCACCAGATCCGGCTTCGCCGCCACTATCGCCTCGACGTTAAGCTTCGAGAACTCCCCTATCTTTGGCTTCTTCTTGGCCGCAGGCGGGTAGTCGCAGTAATCGGTAACCCCAACGACCTTGTCGCCCAGCCCCAGCGCGAAGAGGATCTCCGTGTTGGCGGGTGCGGCGGACACTATCCGCTCGGGCACCTCTTTGATGGTGACCTTCCGCCCGAGGTCGTCCGTGTACATCGCAGGGCGCCCACCGCTCCCTCCCTTCTTGCCGCAGCCCGATAACGCGACCGCGAGCATCGACAGGGCCACGACAAAGGTGACGAAAAGCCGGGGTGTCAGTCTCTTTGCTTGCATATCTACCTCCTCCTAACCGAGCACGTCCATAACCGCGTTCACGAGCGCCGCGTTCTTTTCGGCCGAAAGGACCGCGACCCGGATGAAGCCAGGGTCGAGTCCGGAGAAGTTGAAGCAGTTTCTAACGAGTATCCCTTTCCGGCCGAGCTCCTCAGTGAGCTCGAAGCCGTCTGCGCGTTCATCCAGCAGCCTCAGGAGCAGGAAGTTGGCCTCCGAGGGGTAGGCCTCGAAGAAGCCGCTCTCCTCCAACCCGTTTTTCACCTCCTCCCTCCACACGGGTACCATCTCGCGAGTCCGCCTTATATACTCATCGTCCCGAAGGGCCGCCTCTCCCGCCGCCGAGGCGACCGAGTTGACCCTCCAGGGAACCGCCTTTCTTTCGAGCTCCCGGGCGATATCGTCACTCCCCACGAGAAACCCCGGACCTCTCACCCCGGCCAGGGCGAAGATCTTGGTCAGTGTCGATATCACGAGCAAGTTCCCTCGACTCACCTCGGGCACCATGGATGCCCGCGCTGCCTTGTCCGGCGGACAGAAGCCCATGAAGCTCTCGTCGATGACGAGGGTGCCGCCCCGCTCACGAAGCGCCTCCAGTGCCGGGGCGAGCGCCTCCCTCTTGTAAAGGATTCCGGACGGGCTCGAAGGGTTGCAGAAGAAAAGCATGTCCGTCCTGGATCCCAGGTCGGCGAGCCCGCCCCCGTCAAGCGTAAAATCGTCCGAGGCTGAAAGGGGGAATGTAAAACAGTCGATACCCGCGGCCCCGGCGGCCCTCTCGTACTCGCCGAACGCTGGCGCGACCACGGTTACCCCGGATGGCCTCAGACACCGTACCACGTGGTGGATGAGCTCACTAGAACCGTTTCCGAGCACAAGGGTCGATTCGGGCACGCACAGGTGGTGGGCCAGGGATTGCTTGAGGGAATAACAATCCGGTTCGGGATACCTTGAAATCATCTCGAGGGCGTCCTTCGCCGCCTGGAGCGCTACCGCCGGAGGTCCAAGGGGGTTCACGTTCGAGCTGAAGTCGATGAAGTCTTCGCGGGCCAGTCCGTATCGCTCGGATGCCCAGGATAGGTTCCCGCCGTGCTCAGGGAATGCCTCCTTCATCGTCCCTCCCTCCGGGCAAGCCCGGCCGAGACCGCAAGACCGATGGCGGACGCAATGTTCATAAGCCTTACCGCTTCCCTTATGTGGTCGGGTCCCGCATCCCGCGTCCCCTCGCCTATCTCCGGCAGCTCGCGAACCTCGCCCCCGTACCGGGATGGACCGCCGAGCCCCAGGCCCAGCGCCCCGGCGAAGGCCGCCTCAGCGTGGGCGCTGTTGGGGCTCTCGTGCTTCAGCCTGTCCCTCATCCCGATCCTCACTGCCGCAGTACCGTCGAGCCCGCAGAGGACGGAAGCCGCCGCTATCAGCAGTACCGCCGCCCTGGCGGCGAGGAAGTTAGCAATGTCGTCGAGCCTCGCCGAGAACCAGCCGATATTAATATGTCCCTGGCCCCGGTGCCCCACCATGGAGTCGAGGGTGGACACCGCCTTGAAGGCGACCGCCGCGGGGGCCCCGCCCACCGCCGCCCACTGGAGGGGTGAAAGCACGCCATCGACCAGGTTCTCCGCGACGGACTCGACCGTAGCACGGGCGATAGCACACTCGTCGAGGTTCCCGGTGTCGCGCCCCACCAGCGAGGCGACCTCGGTCCTCGCCCGCCCGACGTCGCCCTCCTCCAGGGCCCGGGCCACCCGGAGAGCACTACGGGCGAGGTCCTTTCGCGCGATCGTCGTATAGATGAGTAGGACCTCGGTCGCGCGGCCGCCAGGTAAGGCGAGCAGAATCCTTGCCGCCAGGTACGCAGTCCCGACCAGGACCGCGGCTATCGCCGCGCCAGCGAGTTTCCCTAATAAAGCGCTTTCACCCAGGCGTTTCGCGCTACCCTCAATGAACTCGACCAACTTTCCCATCAGGCGAACGGGGTGGGGGTAATCCTCGGGATCTCCAACCGCGGCATCAAGCGCGTAAGCGGCCACTATGCTCGAAGCTGACGGTGCGACCATCCCCACAACCTCCTATAACAACTCCGGTAGACGGCTGGCCAGTACGACCAAGAGGATGCACTCAACCACCATCGCGGTAGCACCCACCGTGTCCCCCGTCACCCCACCGATGGACCATGAGAAGAACCTGCCCGCGGCCTCGGCAGCGCCAAATGAGAGTAACAGCAGCAGCGCTATGAGCCAGGGGGCCCTCACCATGAACACGAACGAGCAGGAAACCCCGGCGAGTGCGATGGCGGATGCGAGGACGAGCTCCTTCCAACCGGCATTCACCACCATGGCCGATCCTGTCCCATCATCCCTCGCGTACGGGAAACGGACACACAAGTAAGACATCACCAGCCTGCCGAGGATCGGGAAGCAGAGTAAGGCGGCCCACCTCAGCCTCCCGTTGGTATTCGCGAGGTAGTCCGGAAGTGCAAGGATCGAGGCAAACTCCACTGCAAGCAGGACGACGAGCGACATCACCCCGAACGCCCCGACCCTCGAGTCCTTCATTATCCGGAGGCGGTCCTCCCTCGAACCTGCGCCGAGGAAAGCGTCGGCTGTGTCCATGAGACCGTCGTAGTGAAGACCTCTTGTGAAGATCGCGTAAGCCGCGATGATGAGGGCCGCGGCCATCGGGTCGTAAGCCCCGGGGAAGGCTCTGCCGGCCAGCCAGTCGATGAGCACCAGAAGGCCGCCGAGGGCTGCGCCCACGAGCGGAAAGAAGGCTACGGCGCCCACGAGCCTGTCATCGGTAACCGGGCGGCCCGGAACCGGTACGACGCTCAGAAAGCGAAATGCTTCTAGAGCCGGAATCACTCTCACTCACCTTCCCCCGCCGGGCCCGAGACGCCGGCGTCCTCGAACGTCGCCATTTCGCGCAGGAGCTTTAGCGATGCGTCGACGATGAGGAACGCTAGTGCGGCGCCTGTGCCCTCGCCGAGACGCATGTTCGCATGTATCACAGGGTGGAGGCCGAGCTCGTCGAGCACTGCCCGGTGGCCCTTTTCCACCGACAGGTGCGAGGCGATCATGAAGTCGACGGAGCGCGGGCACAGCCCGGCGGCGATAAGAGCTCCTGTCGAGGATATGAACCCGTCTAATAGCACCGGGCGGCGCTCCGCGGCGCACGCGATTATCGCACCGGCGATGCCGGCTATCTCGAGGCCCCCGACCTTTGAAAGCACGTCCAGTGGATTCCCCGGGTCGGGCCTGTTGATCTCGAGGGCTCTTCTTATGACCTCGACCTTGTGCTCCAGGGTGCCGTCGTCGACCCCGGTGCCCCTCCCGGTGACCTCCAGCGGGTCCAGGCCGGTCATACACGCGGTGATCGCGCTTGCCGCGGTCGTGTTACCGATTCCCATATCTCCCACCGCAAGGTACTGCGAGCCGCCACGTATGACACCGAGCGCAACCTCTATGCCCACCTCCACCGCGCCAACGGCTTCATCAGCCGCCATGGCCGGGCCGGCCGCCATGTCGGCAGTACCGGGTCTGACCTTCCGGGATACGAGGTTTGCGTGCTCAAGAGTTGACGCCACGCCGATATCGACGACCACGACGTTTGCCCCCGCGTGTCCGGCGAGCACGTTTATCGCCGCGCCGCCGGAAAGGAAGTTCATCACCATCTGGGCGGTGACGTCCGGCGGATAGAGGCTCACGCCCTCGCTCACGACCCCGTGGTCCGCTGCCATCACCAATACCGTCTTCCTCCCGGGGGCGGGCCTGGGGTCACCGGTTATCCCGGCTATCCTTACCGCGATGTCCTCGAGAACCCCGAGCGATCCTATAGGTTTGGTCAGGCCGTCCTGTCTCAGGCGGCAGGCCCTCATCGACTCCTGGTCGAGGCCGCCGACCCTCTGAACGGCGCTCTTAAGAAGGTCTATCACTCGCCAACCCTCCACGGCTTCAGGCGGACAGGCAGTCCCGCGATCACCATGAACACCTCGTCCGCTTCCGCGGCCAGCCGCTGGTTCAGTCTTCCCGCGATGTCCCTGAATATCCGCCCCAAGCGGAAAGGAGGGACGAGGCCCATCCCGACTTCGTTGGAGACGACCACCAGTACGGGTACGGATTCCCTGAGTGCTTCGATCGTCCTCATCGCCTCAGCCTCGACCTTCCCGCACCTCTCGAGCACTTCATCCTCCGCCATTAGATCCTCGTCCTCCGCCTTCCAGTCGAGCCCCCGCGAGGCCATCATGCCGTACAGGTGAACGGTGAAGCAGTCAAGAAGCGCGACGCCAACCTCCTGCGGGAGTACGGGCACGCCCGATCCGGCCTCGAGCTCGACCGTCTCCCAGCCCCCGGGCCTCGACTCCCGGTGGATTCCGATCCGTTTCTCCATCTCTTCATCGCAGGCGGACGCTGTGGCTATGAAGCAGACGCGATCCCCGAGCTTCAACGCGAGCTGCTGCGCGAAAGCGCTCTTGCCGCTCCTCGCACCGCCCAGAACGAGAACCATCAGACCTCCCGTTGGTCCTGCCGATAAAAAAAGAACTCCACTCTCCTTTTAGAGAGTGGAGGCCGATAATCACAACCGTCAGTTTCTCTCTGATGCGGAGAGCTTTCTGACTCCCCCGGGGCAGGTCTTCTGACTTCCGGGTCACTGCTTCCGCCCCTCCTTCCCGGCCTCTCGGCCAGTGGATGCTCGGGGCCTGGCTTCCCGGTTACAGCGGCGCTACCGTGCCGGACTCACACCGGCTTCCCCATTATCCTCGCGGACCCTGGGGGAATCCCTTCTTAAGTTATCAAGGTAGTACTGAATCTACCCGGGACTACGGAGCATGTCAAGGTATTGGGACGAGATACTAGACTTCTACTGCATCGGAGTCAGGGATTTATATGCGTTCCGCTTCGAAAACATGTGAAAACCCAACAACGTATAAACAAGACCTGACCCCGCTAGAAGTAAGTCCCCCGGTAGCGGCCCGACTCTAGCGCGGCAACGAGCTCATCGTCGGAGGTGACCTCATCTTCAAATACGGTGAGGCACCTGCCGACCTGGAAGAGGTGGTGGGCGTCGCTTCCACCCGTGCCCGGAAGGCCGTACTTCTCCGCGAGCAGGAGCGCCTCGCGGTTTCCCTCGGGAGAGGAGCCGCCGTTGTGGGTCTCGATGGCGGCGGCGTTCCTCAACATGTAATCGGCGCCCGCGGCACCGGCAACGCGCTCGAGGTCGCCCGTAAAGCGGCAGGAGTGCGCGGGGATGATAACCGCCCCCGCTTCTCGGCAGATCTCGAGGAGTTCGTCAAAGGGGGTCTTCCAGTTTGGTGGGTCGCGGTACAGGCCGTAGACCAGCATGTCCCCGAATTCTGTATATATCTCGATGCCGCGGAACACGGGGAAGCCGTACTTCCGACCGAGGGCGCTGGCGACCTTAGCCCCCTCCGTCTCGTCGTGCTCGGTCACGCAGACGGCGTCGAGTCCGACCTCGATGGCCCTCTTGATCATGCTCTCAGGTTCTATCAGGCTGCAGGGCGAGGAGACGCTCGTGTGGACGTGCAGGTCTATTCGCAAAAGCGCTCACCTGTGTCGCGTACGAGTTCCAGGAAGTATTTCCAGTTGTCGAGAGAGACTTCCGGCGGAACAGCGTGGTCAATGCTGGGGATGTAACCCCGGGCCTCGAGCATGGCCGGCACCACGCGCATAACTTCGGCCTCTATCGTCTCTTTGTCCGTGAAAAGGGCCCGCTTGTCCATGCCGCCCCAGATCGCGAACTGGTCCGGCCACTGCTCGCGAACCTTCACCACGTCCATCCCCGCCTGCACCTCGAACGGCCATATCAGGTTAACGCCGGACCGGACGAAAGGATCGATCAGCAGTGTCATATTGCCGTCCGTATCGACGCCGACAGCGGGGACCTCCAGCTCGTTCCTCAAGAACCCTACGAGCTCCTTGTAGTAGGGAAGCATGAAGGTGCCGAACATATCAGGACCGATCATCGGGCCGTTCTTGTAGCACATGTCCTCCCAGAGGCTTACAAGGTCGGGGCACTGCTTCTCGTGTATGCGGGAGACGGCGGTCTTCCAGAGGGTCACCCAGTGCCGGGAGATCTCGTGTAGGAGCTCAGGCTGCTTCCGGTACGCGAGCATGAGCCCTGTAAAACCTAAAAGGTGCCTGTGCGTTCCGAAAAGACCAGGGACGTAAACACAGAGAGGCCACGGCTGTGTCTTGGCAAGCTCCGCGAAAGGCAGCCACGGTTCAATACGCCCCGGCGAGTCGGGGTCGAGGCGGGCCTTTACCTCCTCCCAGCTCTCCCGGTCCTTGACCGGCGCGTCGATGAACCCCGGCAGGGCGCTCGAGCCATCGGTGAAAACCTTCACGGTTTGCCCCGCGAAGTTCCGCTTGATCGTGTACCGGTCGCCTTGCTCCAAGACTTCCTCCTCGAAAAGCGGCTCGAATCCGGGGTGCTCGTGTGCGCCGATGGAGATCGGCAACTGCATGTCGATGCCGAAAAAAAGGAGCGCCGCGAGTTCGTTATCCACCTCGGGTGGCAGCCCCTCATCCTGCCATCGTTGAACCGTCTCGTTCCAGTAACCGATCGTCTCCATGCGGAAAGGTCGGTCAACCGGCTCGAACGCGACGGTCGCGAGAAGCCTCTCTCTGGGTGTCATTTCCATGAATGCCTCCCGTATCTCACTGTCGGAAAATCCTATCACGTCTGACGGCAGGCAGGGATGTGGACATTGAAATGATATATGATTAACTGTCGTAAAAAACGTGAGCAAATCATGCGTACGGCTGCGCATGCCATCAAATGGAGGTGCAAAGACAACATGGGGCCCTCAAGGGAAGAGATGATATCGAAGCTCAAGTCAAAGGGCTACGACGTACTCGTCATCGGAGGAGGGATAACCGGCACCTGCGTGGCGCGGGACGCGGCGCTGAGGGGCTTCACGACCGCCTGCGTTGACAAGAACGACTGGGCGTTCGGCACCAGCAGCCGCTCCTCAAAGATGATACACGGGGGTATACGCTACCTGGAGATGTTCGAGTTCCACCTGGTGTTCGAGGCCTGCCGCGAGAGGAGGCAGCTCCTCTTGAACGCGCCGCACATCGTCTACCCGCAGGCCTTCACCTTCCCCATCTACAAGGGAGACAAGAACGGCATCTTCATGATAGGGATGGGCCTCTGGCTCTACGACATAATGGCGCTTTTCAGGAACGTCGAGAACCATAAGATGTACCTCGGCAAGAAAGCGCTCGAGCTAGAGGAAGGCCTGGACGAGGAACGCCTGAAGGCGATCGGCGTCTTCTACGACTGCTCCACCGACGACGGCAGGCTTACCCTTGCGTTCGCCCTCTCGGCGATCGACGCCGGGGCGGACTGCGCGAACTATGTCGAGGTGATCGAGCTCCTGAAAAGCGGGGACCGGGTCTGCGGCGCACGGGTGCGCGATGTCCTGACCGGCGAGGAGTTCGAGGTCGAGTCACGGGTGGTGCTGAACGCCGCGGGGGCATGGGACGACGTTGTCTGCGACCTGGACGAGCCGGGCGCCCCCTCGAAGCTCCAGCTCACCAAGGGCGCCCACCTGCTCGTGCCGCGCGACCGCGCAAGGACGAAGTACGCCCTGCCGATAGTATCCCCCACCGACAAGCGCATGATGTTTGTGGTCCCGCGAGGACATTTCACGCTAATCGGCACGACCGACACCTACTACCATGAGGACCTCGACAACCCCTTCACTACCCGTGAGGACGCGGAGTACATGCTTGAGGCGGCGAACCATGGCCTGCCGCGCGCCCACCTGGACATGGGCGATATCGTCAGCACCTATGCCGGTCTGCGGCCGCTCGCGATGACGGAAGGCGGCGAGGATGTTGCGGAAAGCAAGGTCTCCCGCGAACACCGCATCTACCAGAGCCGCTCCGGCCTCATCACTATAGCCGGCGGAAAGCTCACAACCGCCCGGTCGATGGCCGAGGAGATGGTGGACATGGCCGCGCGAATGCTGCTCAAGGAATTCAGGATAAAGGCGAAGGGCCCCTGCAAGACGATGAACAACCCGATTATCGGTACGCCCGAACCAGGAACGGAGGCGCGTGTCCGCGCGCTCGCGGCACAGGTGAAGTTCGACGACGACGTGCTCTTCGGGCTACTCAAGCAGGGCTCATACGCGCTTGACGTCCTGTCCCTTGTGGACGAGGACGGCACGCTCGCCGACCGGCTCAGCCCCGATATACCGTACATCAAGGCGCAGGTGCGCTTTGCCGTGGAGGGAGAGATGGCAAAGACGCTTGACGACTTCATGGTGAGGCGGACCGAGATCTTCTACTACGCGCCGGACCAGGGTCTCTCCGCGGCTCCGGACGTGGCGAACATGATGGGGGACCTTCTCGGCTGGGACAAGGCCGAGGGGAAGCGCCAGGTGGATGAGTACAAGAAGACCGTGGAGCTTTCCAGGCTTTACGCCAGGTAATTCGCCATGCGTTTAACAGGCGGCGCACTCTTCGAGGACCGCGAGGATGCGGGCAGGCATCTCGCCGAGCTCATCAAGGTGCCGGCGGGCGAGGCAGTAGTGCTCGGGATCGCCCGCGGCGGCATACCCGTCGGCTATCCGATAGCGACAAAGCTCAAAGCCCGACTCGATGTCGTTACCGCCAGGAAACTTCCAATACCTTGGAGCCCCGAGATGGGCTTTGGAGCTATCGCTCCGGATGGCAGCATGGTGCTTAACGAAGAGCTCATGCCGAGGCTGGGACTTCCCCGGGGACAGATAGATTCGATTGCTGAACGGGTCCTTGCCGAAGTAAGAAGAAGGGAAGAAGTCTACAGGGGAGGCAAACCCGCTGCGGCTATCGAGGGCAGGCACGTGATACTGACGGACGATGGCCTCGCGACCGGCTACACGATGATCGCGGCGGTAGAGATGGCGAAAAAGCAGGTGGCCGCTTCGGTAACTGTGGCTGTGCCGGTCAGTCCGGCGGATACCGCCCGCAGGATCGAGCCCATGGTGGACACCCTCGTATGCATCCACATCGCGAGAACCTACTCGTTCGCCGTGGCGAGCTTCTACCGCGACTTTCACGACATGGCCGACAGCGAGGTGCTCGACTGCTTGGAGAAGGCGGCCGGGCCACGCTCCTCATGAACCGTAAGCGCCCTTTGCCTTTTGCTCTTCCACGAAATCCGCGATTTTCCTCGAGGCATCCGGCTGGATGATATTACCGTGCCCCGGGTAAGCGATGTCCAGGCCGAGTCCCGCAAGCAACTCCTGCGACGTCTTTATCTTATCCAGGCCTTCGCTGAAGGAAAGGGAGGGCATACCGGGTTTTCCTCTAAAGTAGGAGACCATGTCCCCGATAAACGCGCGCCTTCCCTCGCGGTCCAGGAAACATACGCCGCCGGAGGTGTGCCCCGGGACTGCTATCACCTCGAGCCCGAGCTCTTGGATAAGTTCGCCGTCTGCGGCCTTCCGGTCCACCCCGACCCGCTCGTAAGACTGGTACGACTCAAGCAGCGACCTCGGCAGCTTGTCCATGAACCTGCCGAGCCTGTTGATGTGGCTGGGGGATGGGTTAAGCTCGGCCCCCTCTATGACAGGCGCGTCCTGGGCCCCCGCTATCAGGGTCGCACCGGAGAGCCTCTTTATCTTCGCCGCGTTCTTCGCATGGTCGGAGTGGTGGTGGGTGATAAGTATGAATTCCACATCCGGGACTTCAAGGCCCTTGCCACGCAGGGCCTTCTGTATCTTCCCGTATCCCATTCCGTCGAGAGTATCCACCAGCGCCACGTGTTCACCGGTCAAAAGGTAGGCATTCACGATCATCGACTTGATTTGAGTCACCTCGAACCGCATACAGCTACCCCCTTCAAATTGATATTTTTCGACCGGGCTCGGACTTTAGGCCGGGCTCTCAGCCCGGTTCATACATCCCGGCCTGGAGAAGCTTTAGGCGGGTCTCTCAGGCCCGCGGATCCCGGCCTAAGAGGCCGGGCTCAGCCCGGTTCATACATCCCGGCCTAGAGAGGCCGGGCTAAAACCTAGAGAGGCCGGGCTAAAACCCCCTTCAAATTGATAAAAGTTAAAGCCTTTCCCGGCTCTTTTCGATATTATAATTGGTCGAACGGGTTTGGAAGAACTCCTCTCGAACCGGGGTGATGCACTTGTTCAGCGACCGCACCGCAGCAAGAAGAGCGTTCAAGCTCCTTGCCCTGGCCATAGTCTTCTCGATCTCTCTCCTTCTGGCGCTTCCCATGTTCACCCTCGGCGCGGAGGAAGGCGGCCCTCCCCCACCCGCCGGAGTTGAATTCTTTCCGCGCGAGGAGGACTCAGGCCTGAGGGTCACCCTCTCCTGGAACCACCGGCCCGACTGCGCCGGCTACCGCGTCTACCGCTCGGAGAGCACCGACGGCCCCTACGCGCTGGTGGGAGGGGTTTCGGCCGGGACCGCCTCGGAATTCCCGTTCTTCCTGGATGATACTGCCGCGGGTGGCCGCACCTACTACTACCGGGTCTCAGCGTTGGACGACAAGTGGCGTGAGGGCCTGCAGGGTCCGGTGGTAAAGGCCGTCACTGAACGATACATGCGAACATCAGCCGTCGGTAAGGGCATCATCGTGTCGCTTGCCGACCAGCGCGTTTACTTTTTCGAAAACGGCGTCATAGTCAACATCCTGCGCTGCAGCACCGGCGCCTCGGGCACCCCGACCGGCAACTTCAGGATACTCGACCACCGCGGCACCGTCAGCGGCTGCAACTACTGGATGGACTGGAAGCCCAACTACGGGATGCACGCCTGGCCGAGCTACCTGGGCGAATACGAGGAGAACCTCGGGGTAACGCCGCGGTCTCACGGCTGTATCAGGCTCCATCCCCTGGAGGCATACTGGCCGTACAACTGGGCGCCGGACGGGACGCCGCTCATGGTTATCCCGAACTCGTACTCGAGGCTCCCGTTCGCCGGCGCGAGCTGCTCGGCCGGGGCTAACAGGCCTTCCAGGACCTGGTACTTCGCCGAGGGCTTCACGGGCGGCGAGTTCCGCGATTACCTGACGTTTTTCAACCCGGGCCAGGCCGATGTCAACGCGTTGACCACGTACTACCCGGAAGGCGCGGACCGGGTCGTCGAAAACTACCGCATCCCCGCCGGCGGGAGGTTCACGGTCTTCGTCAACGCGGTCCCGGGTCTTGCGCCGAACGGCCACGCAACCAAAATCGAGGCCGACGGCGAGATAGTCGCCGGGCAGACCGAGTACTTCGACTACGGCGGCAGGCGCGGGGGCCACGCCAGCCTGGGCGCAAGCGCTCCCTCGAAGGAGTGGTACTTTGCGGAGGGATACACGGGAGGCTGGTTCGACACCTATCTCCTCCTCTTCAACCCCAACGAGAAGGCCTCTCCCACGATCGTGACTTACTTTTTGGAGAGCGGCGAGCCGGTCGTCCAGCGTTTCGACGTGCCTCCCCTGTTCAGGGGGACGATACTGGTCAACGCGGTGGTGCCGAACCGGCCCGTCTCCATCGCGGTCGCATCCGATTTGCCGCTTGTCGCACAGCGGACGGTCTATTTCGCGTGGGGCATACCGAACGGGGTCAACGGGGGCGACTGCTCGCTCGGGATAGACAAGCCATCGAAGATATGGTACCTGGCCGAGGGATCCACCCAGAACTTTTTTGACGAGTACGTGCTCATCCTCAACCCCTACGGCGAGACCGCCAACGTAACCGCAAGTTTCTACCCCGAAACGGGACCGTACAGCTTCCACTTCCAGGTAACCCCGTACTCAAGGGCGACCATGCACGTCAACTCCATACCCGGCCTCGAAAGCGTTAACGCGCCGGCCGAATTGTCCTCCGACCGGGAGATAGTGGTCGAGCGCGCCATGTACACGAGCAGGGACTCCCGGCGCGGCGGCCACGTCTCAACCGGCATAAGTTCGCTCTCAACCGCATGGTACTTCTCCGAGGGTTACACAGGCGGGACTTTCGACGAGTACCTGCTCCTTTACAACCCGGGAGACGCGGGCGCGGCAGTCGGGATAACGTTCCACCTGGAGAACGGCTCTGACGTCAGGTACGAGTGCGGCGTACCGGCAAGGAAAAGGGTTACGGTCCACGTAGATGAAATACCTGGGGTGGAGTGGACCGGCAACGCGGTGGAGATCCATACCGACAGGCCCATCGTGGCCGAGCAGTCCGAGTACTTCTGCATGCCCCGCTGATACGAGAGGCCATATGACGTTGAAGTGCGAGTTATGCGGCGAGGAAGTCGAACGGGGTGCTCTCGCGTGTCCCCGGTGCGGCAGCCCCCTGGAGAAAAAGTCGACCGCCGACGAACCGAGGGCGCCGGTCACGGACTCCGAACAGCCACCCCCGGGGGTGGAAACCGATGTATCCGCGCTTGCCGACCAGACCGTCTGGCCCGGGACCGAGACCGAGGTAACCCCGGAGCAAGTCGTCCTCGAAGATAAGCCTATAGGCGGTTACAAGGGCCCCGAGCCTCCTTCCGTTTCCGGAGCCGGCGCCCAGACCGCCGAGGACCCCTTCGGCCTGACCATCAGGGAAAAAGCCCCTCCGGCCGCCGCGGAAACCCCGCCCGAGAGCTCGAACAGACTGCGCAACATCGTCATAATCGCGTGGACTTTTCTGCTCGTCGCGGCCGTCATCGCGGCTGCCGCGTACTTCGGTTTCCTGCACAACAAAGGAAAGCCCTCTCTCGACACGCCCGCGGGTGCTGTGCATGAGTTCTGCCGCCTCGCGGCGGAGGGCGACTATGAGGGGGCGAAGGCGCTCGCCGTCGAGGGCGCGCCTCTCGTCGGCACTATCGAGGGGGTCATGAAGCCGTACAACCACCAGGGGGCGGTCACCTTGACCGGGTTTGACACCAGGACATCGGCCTCGGATGACTCCACGGCGACCGTGGAGATCAAGAAGTTCGAGGTAGAGGTGAAGGGAAAAAACGACACCACGACCTACGATATCCTCACGCACACCAGGCCGTATCCCCTGCCGAAGCAGGTAAACCTCGTCAAGCAGAACGGGAAGTGGCTCATAAACAGTTAGAACCTAGCCTACCTGGTGAAGGTATTCCGCAATCCCGTAGGTCACCCCGTCCTCCCAGTGGTATTCAGTCAGAGCCTCGTTCACCAGTGTCGAGTGCCCGCGCGATCGAAGGTCAAGGGGGATGACCGTGAGGACATCGCCGGTCACCGTGACCGAACAACCGCCTGTGTCCTCCACGGTGAAGCGCACCCTCTTCTACGTGACCCCGTCATCCTCGAACTCGGTGGAAAGCACGGCCCTTCTCAAGGGATACGAATCTGCTGTCAAGAACCGTTGATTGTCTACGCAAGCGCGGAAAAGAAGGCATCTTCCCGCCGTTTTTCTTCGCTTTCTCGATCTTCTCTCTGTTCCGCTTCCACCACGTTCCGTGAATGTTATGAGCCCGACGCTTGGGCACCGGGGGTAGCGGTAGGACAGCGGGGAACCAAGATGTCTAAGCATGTCCTCGGTTAACTGCTCCCTCGCTTGAGCTTCTTCAAAAAGCGGTTGACCACACGTTTGTGCTCTTCCCGGGTGGCGTCAAGAATGTTGGGCTTGGCGGTGTTCCCTCCACCCAAACTGAAAGAGATGCTGCGCTTAACCTCTGCCGTCTTCCAGGCATTTTGGTAGGTGATGGCCAACTTCTCCACGTATTTACTTTAGAGTCTTAATCTGATGAGTGAAGACCATACTCAAGAGGTCCGGGTTGGATGCCTCGGGCGCTTATAGAAAAGAAAACGGCGGGTTACTTCGCGGGCACCTCAACGATGCTGGTCTTTGAATATGCCATCACGGCACCGTCCACCAGAAGGCCCACCCGGTAGCCGTAGGTGTGTCCCGCGGCGACGGAAGTGTCCTGGTACGAGTAGAGGACGTTATTGCTCTCGATCCTCTTCAGGCTCGAACTCCCGGGAGGGGTAACCGAACCTGACGGCGCCTTCTCGACGACCCTCTCGACCACGAAGCCGTCGAACTTCTTCGCCCCAGTCACGCTCCACTCCAGGAGGACCCCGCCCGCGGAAGCCTTTGCGATAAGGCCCATGGATACGGGCTCCGGCTTCGGCTGAGGTTTTGGAACGGTGACAACAACGGTGTTGCTGTATGCGGCCAAAGAGGTCCCGTTTGCGGCGGCCAGCCTGTACTGGTAAGTGTGTTCCTGCAGCACGCTGCTGTCAGTCGCCGAGGTGATGGAGATGTCCGAGTACTTCGCGATCTCGTCGCCTGGAAAGACGGGTACTGACGTCTCGGACCTGAGAAGCACAAGCGCGTTGTAACCCTCCTTTCCCGAGATTCCCCAGTTGAGCGACACGCCGGTCTCCGAGGCCACGGCTCCCAGGCTTATGACCAGCTTTGACCCGGCGGGCGGCTGGGATTCCCCTGGCGGCTTCTTATCGAGAGGGACGTCGAGCCCTTCATAGACGCCCGTCGGGTTCCCGGCCTCGGCATCCTTCTTTGCGCTCGTGTACAGCCTCTCCTCCTCGAGCCTTTCCCTCGAGACGGGCTGCTTCTCGGCCTTCTTCTCCTCGGTCATGGCCACCACCATGACCTCCCCTTCCGAGACCTTTATCGGCTGTTGCCTGCCGACCTCGACCTCGACCGCGTTTTCAACGGTGACTATCTCCAACTTCTCCGGCACGCGGTTCTCGACGTTGAAGGCGGTCCCGAGCGCGCGAAGTGAGACGTCCCCGTTGATGACAAGGTAATCTGTGCCCTTCCGAACGCGGTGATAAGTACCACCCTTGACGTGCTCCACAGCGACGGACCGCGCGCCGAGTTTCGTGATCCGGACCTCGGAGCCGTCCGTCACCCTCATGACGCTTCCCTCGGGAAACGCTACCGATGCGTAAGAGCGGGCTCCGCTCCGCACCCGGCAGCCGGCCTCGAGCCTTTCGCCCTCTCTAACCCTGTGCCAACCGCCGCCGGGCTGGAGGACCGCGATATAGCCGTCCTGGTCGGCAAGACGGGCAAAACGCTTGGCGGGCATGGTCTTCTGCCCGGGGGAGAACAGGACCACGGTAACGATGACCGCCGCGAGAACAAGCGCAACCGCCGGTATGAGCGCGTATCTCCACCTGTGGGCTTTTGGTTTTTCTTGCCCTGGCGACATGCCCCGCTGAACGAAGAAAAGGCGTTCCATCATCCGCTCGCGGGCTTCAGGGCTCATCTCGCTGTCAGGCGGGCAGAGTCCTCTCAGCGCCTCGGCCACGGGATGACCGCCGTCTAGAGCCTCGACGTATCTTATTCTCCTGTGTCCTCTCAATTTCATACGGGGCACCTGTCTTCCCCAGTCCGTTTTCACAAAAGCCCGTCGAGCGCACCCGTCGAGCCCATTCGCCTGAGCTCGTCCAGGCCGCGCAGGATCCTCTTCGAGGCCGCCGTCTCGCTTATGCCGAGCACCTTGGCGACCTCCAGGACCTTGAGCCCGCCGAAATACCTGAGCGCGAGCGCCTCCCGGTACTTGGACGGGAGGCCGTCCAGGAGGTCCAGCACCGCCAGGTACCCTCCGAGCCGCTCGACCCCGCTATCCCCGCCCTGTAACGTCTCAAAGCCCGGGTCCTCGAGTGAGGTCTCATTCCTCCTCGCGCGCCCCCTGTAGTAGTCCGTCACTGAGTTGATCGTTATCCTGTATATCCAGGTCGAGAAGGACGCCTTCCTGCTGTCGAAGGACTCCAGGTTCAAAAGGACCTTCTCGAACACCGTCGAGGTTATATCCTCCGCGTCCTGTACCTTCCCTACCCTCTTCAGTACATAGTTGTAAATCCTGGCTACGTATAAACCGCAAAGCTCATCTAGAGCATCAGGGGAGGTGACGGCCTGCCGAATCAGGGCTTCCTCAGGCTCGCACTTCCCCGGTATTACAACAAACTCTCTCTTTGTCTCTTCCCTTTTTTCTATACGCCCGTCGGGCAAGAAATCACCCAAACCTTACGCCGGAGCCGCCGGGGCTCCACGCCCGGTCATTTGTATGATTATATTATCGAAGCCGGTTTCTTGGTACCCGTTCACGGAACAGGAGTTACGCATGGCCGACGAGATAGCCGAGCGGTTCCTCTACTACCCCGACCGCATACCCACCGAAATGCCTCCCCCGCCCTGGGCCGCCGGGGCGGCTGAAGTATGGCTCGACGCCATCGACGGCGTCCGCATACACGGCCTCTGGTGGCCTGGGCCACCGGGGCGGCCGGCGGTCCTTTTCCTCCACGGCAACGCGCAGGAAGTCTACTCCTGGTCGCTCGTGTACCGGGAACTCGCTCAGCTGGAGTGCGCGATGCTCCTTATCGACTACCGGGGCTACGGAAAAAGCGAGGGAAGGCCGCACGAAGAGGGCCTCTACCTGGACGGGCGCGCGGCGCTCGACCGGCTCATGGGTGAGGGGTTCGCGGAGGGCGAGATAGTGGTCTTCGGGAAGTCGCTGGGGGGGGCGGTCGCATGCGAGATCTGCCGCGGTATGAACCCCATGGCGCTCATCCTCGAATCGACGTTCACCTCGCTTTCCTCGGTGGCGAGACACCTCTTCCCGTTCATCCGCGGGTACACCCCCCAGGCCGACGCTTACAACTCGCTTATTCAGCTTCCCGGGATAAACTGCCCGGTCCTGGTCATCCACGGTGATGCCGACGCCCTTATCCCCGTTGAAGAAGGCCTCAGGCTGTTCGAGGCCGCCGGTGAGCCGAAGGAGCTTTTCCTGGTCGAAGGCGCGGGTCACAACGACGTGTCGATAACCGCCGGCCCCGAATACGGCAGGCGCATCCGCGCCTGGCTCGACGGGATGGGGTCAGGTCTTGAATCGTGAATTCTTGACCATTATTAAGCCCGGCCTCTCAGGTTTTAGCCCGGCCTCTCCAGGCCGGGATGAATGAACCGGCCTGAGAGACCCGCCTAAATGAGCCCGGTCTAAATAAGAACCCACGATTCAATAATCGCAAAGAATTCACGATTCAAGACCCCATCATGCGGGGATGCCGCAGAGGAACCTCAGGAGCCCGTCCCCGGTGTTCCTGTACGTGTGCCGCACATCCGGCGGGACAAAGATCACGTCGCCCTCGGCGACCGGGTGCATCTCCCCCTCGATCACAACTTCTCCCGTCCCCCCTACCACGAAGTTCTCGTGCTCGAAGGAATGGCGGTGGTCGGGAGTGCTGTACCCCGGTGCGACCTCTATCATCCGCAGCACATAGACGGGTGCGCCATCGTGATCGGCATCTATCAAAAGGCGTATCGAAACGCCGGGAGCCTCGTCGCCGAACGCTTCCGTAGGCACATCGGTGAAGTGGACCACCTTCGCCGTCGGTTTTCTCCAGCTCACAGTCTCCATCCCCTCCAAGGCGCGACCCGGACCTATACACCGGGCATAGGGAACTGGGGGACGGCTACAACCCGCGCATAGATCTTTCCCCCCGCCTTCCAGTACACCTCATCGGCGGAGGACCGGTAAGCCTCCTTGAGCGCCTTCCAGGCCGCCTTGGCTTCGGCTCCGGAAACGGCGCGACCGGGAGCCTCCGCCAGGGCCGCGTCCGCAAGAAGCTTGGGGGCGAGTCTCCAGTCAAGGACCTTGGCATCCGCAGGGGGGCTCCCCTGGAAAACACTCGAGTACAAAACGAGGTTGTCAGGCGTGTATTCCTGCTCATTGGGTACTTTAAGGTTCCTTATCTCCTCTACAATGTCCTTGAAAGGGCTGGTAGCCGTAGCGGCTCCGGCGGAGACACTCCTCGACTTGTCCTTCAAAGTCACCGTCACGTGGTCCGTATCGCCACCGATCGGGGGGTCTTCTCCCTTAGCCCTTAGTTCAAAGAACCCTTTTTCGACGATCGAGGCCAGGAGCTTTTTCAGTTCCTCGCGGCTGAAACTGCCGCGCTTGATATCCATGAGTCCGGCCATGCGGAAGGATGTGCCGTTCCCGTAGATTATGAGGTCCGGGGCCCCAACGTTGTAAAGGGAAGGAAGGGCCTGCGTCCTTTGGTATATCAGCACCGGGTTCCGCTCTGACTGCGTGAACTCCACGTTAACGCCCTTGCCGCCGCACCCCGCCGCGGCCACGGCGGCAGCGGTTATCACCACCAAGGCGCCCGCCGCAAAGGATCTCCTTCTCAAACGTCTCATGTCACTCTCCTGTACCCGAAACGGCTTTATCTCCACCATATGCTTTCAACAATGTATCAGAACTCGGGCCCCACTTCGAGGCGGCAGTCACCAAGCGGCAGCGGGGCGACCGGCTCCAGTCCGAGGAAGTAAGACGCGGCAAGCAAGACGCCGCCGAGGTGGCCGCGCACAAGCGCTGTGTGGTGCGGGAATCCGCGCAGGATCTCGGCGTAAAGAAGGTCAAGGTCGTCCACCCTCACCCATCCGTGGCTCCCCGGAGGCTCCCCCGGCAGGTCGACGACATCCCCCTCGGCTACCAGGAACGGCCAGCAGTCCCACGGGTGCTCCGTGACCCGTGCCATGGTAACGGGACCCTCGTCCAGCTCGAGCTCGACGGTCCCGAACTTTCCGTCCGGTGTACCCGTGGAACCTGCGAGGATGTTGTGATACGAGACGGTCTTTGCCCCGGAACTCAACGAAGGCGGGAAAACCCCGCAGTGCCATGCCGAGAACGCATTCACGTCTTGATAGTGGCGGTTGTTCCAGTCCGCCAGGCCCGCGGCGGTCCCGGCCGCAAGCGAGAGAAGGTGCATGCTGAGGGTCCCGTGTATGTCCGCCTCGCAGGCGCACGGCATCCCCCTGTCGGTGAGCCTCGCCATGGCGTAGCAGGGGCTTATGCCGTAGTCCTCCTGTATCGAAGTCCAGCACTGTAGCCCGAGTCCGGAAAGGTTGTGCTCCTCTATTATGTCCTCGATCGCCACCTCGAGGCGCGCCATCTTTTCAAGGTCGGAGGTCGGGACCGCGGAGACGTCAGCGCCGCCCATCATGTCCTTTACCACCGGGCGCCCCCTGTTCTCATCAACCCGGCCCGCCATCGAGAAAAGAGTCGAGAGCGGTATCGGAACGACCCTTATCCCGAACTTCCTCTGAAGCGATACCTCGTCGAAAGCGCACGTCTCGAAGTCGGCGGGCCTGGGTCCTACCTGACCGTAGACGGCGCCCCTCAAGCCCTGGACGGCCCGACAGACCCTGCCGAACTCGGCAAACGCCTCGACGAAGGCCCGGTCATCCACTTTCCCTACCGCCCTGGCGGGGAAAACGAACTTCCTCTCCCGGTGGCGCAGCGCGGTCGCGATCGAGATCAACCCGCAGAAGGAGTCGCGCCTGCTCGCTTCTCTTTCAAGCTCGCCCTCCTCCCCAACGCCGAACAAAAGGACCGGCCTGTCCTTAGTGCCGCCGACAGCCGCGAGCGCCGCCGGTATCTCGTTTCCGAAGTTCAGCGCCCCGATGATAACGCCCGCGACCCCGCTCTCGTCAAAAAGGCGGCTTACCCTCTCCGCCTCGACGGGCGTCTGCACAAGGCCGCTCTCGGTGAGGCCCGTGTCGGGCGCCACCGGCTCGAGGCCCGCCATCCTCATGGCGTCGAGAGCCTTGTCCCTTACGCTCACGGCCAGTTCCTGGTCGAAAATGGTACGGCTCGCGGGCACCAGGCCCACCTTCACAGGCTCCGTCAAGTCGTCCTCCTTTCACATCCTCCAAGAGCATCCACCAACCGGCTCACGGACCAATTGCGCGCTTTCATGAACGCGGGTTAAATTATATAACGACCGCCGGCTGATCCCTCCACTTCCTGGCTAACGGGTTGGGCTGTAGAATTAACGTGACCGTACAACCTTAAGGGAGGGAGCGATATGAAGACACTCGTAACCGGCGCCGGCGGCGCAATCGGTTCACGGCTCTGCAAAAAACTTCTTGAGCGAGGCGATACCGTGCGCGGTCTCTTCCTGCCCGAAGAGCAGACCGGTGACCTTGAAGGTCTCGAGGTCGTGAGGGGTGACATAACAAGGCCCGAAACGCTCGAGGGCGTCGCGCGCGACATAGACCGCGTCTTCCATCTCGCTGCGAGGGTGGCGGACTGGGGTAGCATGGACCTCTATCGCAGCGTGATGGTGCAGGGCACCGCGAACCTGCTCGAGCAGTGTGTCGGCGATGTCGACCGCTTCGTGTACGTGAGCTCGATCGCGGCTTTCGGGGTCGGTCTGCACCTGAAGGGTTTCAACGAGGACGCTCCCCAGACCCTTTCAGGCGTTCCTTATGCCGACACCAAGATCTACGCGGAGTCGGTCGTCAAGGGTTACACCTTCGGCACAGACACCTCGTACACGATAGTAAGGCCCGCGAACGTCCTCGGGCCGAAGAGCGTCTGGGTCCGCGACGTCGTCGACGCCTTCTTGCGCGGCCCTGTCCCGCTCTGCGACGGAGGTAGGTACTCCACGAGCTTCGTTTACGTGGACAACCTCGTCGACGGGATAGTGCTCGCAGCCGACAGCGAAAAGGCCCGCGGTCGCATCTACAGCTTCCGCGACGACTACGACGTCACCTGGAAGGAATACGTGCTTCAGATCGGTTCGCTCATCGGCAAGAAACCGTTTGGCAGCCTGCCCACAAGAGCCGCCTGGGCCATCGGGCACCTGCTGGAGCTCGCGTACTTGCCCTTCTTCCCCGCGCGGCCCCCGATCACCCGGATGGCCGTCGCGGTGATGGGCTTCGACAACGACGTCGACACCACTCGGGCGCGCGAAGAGCTCGGGTGGTCAACGCGGGTCTCATACGAAGAGGCGATGGAAGCCGTCTCCGGCTGGGTGCGCGAATACATGGCAGATAAGTAGCCCGGGATTGCTGAGAATGGACGGCGAAACCGCTCGGTACAGCGAGAGAGAATTCGTGTCTACCACGAGGCGGCTCAAACTCGGCATCGCGCTGGGGCTCATCCTGGTGGCCGCGGAGGCCGGTGTTGGGATAACCACCAGGAGCCTCGCGCTCGTCTCAGATGCCGTGCACAATGCCGCCGACGTAATGGCAGTCGGCCTTTCGCTCTTCGCCGTTTACATGATGGCGAGGGCCCCCACCGAGCGCAGGACTTTCGGGTACGGGCGCGTGGGGATACTAACCGCGCTGGCCAACTCCGTCGCGCTTGTGGCGATCGCGGGGATCCTCGCCTACGAGGCGGTTATGCGCATAATCCATGTAAGGCCGGTTAGCGGCACTGCTATCTTCACAGTAGGGATCGTTGCCTTTGCGATCAACAGTGTCGTGGCACTGACGCTCTTCTCGCACAGGCACGACCTCAACATAAAGAGCGCGTTTTTGCACATGGTCGCCGACGCGGGCGTTTCCGTCGGCGTCCTCGTCGCCGGAGCCATCATAGCAATAACGAAATGGTATTACGCCGACCCCGTCATTGCCCTTGTTATAAGCGTTTTCATCGTAAGCGCCGCCTGGGGGATCGTCAGGGACGCGACCGACGTCCTCCTGGAATCCGTCCCCAGGCAGATGGACATGGCCCAGGTGCAGAAGGCGATAGAGTCGATACCGGGTGTCCGGGCGGTGCACCACCTCCACGTCTGGGAGCTTGGGTCGGGCGTGTACGCCCTCAGCGGGCACGTCGAGGCAGCTGACCGAGCGTTGAGCGAATGCTCGGCGATAATGGAGAATATCAACGAGACGCTCAAGGAAAAATTCAATATCATACACCCGACGATCCAGATGGAGTGCGCGGCGCAGTGCCCCACTAAGGGCGAAGGCACAGTTGGACGAGAAAGCGACGACCTCCAAACAACATAAGAGGCGCTTGAAGGAAGCGGCGGCCATCCTCGCGCTCGCTGCGCGCCGCCGGGGTCATAATGTACTGGCTCCTTACCTCTCGCTATCGCTTTTTGCAACCCTGATATTCAGCTGTTTTTTGAGCGTCAGGGCGTTCTAGAAGGAGACAGGCATATGAAATGGTCCAGGATATGGTTCAAGATCAATATGAAGTTCTGGCGCCTGGGGAACATCCAGAAGAAGATCGCCCGCCTCCCCGTTATCGACAGGATCCTCGGGCCTATCTTGTGGAACGAAGAAAACCTCGACGCGACGTACATCCCGGTCGGCGAGATCGTCGACGACCTGCCGGGGAGCGTCCTTCCGTACCAGATAATCGGCGATTTCGTGAAACAAGCCTCAAGGCCCTTCGCCCTAACTACTGCGTCTGCCGTACCGACATAACGGGAAGCGGACCGTCGAGTGCCGGCATCACCGGTTAAAGGAAATGGGAGAGCCGACCTGTAAGCCGGATTCTGTGCCGCCCTGAATCGGGCGGTGGCGGCCATCTATCTGGGACCTGCGTTGCCGCAGGCCTCTAGCTGCCTACCCGGGAGTCATGCGCGGCGGGCCACCGCTTCCTCCCCTATTTGGCATCGCACCGGGTGGGGCTTGCCAAGCCGGCCCGTCACCGGACCGCTGGTGGTCTCTTACACCACCGTTTCAGCTTAACCCGCTCGCGGCTGCCCACTCTTTCGAGATAAAGGGCCAGTGCGGCTGGTATTTTCTTTTCTGTGGCGCTATCCATCGGGTTACCCCGCCTGGACGTTATCCAGCACCCTGCCCTGTGGAGTCCGGACTTTCCTCGGGGCTCGAGACCCCGCGACCGCCCGGTCGACTCTCCCAACACTATTGTAGCACCACTGAGCTATCATAAACCGTCCAGGTGGCACGTTTCGTTGAGAAGCTCGAGGTTCGAGAACTCGCCCTTGTAATTGACGATGGAGATCGAGGCGAGGTCCACCTGCAGGCGGAAGATCCGTGAAAGCGGCAGGCCGATGACCGCAGCGAGGATCGAGCGTATCGGCCCTCCATGGCTCGACGCCAGTATCGTGCTCCCGGGATGCTCAGCCACGGCCCCCGAGAACCACTGCATCGCGCGCTCCTGCACCTCGACAAGCGATTCTCCATCCGGGACGGTTACCGAGGTCGGTTCCGCCGTCCATTTGCTCAAGATTTCCCCGTCCTTCTCGATGATGTCCTTATACGTCTCGCCGTCCCATCGGCCGAGGTCGATCTCGCGCAGCCGCTCATCGATGGTAACCTCGACAGCGTACGACGCCGCGATAGTCCTCGCAAGCTCCATGCAGCGGGAAAGGGGGCTCGTGTAAACGCGCTCGATCCCAACGCCCTCAAGGCGTTTCTCGACCAGCTCCACCTGCCTCCTGCCGACGTCATCGAGCTCTACGTCCGCCGTGCCCGCGTAACGCCCCTCCGCGTGCCACGCCGTCCTTCCGTGCCTGACCAGTATCACCCTGCTCAATCTCTCTCCTTTCTTACAACCCATGCAATTATATGCAAAAAAGGTGCCTGGCACCGACGTTGCACTGGTCGCTTACCAGCATTCAGCTCAAGCTCATAAAGATCGGGGCCAGGATTATCAGTCACTCCAGGATGACCGTATTCCAGATGGCCGAGGTCGCCATTCCCCGGACGACGAAAAACCAAGCGGTTTGGAGGTGACGTGGAAAGGTCGGTCGTCGAGGGAGCGGCAATCGCCAACCAACTGTGCCGGAGAGGCGCGATTAGTGGTAACATCACGACGTTGGAGAAGGCATATGGGGAATACCTGGTTAATATGTCCGCGTTCTCGGCGGTGAATGGAGGGTCCCCGTTATAGTCACTCTAAGGAAAAAGCGGGACAGGGCGCGGCGCGGCATATACATGGACCTTATTATCTTGGTCGTTTTCCTGCTGCTCACCTGCGTCTTCACAAGGCCGATAATCACCCGGGGCGACCACGCGACCTACAAAGACCCGTACGACCCCACCTTGGGCGCGTGGACGCTCACCTGGGACTACAAGGCGATGACCTCCAACCCGCTGAACCTCTTCAACGCCAACATCTTCTACCCGAACCCGTACACCCTTGCATACTCGGAGAACCAGTTCACAACCGCCCTCATCGCGACGCCGCTGATGGCCGTCACCGGCAACCCGGTCCAGACGGCCAACTACATGCTCATCTTCAACTTCTTCCTGTGTGCGCTCGGGGCTTACCTGCTCGTGAAACACCTCACCGGGAACCGGGCAGCCGCTTTCGTGGCCGGCGTCGCCTTCACCTTCGCGGCGCCAAGGCTCTCCCACATGGGACACCTGCAGCTTGCGGCTGCGGGCTGGATCCCTCTCTGTCTGCTATTCCTGCACAAGTATGGGGAGGAGGGCGGTTGGAGCAACGCTGCTCTCGCGGCGCTCTTCTTCGTTTTGCAGACGCTCGCGACCTGGTACTACGGGATAATGCTGGCGGTCGCCGTCCTGCTCTTCCTCCTGGTGAGGCTCATCATGAACCGCAGAGGGTTCACCCTGCGGTGGGTCGGGACTCTCGTTGCGGCATTCCTGGTGGCGGGCGCCCTCATCGTCCCTTTCGCCATACCTTACCTGAAGGTCCAGTCGAAGGACCCGCGGTTCGTCCGCTCCAAGCAGGAGGTAGAAATGTTCTCGGCCGACGTCCGCGACTTCGTGGTCGCTTCCCAGGAGAACCTGCTCTGGGGCAACATCACGTCCGGACTGCGCGAGACCACGATGAGCCGGGGCGGACAGACCGAGCGCTCGCTGTTCCCCGGGCTTCTGCTGCTCGTCCTGGGCATCGCCGGCGCCGTGATACTGTTCATTCAGGGCCTGGGGCGGGAGCGGTTCTACGTACGTTTCTACGTGACGCTGGCCGCCGTCGCCGCCGTCCTGTGCCTGGGGACGAGACTGAACTTTTTCGGCCACTCCCTGAACATCCCCATGCCTTACGATCTTCTCTACTACGTCTTTCCCGGGTTCAGGGTCATCCGCGTGCCGCCCCGCTTCATCATACTAGTGCTGCTGTCGCTCGCGGTGCTGTCGGCGTTCGCGGTGCGGGCGCTGCTCTCGTGGCTAACCGCCAGAAAGGGCGCGCCGGTGGCGGCCCTCGCCCTCGCGGGCATCGTAGCGCTGCTCCTCGTGGACCTCATGTCGATCTCGCTGCCGATGTTCCGCGTGCCGCTCAAGGACGAGTTCCCACCTGTGTACTCCTGGCTCGAGCATCAGCCGGGACAGGCGCCGACGGCCGAGATACCGTTTGCGAACTACGACCCGGTGACCTTCAAGGCGGGATTGCAATACGAGAGTACCTGGATCAGCCGGGAGGCGATACGCACCTACTACTCAACGCTCCACTGGAAGAAGACCGTTAACGGTTACAGCGGTTTCATCCCGAACACGTACTACGAGGCCGTCAAGGCGACGGCGGATTTCCCTTCCGGGAAAGCGGTGGGCTTCTTGAAGAGATTGGGCACAAAATACGTCATCGTCCACGGCGACGAGATAGACGGGGCGACCCTCGAGCGGGTCTTCGAGTACTCGCGACGGCACGCCGATTTCCGGCCCGTCACTTCCTTCGGCACCGATTACGTCTACAGGCTCGAATGATCCAGGATATATATGGTTATTAGATGTAATGAAAATAGTATTCACTTAATATTTTAGGCCGGGCTAAAACGTCATGAATCCCGGCTCTGCCCACTTCGGAGGCGGTGTACCTCCCGCGGCCGGCTCGGGAATAGCTGCGAGCGGGCTGACACTCGAGGGCGTGTAGGTCAAAACTCGCTGACCGTGTCCTCGATGCGGGGGGCGGAAAGCAGCCTGTCGGCGCGCCTGCGGGCCAGGAGGGTGCGAGGCAGGTTGATGATATTAACAAGGTAAGCCTTGTTGAGCGGTATCGCCTGATCCTGCAGGTCGTTCGATGAGATCCAGCGCTGCTCAAAAGGCAACGCGCGGTCGAGGAGGAACCGCCAGGAGTAGTTCTTCAGCATGAAGCGTATCCGGTTTTTATGGTAGAGGTAGTAATACCTTTCCGTGAACTTGCCAAGTGTCACGGACTCGTGGTGAATAATCCGCGCGGTGGGAACGTAGACCACGCGGTAGCCGGCGCGGCGGGCTCTTAAGCAAAGGTCGGTCTCCTCGAAGTACACGGGAAAGTACCCCGGGTCAAGAAGTCCCACGCGATCGAGGACGTCCCGCCGTACGGCGAACGCGGCGCCCGTCACGCACGCCACGTAGGCGGGCGTGTCGTACTGGCCGCAGTCCTTTTCATTAACCCCGTAGGCCCAGGCCAAGCCGTTGTCCATTATGTATCCGCCTGCTTGCTG
>Ga0315289_10002209_pt1 | contig 30071 bp, 22 predicted proteins | sample YL17G11_40_MG_FD_203452 | JGI IMG/M metagenome (GOLD analysis project Ga0315289, IMG submission 203452) | Sediment microbial communities from Yellowstone Lake, YNP, Wyoming, USA - YL17G11_40 | ecosystem: Environmental > Aquatic > Freshwater > Lake > Sediment | place: USA: Wyoming | collected... | reverse complement strand
AAATCGAAAGAATTTTGCCGTCCACGGCAGAATCCGCATTTTTGAAGGGAAATCGAGGATTTGGGGGCGTGAGTAGGACAACTTCCTTGGCGAAATGCCTGCCCTGAATCAATCGAACCGAGACTTGGGAATGGCCGCCGTGATTCCGGCGCGGCGCGGCCTCAGACTGACGCATTCGAGTCATGGCCGCCCGTGACGAGCCACGGGCTACAGCTGAGGCCGTCAAAACGCCCATCATCGCCTCCGGCGGGGTCAAGCAAGTGGATGACATCCGCAGGCTCAAGCCCGTCGGCGTCGCCGGCGTCATCGTCGGACGCAGCCTGTACGAAGGAACGCTGGACTTGAAAGAGGCCCTCGAAGCCGCTCGGGATGGATGATTTATCGAGGCCTTCGGCCTTGAGGCCACCACCCGCCGATTTGGCATGACTGCCTTGGAAACCTGAGCGTTAAGCAACATGTCCCGCGCGACAGTGGGGAGTCGTTATCGAATTGCGCCGGGACCGAGCAGAGTCTCGGCCACCTTCCGGATCCGCGGCGAATTGGGGTCGAGTTGAAGGGCCCTGCGAATCTCTTCTGCACCTTCCTGATGCTTGCCGGTCTTGATCAGGAGCAGGCCAAGGTTGCTGTGAAGCAGAGCATGATTCGGGACCATCGTAAGCCCGCGCCGGCACACTTCGACGGCCTCGGCAAGCTGCCCCCCCTTGAAGAGCAACTCACCTAAGTCCAAATAGGCCGGGACGCAGGTCGGCTCAAACCGGATGGCCTTGCGAAACTGCGCGGCAGCCGCCTCCGTCTTACCCTGCTTGTTATAGCACCAGCCCAGGTGGTAGCACGCAGACCCTGACGTCGGCTTGATGGCCAGAACCTTGTGGTACTCGGCGACAGCGGCATCGAGAGCGCCTTTGACCCGGAGCACCGCGGCGAGGGCGTCATGGGCGATGTACGCGTGTGGCACGAACTGTTGTACCGCCTGATACTGTGCGACGGAAGCATCATACTGCTTCAAGTCCTCCGCCAGCAGTTTGCCATAGTCCCAGCGCAGGCGCCAGTCGTCCGGGGCAGCCGCGATAGCCGCGCGGTACTGCGACGCGATATCCTGCAAAGCCTTCGGGGTCAGAGCGGTCTCCAGGGCCCGCAGTTGTTGCGTCAGGCGTCGGACCTGCTCATCATGATAGGCTTGGTTGGTGAACGGCGGCTTCGCCAGAAACAGATGCACAATCGCGGACAGTGTCTCCTGCCGGCTCCAGTCGTTATAGGCCAGCCGCCCGGCACACTGTTCCTCCGTCGCGGGTGCCCCCGCAGGCCGCGCCTTGTCGGGAAAACGCCGGGCGATCAGCGGCTCCGCTTGTTTGAGAATCATGCGGGCCGCGACATAGTTGCCGGCAAACGTCATGTGCACATGCTCATAGAAATACTCCTCTCCCGTCACGTTGTGAGGGCAGTTGGCGTCCATGGCTGCCACGACATCCGCCAGGTGGACCCCTTGCGACGGCATCCGAGTTCCCACGGCCCGGATGATCTCGTTGATGCGCGTGTCGGCCCGGAAGCGCAGGCTGTCGAGGTCCCGCGCGCGGACGTAGCGGGCCTGCGCCTTCTCGAACTCGCCCGCGAGCCAATAGCACCGCCCGAGCCGGAACTGCACTTCCGCATACGAGTCGTCGATTTCGGTAGCCTGGAGGTAGGCGGCGACAGCCTCTGCGTGCTTGCCCTGCGCTTCCCAATCCATGCCCTGCTGGTACGCCCCGGTCCACCTCGCCTGCTGCTCCGTGGACAGGCCGGGCCGGTATAGCGAGGCAAACGGCGGGCAGTCCTTCAGATTGCTGGCGACGGTACACACGACGGTCTCGGCCCCAGCCTGGGCAGCCATCCGGCAGATATCCTCCAGGTTTCTGCGGAAATGGTCGTAGGTCCTTTCGAGCCTCGGGTCGTCGGCCCGTACCTGTTGGCCCAGAAACATCTCCATCCCCTGCCAGTATTGAGGTTCGCTCTTGCGCAATCCACGCCCCTCGAACAGGCCTGACAAGAGCTGGCCGGTCTTCGTAGCGCGCAGGGCGATCCCGAGGCGAATCAACCGCAGATTCGAAAGAGCCGGCGTCAGCACCGTGCCGGGCCCGTAGGGACCCACGACCTCATTATTGCCCAGATAGACGACGAACAGATCCGGCTCGTATCGGGCGCAGTCTTTGGCAATCTCCAGAACAACGTGCGAGTTGATCGCTGCCATGGCGGCGGTGATGACTTCAAAATGGACGTCCGGAAATCGCTCCTCGAGCATCACCTGGAGGAAACGTCCAAAGCAGAATGCATGATTGGGTATGCCCTGGGCGGCGGATTCCCCGAGCACGAAGATGCGGCAGGTATCGGGGGGCTTGTGGACCGGGAACGCAAACGGCTCAAACTCCCGCGCCAGGATAGGAGAGAAGAAGCGCCACGCGAACTTCACGTTGTCGCCGCGGCAGGACTGGCCGCGAACTTGGCACGCGATGGTCGCATGTGGATCAAAACCAAAGCCAGCCACCCGCAGCCCAAGCTCCATCAGACCCAGAAACAGAACCGGCCCGAGAACAATCGCTGCGACGCGGAACAACCAGACCCGCCGACTCACCGGTAACTGGCGGCCAACCTTTTTGCCGGCCCCTGCACTATCCGGCACCTTGGAGGGGTCGACTCGCTTCGATCCACGGCCTCCAGACCCGGCGCCGACCCCCTTGTCCTCAGCTCTTGCTCGACCTTTTTGTCTGCGACGTTCTTGTGACACGTAATGACTTTCCGATGAGCCCTCCGGCGCAGGAGGATTGGCAGAGATCCACGCCGGATCCCCCAACCAGACATCTCCCGGTTTGGATCATAGTATACCAGGCCTGTCCTTGGTGACCAGTCACACCTCAGCGAAAAACCCCATGCGTTTTGCGCCCGAATGCGGTAGAATAGCATAGCGCCAAGGCAGTGTAGCTGTTGAAGGCCCGTCCGACCGGTTCGCATGCATGGAATACGACATGGGATGGCTTGCTCGGATATCGACAGGCAAATGGAGAGGCAACCCCCCGTGGTTGCCCTGGGTAGGCACAGGGTGGGGATCCCACACGCAAAATACCGCGTGTGGGGACCCGAACCCGGCTCGCCCCTGCCTGACGGAGGGACAGACTCGAGACGCCAGACGCGAAAGGCAAGACTCAATGGGGCAAGCCGTCCTGAGTCTCATGTTTTTCGCGCTGTTGTTCCTCTATCTTTGGCAGGTCGTCGATCTGCGATTGATCTACAGCATAGGCGCGACTACGACTTTCCCGGTCTTTTTCAAAGGGTGGGCCTTCTTCCGGGAACAGATTCTCCACCTGGGCGGAGCCGTTACGTACTTGTCGGCCCTGCTGAGCCAGTTCTTCCACTATTCGTGGGCCGGCGCCCTGATCGTCACGCTGCAAGCGTGGTTGCTGGCGGCGTGCACGGGCTATCTCCTGAGAAGCGTCGGTGTGCCGGGCTCACGATGGCTGCGGTTCGCTCCGCCACTGCTGGTGCTCGTCGCCTACAATCGGTACAGCTACCATTTTCCCACCACCATGGCATTGCTGACGGCCCTGCTTTTCGCGTGTCTCTACATCGCCCTCGTTTCGCGGCACGCGGCCAGCGCCCGCCATCAGGAGAAGAAGCTCGAATCATGCGACGGGTGGGCGATGGCCCTGTTCCTCGGACTTTCCGTCATCGCCTATCCTGCCACCGCAGGAGCGTACCTGCTCTTTGGCGTTCTTTGTGCCATCCACGAGCTGTTTTTTCGGTCCGTTCGGGCCGGATTGCTGACCATCGCACTGGTCCCGGTCTTTCCCTATGCTGCCGCCTGGGTATTTGACTACAGAGTGGTCGATGCCTACACCGAGCTCCTGCCCGTCTCCTGGAAGATTCTGAGCTCGCGCAGCCAGACGCACATGATCGAGACCATATATGCGTTGTATCTTCTGCCTCCGGCCGCCATGCTCGTCTGGGGATGGAGCGGCAGACTGTTCCGGCGCTTCCGAGCGGCCCGGATCGAGGCGAAGCCGGAAAGGACCCGGGCGCCCAACCCACAATCCGCTATCCGCAATCCGCCGGCGCACCGTCTCTTCAGTCCGCCCGTGAAGTGGGCGGCTCAAGCGCTGGTCATCCTTGGTCTCGGAGCCGCGGTCGCCGCGGTTTCGCACGACAGCCAACAGAAGACACTGCTGGCCGTCCATTATTACGCCTGCCACCGGATGTGGCCGGAGGTGCTCCAAGCGGCCACGAAACAACCGGCCAGTCCCCTCGTCATGAGCGCCGTCAACCGGGCGCTCTACCACACGGGCCGGCTCGATGCCGACATGTTCACCTATCCGCAGTGCCCCGACGCGCTGCTGCCGACCGGCGATGACCGGGTCCTCGTCTGCTGGTACAAGTTCGACACGCTCATCGATCTTGGCCTGATGAACCTGGCGGAGAAGAATCTGACCGAGTGCATGGAGACCTTCGGCGAACACCCCATGATCCTGCAGCGGTTGGCCTTGATCAATATGGTCAGAGGCAGGACCGATACAGCGCGGGTGTTTCTCGGCGCTCTGGACCGGACCCTGTTTTACTCCGCGTGGGCCCGACACTACCTGACGCTGCTCCAATCCGATCCGGCCCTCTCGACCGATGCGCAGATCCAGCAAATGCGCACGGTCTGTCTGCGGACGGATAGTACCGCGTCCTTTTTCGACAAGGAGAAGATGCTCGCAGCTCTTCTGAACGACAACGGCCGCAACCGCATGGCATTCGAGTATCTCATGGCCTGGTACCTGGTCACGAAACAGGTCGGGAAAGTGGCGGAAGGCATCCGCTACATGAACGAGCTGGGCTACACGGAGATCCCTCCCCTGTACCAGGAGGCGATCTGCGTCTACGCCTACGGCCAGCGCAAGCCGCTCCAACTGCCCGGCCGCACGATCAGCCCGCAGGTGCAGCAGCGGATCGAACAATTCAGTCAGACCTTCAACCACTACAAACGGGACAAGCGTGCGGCCTTTCCGGAGTTGGCCGCAAAGTATGGCGGCAGCTATTTTCTCTACCACATCTATGGACTGACATCCCCGGAATGATCAGGAAACGCCATCTATGTCTGTTGATGCTGCCGGCGATTCTGCTGCTGGCCGCCGCGTTCTGGCGGGTGGCGGCATCGCCCGCCACCGCTCCCGCCCTCGGGTCGTATGACGACGTGAATCGCCCGCCGGCGATCAAACCCGCGTACCGCGATTGCGTGATCCCACCCAACATCGCACCGCTTGATTTCGTCGTTGCCGAGGCCGGCAGTCGCTATTTTGTGAAGATCCGCGCCGCGCAGGGCCGGCCCATAGAGATTTCCAGCCGCTCGCCCGTCGTCCGCATTCCGGTCAGACGGTGGCGAGACCTGCTGACTCGCAACCGCGGCGGAAGGCTCTCTCTCGAAGTCTTCGTCGAAAGCACTCCTGCCACCGGCGGCGGTCCGCGCTGGAAACGGTTTGCCCCCCTCCAAAACGGCATTGCTCAGGAAGATATCGACAGATTCCTGGTTTACCGCAAGATCCACCCCGCGCACTCGGCCTGGCGCGACATCGGCATTTACCAACGGGATCTCACCGGCTTCGACGAGTCGCCCGTCCTGACCAACGACTCCTTCGAGAAGGGCTGCCTCAATTGCCATACCTTCTGCGGCAACCGTACCCGCACCATGCTCATCAGCACACGCAGCGGAAAATACAATAGTGCCGCCATAATCATCGACGACGGCCGGGTCCAGAAGGTGGGCACGAAGTTCGGCTATACGGCCTGGCATCCCAGCGGCAAAATCGTGACGTTTGCCAACACCACCGTCGCACTGTTCCTGCACGCCGCCGCCGCCGAGATTCGCGACGTCATCGACCTCGATTCGTTCCTGGCCTGCTATCGCGTGGACCAGAAGATCATCGAGACCGCCCCGCCCCTCGCCCGCAAAGACCGGCTGGAGACCTACCCGACGTGGTCCCCCGACGGCCGCTACCTGTACTTCTGCAGCGCGCCGCTGCTGTGGGAAAACCGCCGGGCGATCCCGGAGAACTACCGGGACGTCAAATATGACTTGGTTCGCGTTGCCTACGACATCGAGCGTAACCAATGGGGCGAGCTCGAGACGGTGCTCTCGGCCCAGGAGACCGGCCGGAGTATTCTGCTGCCACGGATCAGCCCCGACGGGCGCTGGCTGCTGTTCTGCATGTGTGATTACGGCTGCTTCCCCATTTACCAGGAGAGCAGCGACCTCTACCTGATGGACCTGAACGCCGCCCCGACCGAAGACGCGCGTCCATATCGGCGGCTGGACATCAACAGCGAGCACAGCGAAAGCTGGCACAGTTGGTCGAGCAACAGCCGGTGGGTCGCCTTCAGCAGCAAGAGGGACAACGGTGTATTCACGCGCATCTACATCAGCCATGTGGATCCCAACGGGGTCGTCTCCCGGCCCCTGCTGCTGCCGCAGAAGGACCCCACCTTCTACGACTCGTGCCTGAACACGTACAGCGTCCCCGAGCTGGTCGTCGAGCCGGTACCGATAACGGGAGAGAAACTGGCGCGGGCGGTCAGAACCGGGGACGCCATATCCGCCCAGATGCCCATCACCATGGCGACCCCCAAAACACAACCCGAGGAGCCCTATGTCCAAACGCGAGAATAGCAGCGCAGGTCCCATAGGCCCCGCAGGTCCTATAAGTCCCACAACCGAACCCAAGTGCAAACGCGAGAGCAACAAGCCTTTTGCCGATATAGGGGACGTGTCATGTGTGCGTGAGCTGCTGGATGGGATCATTGAGTCGAAAATCGACAGGTGAATGGGTCCGCTCGCTGGCCGGCAGCGGTGAGCAGTGCAGTAGAATTGCAGATGCTCTCCAAAGCCTCGTGTTCTTTGCGCTCTTCTACCTCTACCTGTGGCTCTACGTGGATTTGTGCCTGATCGCGCATGGCGCCGGACTGATCACGAATTTCCCGGCGTTTTTCGCCGACGGGGCGTACTTCCGCGAGTTTACCGCCTACCCCGGAGGAATCGTACACTATGCGGCCGCTTTCCTGTCGCAGCTTTTCTACGTGGGTTGGGCCGGCGCCGGGGTCGCCACGACCCATGCCTGGATCACCTGTGCGTGCACGGGCTACATTCTGAGGCGCTTCGGCCTGCCGGCGGCACGCTGGCTGCGTTTCGTGCCGGCGCTGCTCCTGCTGGCCGCCTATGCGCAACTGACTTACCACTTCATCACCGCCGCGGCCCTGACAGTCGCCCTGCTGTTCACTTGCCTGTATCTGGTCATCACCGATGCCGTCCGGCAAACCGATACGACCGAGCCGCCTCCGGCCAAGCCACAAAAAAAGGCAGTGCGGCGGGCGCTAGCCTTTGCAGCTCTATCCCTTGTTCTATACCCGATCGCGGGAGGAGCCTGGCTCGTTTTCGTCGTCCTGTGTACGGCATATGAGATTCTCCGCCGGCGCGTGGCATACGGCCTGACCTGCCTGCTCGCAGGCTCGGTACTGCCCTACGTGGTGGGAGTCTGGGGCTTCAGCGCATCGCCGGCTAATGCGTACGGGAACCTGCTGCCGTTCGTGTGGGAGACGTTTGCACTGCAAGGGGCCGATAAGGGGATCACGCTCATCTATGCCTGTTATGCCTTCGTTCCAGCACTCGCCTGGCTGGCAGTCCTCTGGCGGATGCGGGCAATCCTGCCCATCAAAGCCCGTGCCGTAAAAACGGGCCATAAGCCAAAAGCCGAGAGGCCAACGCGCCCGCCGTCAAGCCTCCTGCCCGCACTGCGCTGGATCTTCGAGATCGTTGTCCTCGTAGCGCTGGCCGGCGGGACGGCGTTCGTTGTGCGGGACGACTACCGCCGGGCCCTGTTCGAGGTCGATTTCTACGCCAGTCACAACATGTGGTCGCGCGTCCTGCAAGCGGGTCGCAGCTATTCGGCGGGACTGCCCGTGGCCCATGCGATTGACCGAGCGCTCTACCACACCGGTCGGCTCGGCTACGACATGTTTGCCTACCCGCAATCGCCCGACGCCCTCCTGTTGACCGGCCAGAAGCACGTCTCCGATTTCTGGCGAAAGATCGACATGTACCTCGAGCTCGGGCACATGAACCTGGCGGAAAACGCCCTATGCGAATGCACGGAGTTCTATGGGGAGCAGCCGTACATACTCAGGCGACTGGCCATCATCAACATGGTTAAGGGCCGCATAGAGTCCGCCGAAGTCTACCTGCGGGCGCTGTCCAAGACCCTGCCCGAGCGCGACTGGGCCCGGTCCTACCTGCGCCGCTTGGCCGAAGACCCCGAGTTCAAGACGGATGCCGACATTCAGCATTTGCGCAGCATCATGGTTCGGGCGGATCACGTGGCTGCGATCAGCCCGGAGAATCTCCTGCTGGACCCGCTCCGCGCCAACCCGAACAACCAAATGGCATTCGAGTACCTGATGGCCCTGTATATGCTCTCGCTCAAGCTCGACAGGATGGCGGAGCACTATCCCCTGGTCGATCAGATGGAATACACGGAGCTTCCCCGGCTCTACCAGGAGGCCCTGCTGCTCCACGTCGTTCAGACGAAGAAGCCTTTTGACCTCCGCGGCCGGCAGAACAGTCCCGATCTGAGCCGGCGGTTCGAGAATTTCAACGCCGTCGTCAGGCGCCACCGCAACAATCCGAAGGCCGCGTTCGGAGAGCTGGCCCGCCTCTACGGCGACAGTTACTTTTTCTACCACCTTTATCCGAATCGAGTTCCCGGAACCGGTAAATGAGAAAGATCCTCGAATATGGCTGTCGGGTGCTGGTGACGGCAGCGATGGTCTGTACCTCGTGCGGCACGAGGGCCACACCCGACCAGAGCACGGCGGTAGACCGGCCGCCCCGGATTCATCCCGATTATACAGACGTCACGATACCCGCCAACATCGCACCGCTCAATTTCCAGGTGCAGGAGAGCGGGACCCACTACTACGTGAAGATCCATGCCACCAGCGGCACGCCGATTGAAGTAAGCAGCCGGTCGTCGAAAATCCGCATCCCGCGGAGCCCCTGGCGTGCCCTGCTGACGGCGAATCGGGGAGCACCGCTCTACTTCGATGTGTACGTGCGCGCCTCGGGGGGACCATGGCAGCAGTTCCAAAGGGTCACGAACCACATTGCGAAGGAGGACATCGACCCGTACCTGATCTATCGCAAGCTCCGGCCCCTGCATAACCGCTGGAGCGACATGAGCATCGAGCAGCGGCTCATCCAGAGCTTCGATACGACCACGATCGTGCACAACCGCTCCTTCGGTCATGGCTGCGTGAACTGCCACACGCTCCTCCACAACGATGCGAACAACATGCTCCTGCACAGCCGCATCGCCCGCGGTTCGACCATGACCCCGGCCATGGTCCTGATCCGGAACGGTCACGCCGGCAGCGTCGATTCCCGCACCCAGTTCGGCGGGGCTCCCATCGGCCATTCCGCCTGGCATCCCAGCGGCAAGCTCATCGTCTTCACCGTCTATAAGGTGCACCAATTCTTCCACACGGCCAAGATCGAGGTCCGCGAGGGCATGGACCTCGAAGCCGCACTCGGCTATTACCTTGTGGACTCCGGCGAGATGAAAACCACCCCCGCGATCTCCCAGAAGGACCGCCTCGAAACGTTTCCCACCTGGTCGCCCGACGGCAAATATCTCTACTTCTGCACGGCACCGATCTGGTGGAAAGATCAAAACACGCTGCCGCCGCGCTTCAACGAAATCCGATACGACCTGCTGCGGATCCCTTACGACATCGCAACCGACACGTGGGGTGAATCGGAGGTCGTGCTCTCGGCCCAGAAGACCGGCCTGAGCATCACCCAGCCGCGCATCGCGCCGGAGGGACGATTCCTGCTGTTCTGCATGTCCGACTATAGCTGCTTCCCCACCTTCCAGGACAACAGCGACTTGTACCTGATGGACTTGCAGACGGGCCAATACAACAAACTGGATTGCAGCAGCCCGCAGCCTGAGTCGTGGCACGGCTGGTCGAGCAATGGGCGGTGGATCGCCTTCAGCAGTAAACGTGGCGCCGTGTTGTTCAATCGCGTCTACTTCAGTTACGTCGATAGCGACGGCCGCTCGTACAAGCCCTTCGTGCTGCCCCAGCAAGACCCCACGTTCGACGATTCCTACATGAGGCTGTACCAGTTGCCGGAGCTGGCGAAGAATCCGATGCCCATCCGGGGCGAGCCGCTGGCCCGCCTGTTGCGAACGCCGGGACCGGCGCGCCGCCCGATCCCCGTGACCGGCGCCACGCCGAAGGCCCCTTCTTCGTGGTCGCCCACCGGCGCTACCACAAACCAGCACTGACATGTTCCGATCCAAGGCGCAGAAAGGGACGACGGGACCTGAGGCCGTGGTTCACGCGTAACAGTCGGCGGGGCCAATGATGGATGGTTGCGCGCCTTTCTCGAAGAGGAACTGGCGGACGTGGGTGCAGAGGTGGCACTTGCCGGCGTAGGCGGGCCGCTCTTGGTAGCCGAGGGATTCCGCTTTTTCGAGCAAGCCGCAAGGACCTTTCTCACAGAGAGTCCCGATGAGCTCGTTTCGCTTCGGGTGGAATGCCTTCCAAATCTCATCGAGAGGCGTCTGATTGATGTTGCCGACAATGATGCCGCTGCACGTGCCGCTGAAGACGTTGCCGTAGGGGTCGATGTGCACACCCTTGGCACCGAGGAAGCCGGCCAGGCAATTGCCATCGGCAAAGGCTCGGGCCGGTTTCGAGGCGAGCAAATCGGCCACATGCCCCGCTGCCCGGCCGGTGAAACGAAACGGATAGTCGTGATACGCCCGGACATATACTCTGTCACGCGCCTCTTGTGATCCGCAATCCGCAATCCGCAATCCGCAATCGGTAAGATACTTTTCCCAGCGAACGAGAACCCGATCCGGCCTGAACATCTCTTTCGCAATATGAGCCAGGCGGCGTGCGGCTCCGATATCCACGTACTCCTGATGGAACGGGTCCACGCTGATTTTCAGCCGCTGCACGCCAAGAGCGATGAGCACCTGGAGTCTCTCCGCGACCAGACCATGATCCGTAGCCCAAAAGCCATTCGTCTCCACCACATCGACGGGACCGAGGTTCTGCTTTTTGGCTTCTTGAAGGATCGACACGAGATGGTCCCAGAAGAGAAACGGCTCGCCGCCCGTCAGATGAACTTTGGCCTCATCGCCGGCCAGCACCCTGAGCGACCGCCACGCAGCGAGACAGGTCTCCACCGGCATCAAACCGCCCTTCCGGGGTGTGCAATGGTAGTAACAGAATTCACACGCCGCATTACATTTGTATGTCAGGAGCAAACCCGCCGACCGCCAAAGTCTGAACTTCGGCTCATCGCGGGCCAGAGCACGATTGTAGATATTCTCAGACAAATCGACCATGGTACTATTATGCTTTGCTCTCGCTGGCAGTAGGCCGGTCCATACCAAAGTGTCTCTTCAGATAGACCTGAATCACCGTGATGTCGGCCGGGGTGATGCCGCTGATGCGGGAGGCGTGGCCGAGCGTGGTGGGCTGGAAGGCGGTCAGTTTCTCCTTGGCCTCGGCCCGCAGGTGGTCGATCGAGGCGTAATCGAGGCCCGGCGGAATTCTCTTGTTGTCGAGGCTGCGCTGGGCGGCGACGATTCGCTCCTGCTTGGCCAGATAGCCCTCGTATTTTGCGTCCACGACCACGGCCTCCAGGATCTCCCGCCCGTAGCCCGCCGACTGGACCTCGGGCAACCGGGGCAATCTCTCGGGCACATCGCTGTCGGGCCGGCGCAGCAGGTCCCACAGACTGATGCCTTCCACGCGCGTGCTTTGCAGGTGCTTCTTGAGACCTTCGATGGCGTCCAGCTTGCTCTGGAATCTGTCATAGCGCTTCCGGTCCACGAGGCCGACGGACCAGCCCAGCGGGGTGAGCCTGCGATCAGCGTTGTCCGAGCGCAGGGCCAGCCGGTACTCGGCACGCGAGGTGAACATGCGGTACGGCTCATCGATCCCCTTGGTGAGCAGGTCATCAACCAGCACGCCGATATAGGCTTGGTCCCGGCCCAGGACCAGCGGCTCTCTGCCCTGGAGCTTGCGGGCGGCGTTGATACCCGCGAGAATCCCCTGCCCGGCGGCTTCCTCGTACCCGCTGGTGCCGTTGATCTGTCCGGCGAGGAACAGGCCGGCGATCTTCTTCGTTTCGAGGCTCGGCTGCAGTTGCACCGGCGGACAATAGTCGTACTCGATCGCGTAGGCGTAGTGGACGATGCGGGCGTTCTCCGTGCCCGGCATGAGCTGGAGCATCTGCTCCTGCACGTCGCGCGGCAGCGACGTGCTGATGCCGTTGCAGTAGATGGTGGTCCGGGCCTCGTCCTCGGGCTCCAGAAAGACCTGATGCCGGTTTTTGTCGGCAAACCGGACAATTTTGGTCTCGATACTGGGGCAATACCGCGGGCCGACGGACTTGATCTGGCCGGTGTAGAGCGGCGCACGGCTGAGATTGGCGCGGATGAGTTGATGCATCTGCTCGTTGGTGTACGTGATCCAGCACGGGGTCTGCGGGCGGTCGATCCGATCGGTCAGGAAGGAGAACGGCGCCGGGTCGGGGTCGCCGTGCTGAACCTCGAGCCTGTCCAGAGCGACGGTGGCCGCGTCCAGTCGCACCGGTGTGCCGGTCTTCAATCGTCCCAGCTCCAGACCGATGCGTTTGAGGCTCGCAGACAGCTCGTTCGCCGCCGGCTCGCCCAAACGGCCGCCGGGGAACTGCTCGGCGCCGATGTGCATCAGGCCGCGAAGGAAAGTCCCCGTGGTAAGAACGACGGTCGGAGCGGAAAGCGCCGCACCGCTGCTGCACCGGGCGCCACAGACCTGCTGGCTCTGTGTCAGTATCTCGGAGGCCATCGCCTCGATGATGGTCAGGTTTGGCGTCTCTTCAAGCTGCTGACGCATGAAGTCCTGATACTTGTACTTGTCGGCCTGGGCGCGGGGCGACTGCACGGCCGGCCCTTTCGAGCGGTTGAGCAGGCGAAACTGAATGCCGGTGGCGTCGGTCGCCAGCCCCATCAGTCCGCCGAGCGCATCGACCTCGCGTGCGATCTGCCCCTTGGCCAGACCGCCGATGGCCGGATTGCAGCTCATCTTGGCAATCGTGGCCTTGCTCAGCGTCAGGAGGCAGGTCCGGGCGCCCATGAGGGCGGCAGCGTGAGCGGCTTCGATGCCTGCATGGCCGGCCCCTACCACGATGCAATCAAAGTCATTTACCTTCATCGGATTGAGCCAAGGCGACGGCCGACGCAATCGCGAAATTGGCGGTGTGCGTGATACTGATGCTTATCTGCTGGATCCGCAGCCGCTCGGCAATCTCTTTCACCTCGCCCGACAAGGTCACCTGCGGCCGGCCGGCACTGTTGTTCGTCACTTCGATATCGGTCCAGGCGATGCGGCCCCGCCAGCCGGTGCCGATCAGCTTGAGGACCGCCTCCTTGGCGGCGAAGCGACCGGCATACTTCTCGATCGTGTTGCGGTTGGCGCGGGCGTACGCCTGCTCGGCGGCGGTGAACACGCGGTCGACGAACCGGTCCCCGTGCCGCTCGATCATCTGCTCGATGCGCGGGAAGTCCACCAGGTCGATGCCATGTGTAATGATCTCCATCATTCGCCTCGCGGAGAGACATCCGACCCCGGCGTCTGCGAGGGGGGCGGAACCGGCCCATAAGGCACAGGGGCGACCGGAGCCGACGGCGACTCATGCACCTGACGATACAGCCGTTCCAGACAATAGTCGATGAAGCGGTCCGTGTCCGCCAGGGCGACCTGCCGCGTGATCTCCTCATCAATCTCGTCCACCACCTTGCGGCGCCGCTCGGCCAGGATGTTTTCCCTGACCTCCTCCTGAACCTCACTCAAAGGCCGGTATCCGGGCTCCTGTTTCTGCTCGAGTTTCATGAGAAAGACGCGTCCGGGGGCCTCGATGGGACCGGCCACCTCGCCCGGCTTCATGTTCTGTGCCTCCCTGGCGAGCACATCGTAGGGAGCGGCCAGAGAGTCGGGGTCGCGCGGCCGCCACAAGCCGCCCTGCTCCTTCCACTGGCCCTGCGAGTACTGCCCGGCCAGCTCGCCGAAGTCCGCGCCGGCATCGACCTTCTGGCGCAGCTCCTCGCCCAGCGCTCGCGCCCGGCGGGCCGGATCCTCGTTCGGATCGCCGGCCTCGATCCCGGCAGCCGGAATATCGATCAGACGAAACTGGACGACGCCCGGTTGCCGGAAATTCTCGTCCTTCATCGCGTCGTACCGCGCCAGCATCTCGCCGTACGTGACCGGCTGCTTCCGCGGATACTTCGAATCGAAGATATACTGGGCCAGAATCTGCTTTTTCTTCCATTCCTTGTAGCTGGACCGGCTCATGCCGCGCCGCTGCAGCACCTCATCCGCCTGCGCCCCGTTGCCGCCGTACTCATCGACGATGAACCGGCGCAGCTCCCTTTCGGCCATTTTGTCCAGATTCTCGTCGATCTTCTCACCAAGGTCCTTGCGGGCCCGCTTGGAGAGCACGACACTCATGATTCGGTTGGCGAGTCGCTGCTGGATGGGCGGCCGGGCGACCTCCCGGAACTGCTCCCACGTAGTCTGCCGGGCGACGGACGCGAGCCTCTCCTTGAGGGGCACGGCGTTGGCACTGTCCTCGGCGGACGAGTCCATGGCATCCTCGCAACGGATGATCTCGCCGCTGACGATAAGCTGATCAGGCCGGTCCGGCTTCTGCGCGAGCGTCAGACGCTTGACTTCTTCCTCTGTCAACGCCGCCTTCTTGTGACCGTCACAGCCGGCGCTCAAAACGAGCAACGCCGCCAGGCACAGAACGGTACAAAGGACGTCAAGCAGCAAAAAGCAAAAGGAAAAACTACAGAATGATCGTCTTGCGCCTTCCCTGGTTCGGTATGTCGTCTGCATTTTGATCATTTATCCCTTCAAACCGATCTCACCGGCCACTTCCCGCATCCCCAGGATGGCATCCTGAATCAGGTCGTTGACCTCGGTGCCGAGCATCCGGGCCCCCTTCTCGATGACTTCGCGATTGACGCCGGCCGCGAACGACTTCTCCTTCCACTTTTTCCTTACGGACTTGGGCTCCATGTCGAGGACGCTCTTGCTCGGCCGGACCAGCGCCGTCGCGGCGATAAGCCCCGTGAGCTCGTCCATCGCATAGAGCGTCTTCTCCAAGTCGGTCTGCGGCTCGACCTCGGTGCAGATGCCCCAGCCATGGGACAGCACCGCCCGGATGTAGTCCGCCGGCCAGTTCTGCTCGCGCAGAATCTCCCCGCTCTTGTGGCAGTGCCGGTCGGGGAACTGCTCGTAATCCAGGTCATGCACCAGCCCGATCACGCCCCACTGCTCCTGGTCCTGGCCCCGCTTGCGGGCGCAGTAGCGCATCACCGCCTCGACGGCCAAGGCATGCCGGAGCAACGCCTCATTCTGGTTGTACTGCTTCAGCAGCGTCAAAGCCTCTTCCCGCGTCGGCCTCTTTTCCGCCATCTGTCAAACCCTGCACACTTGTAGGATGGGCGGCTCAGCCACCCATGCGGATATTGATCCGAATCATAATCAACAATGCGCGGTACTGTACCTCCGAAGCCCGCGGATTGCAACCGCGATTTCGGTATGAGTCAGGCCGATGGTCGGGCGATTCGGCTCATTTGTAGGTGCGGCCGAGGTACTCGACGATCGCTTTCTTCACTTCGAGCGGGTCGAGCGAGCCTAAGTGGCGATAGATGACCTCGCCGCCGGGCTTGATCAGGAGCGTGTATGGGATGGCGCCGGGCCACTTCGGGTCCACCGTCTCGATGAGGGCGTAAACGTCTTTCCCCTCGTAGATATGATTCACGAAGGAGGCCTGGTTCTTCTCCAGGAAGGCCTGCACCTTGTCCTTGGCGGCCGGACCGTCGAGATTGATGCCGACCATCTCGAACTCCCGCCCGCGATACATGCGGTTGATCTCGACCAGCTCGGGGAATTCCACCACGCAGGGGCCGCACGTGGTTGACCAGATGTTGACCACGCGCAGGTTCTTGCCGTCGTTCTTGAGCAGCATCTTGACGCCGTCGAGGCTGATCGTGTCCAGCTTCATAGGCTCCTGAGCCCACTTCTCGAAGGCCTGTTTCACCGAGTCCCGCTTGTCGGACCACTTGATGGAGCAGCCGAAGGTTTTGGTCTTCTCCACGGGGACCGATTTACCCGCCAGCAGCGCCTCGATGGCATTACGGGCATCCTGCGACTTGACTTCATCGGGACGCTTCTCGTTGTCGTCCACCCGGCCGACGTAACGCAGCTTGCGCTCGCTGTCGAAGACAAAGACGTGCGGCGTCGAGACCGGGCCGTAGGCCTTTGAGACCTCCTGCTTATCGCCATCATACAGGTAAGGGAACTTGAAGCCCTTGTCCTTGGCCCGAATCTTCATCTCCGGGAGCGAGTCGCTCAAATCCGTGTAGCCCAGCTCATCCAGCCGGACCGCCTTCGGATCGTTCGGCGAAATCGCCACCAGGGCAACGCCCTTATCCCTGTAATCCGCCGCCAGCTTCTTGATCCGCTCCTCATAGGCCTGCGCGGTCGGGCAGTGATTGCAGGTGAACACGATCACGAGGACCTTCGCCTTGTTGAACTCGGAAAGCCGGTGCATCTTGCCATCCACGCCCGGCAGACTGAAAGCCGGTGCCTTTGCCCCAATCTCCAGCGTCTTAACCTCCGCCGCCGCCCCAACAGCGCAGGCGACAAATAGCCCGACCGTGACCACGCCGATGAGTCCCAGGACTGATTTGCACATCTGTTCTCTCCTGCCACTGAGCCGATACCATGAACTATCACTTCCAACAGGATAATGCACCATTATACGCCTCGCGAGCCTATAGTCTGCAAATTATTGGCAGATGAACTTGCATTAGCATGAATTCCGTGCTATCATGTTATTATGATACGCTCGTTCAAGAGTGCCGGGACTGAAGACGTGTTCAACGGCAGGAACACATCGCAAGCTCGACGCACCTGTCCACAGCATTTGTGGCGTGTGGCGGGACGAAAGCTCGATCAACTCGATTCCGTGGGCTCGTTGGACGACTTGCGAATACCGCCCGGCAACCAGTTGGAGGCTCTCACGGGCCAGAGAAAGGGTCAGTATAGCATTCGTGTCAACGACCAGTACCGCGTCTGCTTCACTTGGGTGGAGGGTGAACCGGACGAGGTTGAGATCGTAGACTATCATTGAACGAGGATGAACATTCAGAGGTGAGTCCAGATGATTCGCATACCCACACATCGTGCTCCGACGCATCCGGGAGAGATGCTTCTGGAGGAGTTTCTCAAGCCGATGGGACTGACGCAACGACAGTTGGCCCAGGCCATTCATGTCCCGTACCAGAGGATCAATGAGATCATTCGCGGCCGGCGCGGAATGACGCCGAGCACCGCCCTGCGCCTCGAGAAGTTCCTCGGGATGTCCTCCAGCTTTTGGATGGACCTGCAACTGCGGTGGGACTTGTATCACGCCTATGAGCACGATGAAAAGGAATTGGAATCGATCGAGCCCTACGCTCCTGCAACATCACGCTGACCTGCAATTGGTCTGTGCGACGGCCCTTCCGGTTCGTTTCACTGCGCGACGCAAACCATTCCCGATTCGCCATGCACACCATCGTTGATCGGTGGGTGTAGCCCACCCTACTTTTCTTCGTCCCTCCCATTGTCTCGACTCTCCCACCGGAGAGCCGGAATCTCCTCGGCCTTGACGAACTTGACCTCTCCGCCCACAAACAAGACGTTACAGCCGCCTTTATGTCGTTCTGTTGTCAACAGCTCCGACCCGCCAAACTGATTCCATCCGCCAATACTCTCCAACAGCAGAACAACATCGGGCGCACTCAACCTATCTGCGCGCGGATTCATTGCATAGGCACACCTCTGGCCCATTGCTTCTCGACACTGAAAGGACTCTTCACGCGCGAACCGATTCACCAGCAGGTCGCACCACTTCTCAGGTGGCGGATATGCATTGCCATATTCTCCTGCGTAAAGGTTCAGGGCCACGTACAGGGCGTGGAGATTCGCCATGCATATAACGCGGTTGGCCCGCTCTCTCGGAATAGGCCGCGGGCCGATAAGATACGCCAGAACCGTGACGCCGACAAGGACTCCCGCGAGTACTCTCAGTGGGGAGAACTCGTGCTTATGGCGCGGCTGCTTGACCGATGTCTCATTCATTTCTTACCCTCCATAAGGATTTTTCGCAGGAGGCCAATCAGCGTCTGTGGCTCGAAGTAGGCGGGGGCCAGGCGCAGGTGGATGGTTTTGGGGTCGGGGATGCGGATGGAGCCGCGGACGTCGGCGAAGAGGGCGTTCGCTTTTTTGCCGGGGTCCTGCTTGAAGGAGAAGACCAGGTCGGTGCCCGAGACGACGATGCTGCGAATGTCCCACCTGACGGCGGCGATGCGCAGCGCGGCGATCTCCAGCAGCAGCCTGACCTCATCCGGCAGCGGGCCGTAAACGTCCGTCAGCTCAGATTCGATCTGCTGCAGGTCGGCCGGGGTGCGCGACACCGCGATCTTGCGGTAGGTGTCCATGCGGTGCCGGTCGATGGGGATGTAGTTTTTCGGGATGTACGTGGCAAAACCGAGGTCGATCGTGGTCGTCGGCAGCGGCTCGACTTTCTCGTTCTTCATCGCGCGGACGGCGTCGGCCAGCATCTCGCAATACATCTGGTAGCCGACCATCTGGATGTGGCCGGACTGCTCGGCGCCGAGGATGTTGCCCGCCCCGCGGATTTCCAAGTCGCGCAGCGCGATGCGAAAGCCCGCGCCAAGGTGGGAATATTCCTCGATGGCCTTGAGCCGCTTGGCGGCCACCGGCGAGACGGGACGGCTGTTCGGCAGCAGCATGTAGGCGTAGGCCCGATGCTTGTAGCGGCCCACCCGGCCGCGAAGCTGGTGCATCTCGGCCAGGCCAAAGCGGTCGGCGTCATTGATGAAAATCGTGTTGGCGTTCGGGATGTCCAGGCCCGATTCGATGATGGTCGTGCAGACCAGCACGTCCGTGTCGCCCAGCACGAAGTTCACCATCGCGTCCTCCAGCTCGCGCTTGGCCATCTGGCCGTGGGCGATGCCGATTTTGGCGTCCTTCACCAGGTTCTGGATTTCCCAGGCCTTCTTGTCAATCGACTGGACGCGATTGTGCAGGAAGAAGACCTGGCCCTGCCGGTTGAGCTCGCGGCCGATCGCCTTGCGGATCAGCTCCTGGTTGTAGGCCGTAACGGTGGTCACGATACTGCGCCGGTCCAGCGGCGCGGTCGCCAGGGAACTGATATCGCGCAGGCCGAGCAAGGCCATGTGCAGCGTGCGGGGAATCGGCGTGGCGGTCATCGTGAGGATATCCACGTTGACCCGCATCTTCTTGAGCCGTTCCTTGTGCGCGACGCCGAACCGCTGCTCCTCATCGATAATCAGCAGGCCCAGGTCCTTGAAGGCGACGTCGCCGCTGAGCAGCCGGTGAGTGCCGATCAGGATATCGACGTTGCCCTCCCGGGTCCGCGCGATGATATCCTTCGCCTGCCGGCCGGTCTTGAACCGATTGAGGACTTCCACGGTCACGGGGAAATCCGCGAAGCGCTCGGCGAAGGTCCGGGCGTGCTGGACCGAAAGGACCGTTGTCGGGACGAGCACGGCCACCTGTTTGCCGCCTTCGATGGCCTTGAAGGCGGCCCGCATCGCCAGCTCGGTCTTGCCGTAACCGACGTCGCCGCACAGGAGCCGGTCCATGGCCACGGGTTCCTGCATATCCGCCTTGATCTCACGGGCGGCGCTGATCTGGTCCGGCGTCTCCTGATAGGGAAACGACTCCTCGAACTCCATCTGCCAGTTCGTATCCGCGCTGTAGGCGATGCCGCCCATCGCCTGCCGCCGGGCCTGGATATCGAGCAGCTCCGCCGCCAGGTCGCGGACGGATTGGGCCACCTTCTCCTTCTGCTTTTGCCATCGTTTGGAGCCGACCTTGCTGAGCGTAGGCCGCTTGGGACTGGTGCCGATGTACTTCTGCACCAGCGCGATGTTCTGGACCGAGACCTGGATTCGCGCGTTGTCGGCGTACTCAATCGTGAGATACTCCGCCCTGCCGTCGTTCTCCTCAATGGTCTCGGTGCCGAGGAACTTGCCGATGCCGTAGGAGGCATGGACGACGTAGTCGCCCGGCTGCAGGTCGGCCAGAGTATCGACCGGCGCGGTCGCACGGGCCGCCCGCTCCCGCCGGCGCAGCGCATATTGCCCGAACAACTCGTGATGGCTCAGGACGATCGCATTCAGCGACTCGACGACGAACCCCTGGTGGACGTAACCGAGCGGGAGCTGGAAATTGTGCGGTGTATCGCCGCCGATTTCCTTGACAATCTCGGTAACCCGCTGTACCTCAGCGGGGCTTTCGCAATACAGGAAGACCTTGCTGCCCTGCCGGGCCCGCTGGATGAGGTCTTCGAGAGCGGCTTTGTGTCCGGCCCAGAGCGAGGTGGCCTTACGCTCGAACTGTTGAATGCTCTTGATATCGAGCTTGAGGAACTCTTCGGGCGTGCTGGTCGCAAAGCGGCAGATATGCAGTTGCGTGAAGCGGGCGGCGGAACTATAGAGATCCGCCCAGGGGTAGAGTCGTCCTGTGCTCTCGAGGCGGGCGAGGAAGACCTTGGCCACCTCCTCCACTTCGCCCGGCTCTTCGAAGATGACCACCGTATCCTCCGGCAGGATGTTCGTGAGCAACTCCCGCTGCTCGACGACGGCCCCACAGGCGGCGGCCACGATGCTGATGCTCTCGATCTCGTGCGTGGAGCGCTGCGTGTCGAGATTGACCTCGCGGATACTCTCGACCGTATCGCCGAAGAACTCGACGCGGATGGCCTCCGATTGCGGATTGCGGATTGCGGATTGCGCATCTGTAGGGGCAACCCCCTGTGGTTGCCCTGATTCATTTGGGCAGGCACGGGGGCCTGCCCCTACGGTCTGCTGTCTTGTGTCCTCCCTTATTCCTATTCTCTCGCTGGCCAAGGGTGCATAAATGTCGATAATGCCGCCGCGACGGGCAAACTGGCCCGGCAAATCCACTGCATCCACCCGCTCGAAGCTGTTCTTGACGAGCCATTCGACGACCGCCTCCGGGTCCAGGCTCGCGTGGAACCGCAATGGCAGCGAGCTTTCGCGCAGGGCCGACGGCTTGGGGATCGGCTGACACAAGGCCTGAACCGGCGCCGCGATCACAAGGTCCTTGAGCCGGGCGCGGTCGGGATCGCAGAGCATCGACACGATGCGCAGCCGTTCCGCCCGCGTCTCATCCGTCGCATCGGCCAATTCCTCCTCGCCCTCCCATGCCGCCAGCAGCTCGACTCCGGCGGCTCCGAAAGTCTTCAGGTCATCGAACGCCCTGTCCGCGTCATCGATATGGGGGCAGACGTGAAGGACCGGCCGGTGAAGCGTCTGAGAGATATGGGCGGCCAGTAGGCGCGCAAAGGATCCCCACGTCCCCTCGACTTTCACCAGCCCTTTTCCGGCCTGGCTCAGTCGGGCGACAACCTGCGAAACCACCATGTCGGCCGCCAGATCCATACAGCAGTTCTGTTGCGGGTAGTATAACAAGAGGAGGTGCGGCAGGCGAGCAAGATCCCGCGGCGGATACCTCACCAACCATACCGGCTCCGCACCACCGCGAACGCAGCAGCGCCGCCTTCTCTCTCACTATGGATCGGCAGCAGGAATTGTTCGCTTTATCCGGGCGTACCGCGAGGCGTGCGACCGGCGCTAAGTTCAATGGCCACAGGCGGTTAGAAACAGGGCCGGAATCCGTGGCATGACCCCGGCCCACGTAAACACACAGAGTTCCGTCTTGTTACAGCATTCTGCGCCGGCGCAGGAAGCCGACCAGCCCGGCACCGAGCGAGCCCAGCAGAAGGGCCGCCGGAGCCGGAATCACAGGCACAGGCACAGGCGGCACAGGCACGACACTGGGAGTCGTGTTGACGAACGATGCTGTTCCCTCAATGAGAAACCCTCTGGCTTCGACACCCACGCGAAGCGCCCCGGTCTGCAGGGCTTCAATTACTTCCTCGTTCGTTACACCCGGCTGTAGATTCGTCGTCACGGGCAGGGTCTGGCCCGGCCCCACGCCCATGAGGATAGAAGTCGAAACCATCGCCAAGCCACTCGTCGTCACAAAAGGCGGTGTTAAGGTGGTGCCGCCCAGGAACAAAGGTGTGGTGGCGGGCACAAAGAATGAAACTCCGGGCCCGGTGATCGAGCTCGTCGTGAAACCCGCAATCACACCGTTGGTTTCCTCGCCTTCCGCCAGTCTCTCATCATCAAAGAAGACGCCCGTGATGGCCGAAAGAAAAGTACCTTCGTTCCGGAAAACGAACTGCTTCTGCGTGGCGGTCGCACCAGGGATCACGTCCACGCGAAACTGATTGATGCCAATGTCGTCGATATCGGCGTTGGTGCTGGTGACGGGGAGAAAACGAAGAGTGACCTCGCTCGTCACATCCGTATCCGCCGCAGAGGCGGCCGTGCCATACAGACTAATCACCAGTGCGGCCGAGACCAGTAGTGAGCTGATTCCCCTGACACGAGATTTCATTCTGCACCTCCCATTCCTTTCCGCTGTCGTTCCCGGCAGCAAATCCATGTTCTGTTTGTGAACCATCCCTCAACAATCCCCTGAAAACCTCGCGAGGGCATCCGCAAATCACCCGACGCCCGAAGCGAAGTCTTGCTCCCCTCACCTGGAGCGCCCCGTGTCCCCTATTGGCGACATGAGGCTCCGCGGTCATTTGTTTGCTCCCCAGGCAGCCCTCCTTTCTTATAGGGATTCGAATTTTGACCACGGCGTCGGTTGCCAATCAACGCGACGGACCGTCTCCTTTTTAACTTTGCATGCTCCTTGGGGCGACAAGAGGCCGTGCACGAGATGCCCGTGTGAAACCTGAAACCTCTGAGCATCGCACGCATTGCGGCTGGTATTGTCCCCTGCGCATCTGTCCCGCCGGTTGTCTGCTTCGTTGCTGCCGAGAATCTGGCCGAGTGGTGTTTGCCCCGGATCACAGTCACTGATCCGCAGAATCACTTTGTTGGCCAATCCTGCGTTGCTTCTGGGACCCGGTCCGGCAGGAATCTCACACCTCGGCGGAATGGATCATCTGTCCTTGACTCGTCCCCCCGTAGAATGCGAGAGCATACTCGCGTTCAGACGTCTGTTTCTTCCCCCGTATCGGCCGCCTGAAACCCGGGTCATCGGTTTCAACGACACCGTCTCGACACCTGCGATTCCTCAGGCGGACCACGGCAATCTGCGACTACGCTCGGATATTACTTATCCTGAAGATTGCTGTCATTAAGTCTGATGCTCGATTTGAATAAGGAGGTTACGCAAGCGCAGTCCCTGCGACGCGACATCGCGCCGATCATCTCACCTGAGCTTGAGGAAGATGCCGCCCCGTGTGCCGCGTACAACACGGATGGGCCCGAGAAGGCCTGGTGCCCTCGCAAGGCAACACGCCCGTTGGGTTCCACGTTCAGAGAGACAGCGGGCAAAGGCGGTTTAGGATGCCTGCCCTTTCAGCTTTTGCAGGACCTCTTTGGCGGCTTTGGCGACATTGTCGGGTGTGATGCCGAAGCTTTCGAAGCAGACTTTGCCGGGGGCCGAAGCACCAAAGCAGGACAGGCCGACAAAGGCGCCGTGCTCACCGAGCCACTTGTGCCAGCCGAAGTCCGTAGCCGCCTCCACGGCGACACGGGCCTTGACCGTCGGCGGAATCACGGAGTTCCGGTATTTCTCGTCCTGCTTTTCGAAAAGAGTCCAGCACGGCATGCTGACGACCTGCGACGCGATTCGCTCGGCTTCGAGCTTCCGGGCCGCCTCCAGCGCGACGGCGACCTCCGAGCCGCTGGCCAGCAGGAGGAGTTCGGGGTTGCCGCTGCTGGTGAGGACATAGGCGCCCCGGCTGAGGTTGGCGGCAGACGCGTATTTGTTCTGATCGATGATCGGCATACCCTGACGGCTCAAGAGCAGGGCCACCGGCCTGTCGCGGTTCTCCAAGGCATACTTCCAGGCGTAGGCCGTCTCATTGGCGTCGGCCGGACGAATCACCAGCAGGTCCGGAATGGCCCGCAGGGCCGCGAAGTGCTCGATGGGCTGATGGGTCGGGCCGTCTTCGCCCAGCCCGATGCTGTCGTGCGTGAAGACAAAGATCGTCGGATACTTCGAGAGGGCCGCGACGCGCAGCGCGCCCCGCATGTAATCGGAGAAAACCAGGAAGGTCCCGCCGTAGGCCCGCAGAAGCCGGGACACGGAGATGCCGTTCATGATGGCGCCCATGGCGTGCTCGCGGACGCCGTAGCGGATGTACCGGCCCAGACGAGCCTCCTTCTGGAAATCGGCCGCACCGGCGAAGCGCGTATTGTTCGAAGGGGTCAGGTCCGCCGAGCCGCCCAGGACCAGCGGCAGCTTCGGCATCAGAGCATCGAGTACCTTTCCGGAAGCCTCCCGCGTGGCGAGCGATTTGCCGGCCTCGAACTTCGGCAGGGCCTCCTCGATGTTTATGGGCAGCCGGCCCTCGGCGGCATCCGTAAACTGCCGGGCCAAGTCCGGGTATTTCTCCGCATATTGCCGGAACAGATTGTTCCATTCGTTCTCGGCCTCGGTGCCCCGCTCAATCGCCTTGCGCATATGGTCGAGGACTTCCGGCGGGACGTGGAAGTGCCGGTCGGGGTCCCACCCCAGCTTCTGCTTGGTCAGGCGGATCTCCGCCTCACCCAGAGGCGAGCCATGGGCTTTGGCCGTATCCTGCATGTTGGGACTGCCATAGGCGATGTGCGTGCGGAGCTGGACGATGGAGGGCCGCCCCACTTCGCTTCGGGCCCGGATGAGGGATCGCTCGAACCTTCTCATGTCGTTGCCGTCGCCGCCGACCTTCTGGACGTACCAGCCATAAGCCCCAAAGCGTTTGGCCCGGTCCTCCGTGAAGGACAATTCCGTCGGCCCGTCGATACTGATGTGGTTGTCGTCGTAGATGACCACGAGATTATCCAGGCCCAGATGACCCGCCAGAGAGCACGCTTCGGAGGAGACGCCCTCTTCGAGATCGCCGTCGCCGACCGTGACGTAGATCTTGTAGTCCACGATCGGGAAGCCCTCGCGGTTGAAGTAGTTCGCCAGGTACTTCTGAGCGATAGCCATTCCGATGGCGTTGGAAATGCCCTGTCCCAGGGGCCCGGTGGTCGCCTCAATACCCAGATCGGGTTTGTATTCCGGATGTCCCGGCGTCTTGCTCTCCCACTGCCGGAACCTCTGGAGGTCCTCCAGGGTCATGTTGTAGCCGGTCAGATACAGCAGGGAATAGAGCAGCATGCTGCCGTGCCCGCCCGAGAGGATGAAGCGGTCGCGGTTGAGCCACTTGGGGTCGGCCGGATTGTACTTCATGTGCCGCGTCCAGAGGACATACACGGCCGGGGCCATCCCCATCGGCATGCCCGGATGGCCGCTCTTGGCCTTCTCGACCGCATCCAACGTGAGAAAACGAATCGTATTGACACACAGCTCATCGAGTTTCGATAGACCTGGATGACTCATTACTCTTTCCCGTAAGAGGTATTGACATCGGTTTTCCGCGACAAAACGAAGGTGACAGAATACCAGCCGACGCACGCCTCGGCAAGCCTTTTCACGGTCGCGAGGGCCCGCGCGGGCGCGACCCCATTTCGTGGCGCCACAGCCTCCGCATGACACAGATCCGGGTGGCAGCGGCAAGCCCCAGCTTGCCGATGGATGGGACGATGACTAGAACATTCCCCTTTCCGCCCCATGGTTCTGTCATTGCGAGCAGCCCAGCGACGAAGCAATCTCGGGCGTGAGAATTGGCTTTGTTTTCGCGGAGCCATGATCCGCCATTCCTTGTCATAACCCCTTTCCTGAACCCGCGTTACCATCAACTTGTCCCCGCACAAATTGGCTTTGTTTTGCACGCGGCCTCTGCTCGTAGTGCCGCCGTAAGGCGGTTTCAAGCTGGTAGGGGCGGGATTGGGCTCCCAAACGCGATGTAATGCGTTTGGGGACCCTTTCAAACCCGCCCGTACTGAGTGTGAAGTGCAAGGTGACCACTTGAAACTTCCAACTTCAAACTTGAGACTGCCGGTGCGAATTGGCTTTGTTTTGTTCAGGGCAAACGCCTCACCGTTTACTCCTAACTCCTTTCCGCCGCGCCGGTTAGCCTGTATCCGGCCCTCCGCAAATTGGCTTTGTTTTGCAGAATCCGTGTCCCCGCGTCCCCCGCTTCCGGCCACCAGGGCCGGGGTCATCAGTCCCGCGCCTATGCCTGTCATTGCGAGGAGCGCAGCGACGAAGCAATCTCGACCACGGGAGTTGCTCTTGTCCGGGATAGGTGGCGACATACAGACTACGGGTCTTTCCGCCTTCCTCCGACTGATGAGGAGTGACATCCTCACGCCCATGACCAGTCCCTCCGGCTTTGCCATCCACGCCTTTCCATTTACCATCCGAACCATTCTTTAGACATGATACATGGCCCCACTGTTATGTGTCAACTGAAATCCCGACAACGCAGGGCTTTTTGTTAGATACTGACGAATGACACAAGCCCTTATAAAACGAGGATTTACAGGGATCGAATCATCAATCGTAGATCATCAATAATCAATCCCAACGCATAACCCTACTGCCAACTGAGAACCAATGACCGCCCACCGCCGGTGAACCGCGAAATACGCGAACCACGCGAAGCGACGGCAGGCCCCGATGGACAAGTTCGCTGCCCCAAGGTGCGGCTAACCTTTGCGGCCCAGATTGGCAAGTGCGAAGTCTCGCACAGTAAGGCGAAAGGGCCCCCAAACGCGATACGAAGCGTTTGGGGAACCCCGCGCGTCCTCGCTCGCCTAAGAGAAGTCGTGCGGGGACGCACGACCTACGAGAGCCACAGAAGTCAGTCGCCCACCTCCCCCGGTTCCTTCGCTGCTTTTCCTTGACTCAGGCCCGAATCCTTGGCACAGTACTCTTGTCGAGGTTGAGCGTGATGCCTCTGAAGGCCGAGAGATGACGCGGACTATCATTTTGCGCGCGTGCGCAAAATGATCCCCGGGAAATTCGTGGCTGCCATCTGCGTCTCAATTAATCGAGGAAGAGCAAGGCACGAAGGAGTATGGCAAAAGCAATTGATCGCAACCCAAGGGGGGCAGCATCCGCAGCTTTGATGGGAATTGCTGTCTTGTGCCTGTTCCTGGGATGTGTAATTGGTATTGTCGCCATCACATTCACCGGTTTCCTCCAAACTGAGGACAGGTTCGCCCAAGGGCTGACCATCCCCGCCAATCTGGAGGTCGCTGCCCCTCTACCTGAGCCCCCCAAGGTCGCAGGCTATATGGAGGACAGCTTTCAGAAGGCCCTTCTGGATGCATGGGAGATCGCACCCACAGCCGACCCATGTGTGGTCCCTTTCCTGCCGTCATTGCGAGTCCTCGCCGCCGAGCACCGTCCACTGCTGATGCGGTATCTGGCCTCAAGTCCTGCCTGGCGGGTCTTCGAACAACACGCCGTGCTCTGCGCCACACGTCGCTGGAGGCTCGGGCAAATGTGGTTATGGAAGTCGCACGGCTACTACGTGGCCCGTGACTTGGGCTTCTGGCCCGGCAGTGATCTCGCCTCGTCTTTCCATTCACGAACAACAATCGGCCTTGACGGCAAACCCTGGGCTTCGCCTGATTCGAGGACGATATGGCTGGACGAGGGGGCGTCGCCTCGCCCTGCGCCGCTGGACAAGAGGTGGCCGTTCGACAGTCGCGTAATCGTCCGTTGTGGCAGTGTGGTCGTCGAGCTATTCGAGCAATCCGCCGGGCCGGAACGTCGGCTCACCAAGGCAACCCTGCGCGAGTTGGAGGCGGAGTTTAAGGTACTTTTGGACCGGAAGGAATTTGCTCTGACCCTGTTGCCGGTGGACTCCGTGCGTCGCGGCAAGGCAGTCCTGAACCTCTATGCGGGAATGCAGCCCGGGATTTACGAGGTTGAGGTGTGGGCCAACCCAGGAGAGCCCGGCCTGGTATATCTCAAGGCGTTTGAAGTGACCCGCCACACCCGGCTCTCCGCATCTGACCTCCGCGAGTACTCCAACGAGAGAATCGGTTGGTCCGATGACCCCAACGAGCTGTTCTACAGCAACACAAGTATCACCATCTACGAAGGCGACTGGGGTCAGCCCTACGCGGCCAGATTCGAACTGTGGTTTGTGCCTGATTCCGGCCGGGCGGAAAGAAAGTTGCTGGAGCGGGTCTTCAAGATCGAAGGCTGGCAACGATAGAGACTTGTGGGCGGACCAGGAGAACTACGGACGTCCACCGACTGCCCTTGTCATCCTGAGCGCCAGCGAAGGACCTCCTCACCGAGCTGTGCGTGGACCGGACGCAACGGGCCCTTTTGCTGCGAGGCGGAGATGCTTCGCTTCGCTCCTAAGAAAATAGGTTTTGTGAAGGATGGCAGAAATAGCTGCAAATATCTGCACCATAAGGGCTTAAGCGCACATGGCATGCGAACGCCATTTTCTTCCCGACACCAGCCGCGCAGCGGCACCGCGACTCGGCATGACAGATAGGGATTGGTTCCCCACGAAAGGTAGACGCACCGTGGAGGCCAGGGGGCGGGGATTTTGGTTGGTTGGGAGGGGCGGGTCGGGTATAATTAGACCAAGTGCCCCGCGCTGCGCGGGGATGGACGCCTACGGGAAGGACCGACGCTGCCAAGTTCCGGAAGGTGGGTTGCCATGCGAACGCGAAGAGGCTTTACGCTCATCGAGCTGCTCGTCGTCATTTCCGTCATTGCCATCCTGATGGCCATCCTGATGCCAGCCCTGATGCGGGCCAAGGAGCTCGGCAAGCGGATGGTCTGCTGCAACAACGTGCGCATTCTGGGCATGGCCAACGTTCTCTACGCCGAGCAGTCCGACGGCTGGTACGTTCCCATCATGGACCGCACGCTGCCGAACGACAGTCGCGACTGGCCCGCCAACCAGCTCTATCGCAAGCTGGTGGGATACAAGGACAAGCAGAATATTACCGACAGCGATTGGAATGCTCCCAAGGAGTTCCTGTGTCCGAGCGACGTGATTTCGAACAAGCAGCGAAAGGACCGGCTGTACGACTCCTGGATCAGCTACGGCTACAACATTACGGACTGGTACTTTACGGACTGGTTCGGCATCGGCTACGCGGGCCACAAGCTGACGAGCATTGTCACGCCGGCCACGGAGCTGTTCATCACCGAGAGCAACGATTGGTGGCTCTGGTGGAAAGGGGCCAACTACGAGGCCGGCTGGGACGTGCTCGGCCAGGATACGATCATGCCCTACAAGGACGTCGGCTGTGACGGCCCGACCCTCTATCGCCACCAGGAGGGCGTCAATATCACTTTCTACGACGGCCATGTCGAGCATCTGAAAAAGGACAAGGTCTGGAGCCTGGAGGCGTGGAACAGCGGCACACCCGGCATGTGGTCCACCTTTAAGCACTACCCGCCCACCGACGCCGAGAAAAAGCGCCTGCCCCACCCCTGACCGCCCGCACACGAGAAATCCGTCAACACCGTGCTCGACCCACTCGTCGCCTGGAAAACTAAAGGACAGCCGCGCACTGACAACTGGAGGAGTCCCGAATTCGGTGGCTGTCACGAGGATCCAGGATCGAAGCAACCGGGATCCACGAGTCGGGTTTACGGCGTATAGCCCAATCGGCCCCAGGTGGCGATCTGCATCTTCTGCACATCCGCCAGACCTTCGTCGGTCGTGGGCCGGTAATTGTGCGGCGGGTTCAGCATCTTGGCGATCCGGAGTGTCTCGGCTCCTCGGTACTTCCAGTAATCGCTGTGGCCATCCGCGAACGCGACGTTCGTGCCGTCCGCATGGCGGACAAACGGCGGATCCCACCAACTGGGAATCACGTAGTGAATCGCATAGCTATCCGGAGTGACCCGGCCCTCGTCCAGGAAAACCAGTCGATAGGACGGAG
>Ga0315289_10002208_pt1 | contig 30081 bp, 25 predicted proteins | sample YL17G11_40_MG_FD_203452 | JGI IMG/M metagenome (GOLD analysis project Ga0315289, IMG submission 203452) | Sediment microbial communities from Yellowstone Lake, YNP, Wyoming, USA - YL17G11_40 | ecosystem: Environmental > Aquatic > Freshwater > Lake > Sediment | place: USA: Wyoming | collected... | reverse complement strand
AGAATTGGGTATATAACAAAAACGGTACCCCGGGTGAGATCAAACAACGATATCAAAAATATCATCTTAAGGAGGATTTTGTACCTGGCGCAGACCTAGAATTCATGTTGTGTTATCTCTCAAGAAAAGGTGATGCTGAAGTAGTCGGTGCTCTGTACCGGAACCAGCGGATAGCTGAAAGAGAGGAGAACCCAGAAGGATACGACGAGAAATGCAATGAACGAGGAAGTCATATGGAGGGTTTCTTCGGAAGGGTGAAAACGACGACAATTCTTGATGACCATCCCGGTCGACGCGGATGGAAAGGATTCGTAATGCGCGCTGGGCTCTCCATGCTTGCCCTCGTATTTGCTGCGCTCATCCGGGTACAGAATGGTGTGATAGATCAACTGACTAATGTGACGTATATCACTTAATCTATGAACTGGAAGCCTAACAGGCTTGGCTTCCAGGTATTGAATAGCAAGATGAATGGTTGGAGAAAAGGTGATCAGGATGAATAATTAAAGATTTCAAAACATCAAATCTTTAATGCCCTGCCTATGGATTACGTAAAAATCCAATATGTTTATATACAAGATTGTTGATTAAGAATTTACTAGGATGCGTGGGATGTGGATGAAATGAGGATAGATAGACGTTTAACGTTTATAGGAGTAATGTTAATAGTATTAAGCATGACCATGGCTACTCAATTTGCCACGACAAAGGTATCGTACACTTTTGGTATCGTTCACCCGAGCAACGCAGATATCCGTTTTGTCGGATGTGATAACTCCTCTTCAGATGGGGACCGGGTGTTACGTGTTTTAAACAACGCGACCACTTCGCAGTATGTCACGATAAGTCTTGGTGATTGGATGCCAAACTCCCAAAAAAATTATACTGCTGCTTTTGCTATTGTGAATGAAGAAGGTTTTGCGGTGAACATTTCTCATGTGAATGTCTCGGGAAGTGGAGCAACAGCATCTTATATCGATGTATGGCTCCATGGAAATCGAACAACACAGGCAGCACTAGAAACAGGTACTAACGCGGCTGTTAAAGTGGTAGCTGCCGGAGCTTCACTTCAAGGAGCATCGAGTTGTGCATGGAAGCTTGCTGCGGGAGATGGGAACGTAGCATACATGAACGGAACCGGAGCTTCTGGTATCTATACACCCTGGGATCCAGAGACCGGTGGTGAACATGTCCGATACAACCAAACGACAAACATCTTTGCCCGAAATAATACTCGTGACTGGGTGTGGGTTCAGATATCTATAAACATCCCAAGTGGTGCCACTGCTGAATCGACTGCAACTGGTCAGATTTGGCTTCACTTCGTGGCAAGCACCCACTAAATAAGGTTGATTTCCTTTTTGCGGCACCCTGATTTTAGGAGATAAATCTTAAATAATTTTTGTTGCCGATAGTTATAAGAAGATTATGCTGTCTGATCAAGCTTATTCTCCCTGTTTTTCTACAAGAAAATGTGATTTTTTAACTTAAAATACGATATAGGAACTTTTATATATAAGTTATTTCATTGCGCTTAAAAGTGTATCGCAAAGTATAATAAATTTATGGGGGCATCGGTTTATGGTACAAATGCAATCCAAAAAAAAGAAAGAAAAACGACAGAGCATTGAAGAGATCATTCAATGCCCTGAATGTAGTAGTACTCATCTCAGTAAAGATTACGCGCGGGCAGAGCTTGTCTGTCAAGATTGCGGACTTGTTATTGACCAAGATTTCATTGACCATGGTCCAGAGTGGCGTGCTTTTGATAGTGATCAACGGGAAAAACGGGCACGTGTTGGTGCTCCGATGACCTATACGATTCACGATAAAGGTCTGAGTACCATGATCGGCTGGAAAAACCGGGACTCCTATGGAAAATCCATTCCGACCAGAAACCGGGCACAGCTGTATCGACTTAGGAAATGGCAACGACGTATCAGAATCAGTGATGCAACAGAACGAAACCTTGCGTTCGCACTTTCTGAACTGGATCGCATGGCCTCAGGCATGGGACTTCCCAGAACCGTCCGGGAGACCGCAGCCATGGTGTATCGTAAAGCAGTTCTGAAGAATTTGATTCGAGGGCGAAGCATTGAGGGCGTATCAGCATCTGCATTGTATGCCGCATGCAGGCAGTGTAACGTTCCCCGGACTCTTGATGAGATCGCTGCATCCTCACGTGTCTCTCGGAAGGAAATCGGGAGAACCTATCGGTTTATTGCCCGTGAACTAGGGTTGAAACTGATGCCGACCTCACCACAGGATTATATTTCACGGTTCTGCAGTGAACTCAAATTGAGTGGTGATGTGCAGGCCAAAGCAATTGAGATTTTAAAGGATGCTGCAGACAAAGAATTAACAAGTGGTCGTGGACCGACCGGTGTTGCTGCTGCCTCTATCTATATCTCCTCAATTCTATGCGGTGAGCGCCGGACGCAACGAGAGGTAGCTGACGTTGCCGGTGTTACCGAAGTCACGATCAGAAACCGATACAAAGAGCTAGCAGAGCGACTTGATATTGACATTATTCTGTAAGAATCAGTTATGACGCGTTGGTACAAAGAAAAAAAACGAGAACACTTTTATAACGAAGCAAAACGGGTCGGATATCGAGCCCGCTCTGCATTTAAGCTGCAGCAGATTCAAGCCCGTTTTCATATTATCCCAAAAGATGGAGTCATCATTGACCTTGGTGCAGCCCCTGGGGGGTGGAGCCAGGTCGCAAAAGAATTGGTTGGGGAGCACGGTGTTGTGATTGGGGCTGATCTTTCCAGTATTAAACCACTGGATGACATTCAGTTTATTCAAGGGGACATCACCCAGGCAGCCACAGTGGAACGTATACAGGAGTTGATAGACAACAGGAAGGCTGATGTCGTGCTGTCTGATATGTCTCCTGATATCTCTGGGAATTATTCGGTTGATCAGGCGAGGAGCGCATGGTTGTGTAACTGTGCACTTGATGCCACTGACCAGCTATTGAGGCCTGGTGGTCATTTTGTCTGTAAGATTTTTGAAGGGGAAGATACAAAAGAATTTTTACAAAAGGTACGACAACGTTTTGAGAAGGTGAAAACGTTTTCCCCTGAAGCATCCAGGAAAAGCAGTTCGGAAATCTACATCATCGCCAAGTCGTATAAAATGACGTATTAATGATGGTTATTTCTCGATGGAACATGATGATAGAAGAGTATATTATATAGGAGCAGATATCAGTTCAATTCGCAAAAACGGTAGAAACAATGGCTGATCAATCGCTCGCTCTTGAAGTGTTTCTGAAACAAACTCAAGAGGATGTGGAGAAAAAAATCCAGGAAGTAATTACTGATCAGCATATTTTATCTATCCTGAAGGCTGGGAAGCGGCTGCGGCCGTTGCTTGCCGCGATTTCTTTTAAAACGTGTACTGGAGGGACAGAATCCTCGGAGCTGTATCAGCGTTTTTTAGAAGGCACCGTTGCTATTGAGCTTGCGCATGGTGCGTCTCTTGTTCATGATGATATCATCGATGGCGATTTAAGTAGGCGTGGCGAGCCAGCATTTTATATCAAGAGTGGGATTGATAACGCGATTCTTGTTGGTCATAAGATGCTCGTAATAGGGTTTAATCTTGCACTGTCACATGGGAATAAGATTGCGAAGTTGTATGTGGATGCGTGGGGTGGGACTCTTGATGGTCAGCTTGATGAAGTTAACTTTAACAGTAAGGATTTACATGATGTGAATATTACCGCGGATTCGAAGTTTTTCCAGGTGTACAGCCGGATTATTGATTTGAAGACTGCAACATTGTTTTCTGCGGCGTGTAAGGCTGCTGCGTATTGGGCAAACGCTTCTGATCAAATTGCAAATGTGCTTGCGGAGTACGGTCGTGAGGTCGGGTTTGCGTATCAGCTTGCCGATGATCTGGTCGATCTTGAGAAAGGTGAAATGATTGATAGTGTCGTCATTCCGCTCTTGACTCGCCTTGAGAAGAAATCTACGAACAATGGACTAATAAAAACCCGTGCGATTCGTAAGAAAATTGAGAAGAATTCCAGTGAGATTAAAAAGCTGTATCTTGAGGAGATCACCAAGCATGTGGCCAAAGCTCAACAGTTGAGTAAATCTCCGCTTCTACCCGAAAATCAGTTTAAGACGTTTTTGTTTGATGCGCCGATTATAAGTATTAATAAGATGTTAAAGGAAATCTATAATACAATCTAATTTTTTTTTAAAATGTGGCTAGTATTGCTGCGTGGTCTTTTTCATAGGGTGTAAGTTCGAGTGGTTTTTTGATTCTGAGCTTGTTGGTCTGAAGGTGGGTGCAGACGAGTTCGTATGCTTGTTTTGGTTTGAGGGCGACATCGATGCTTCGTGCTTTGACCATGATGATTCCTGTTCCTTGTTTTTTGAGGTAGTGAGTAATGTTTCTGGTGAAGATGTCTGCTTGGTTTCGTTGGGAGATGTCTTGGTAGATGAGATCAACCGGTGGTACAATGCTGTTGTATCGTTCTGGGTGGTTGGCGTTGGCAAGGATGGGGATGATGTTGGGTCGTGTTTTGCTGACGTTGAGCAGATTGCTCATGGCGATAGGTGATGTTTCAACTGCGTAGATGGCACCGCTGGTAAGGATGTCAGAGAGATGACTGACCGTGGTTCCTGTTGCTGCGCCGAGGTAGAGGACCTGGGAGTCTTGTTGTATGGTGATGGCAAGTCCTTTGAGAATGGCTGCCGCAAGTTTACTTCGGAACGGGTTCCATGACCGGTATTCGGTATCGTTGTCAGTGATGAGCTGTTCGTTGTAGACCTTTGTTCCTGTGCATTGGTCTGGGTTTTTGGTGTAGAGTTTGTCTTTTCTTTGATAAACTCCTGGGATTTCTGTCGGGTTCATAATGGTCCGTTATAGGGAGTGGTTGATAAATAGTTTGTCGAAATCTTAAACTAGGACTATACGATACTGACCTGGGTTGATTTTTATGGTGTTGAGGTCTCCATTGTATGATATCCAGAAGGGTCTTGGTGCGACGTTTACCGAGTTTGCAGGCTATGAAATGCCGGTGCAATATTCGTCGATTCGTGAAGAGCACATGACGGTTCGTAAGACTATTGGTTTGTTTGATGTGTCTCATATGAGCAATGTGTGGATCACGGGTGCTGATGCTGCAAAGTTAATTAGTCTGACGACGGTGGAGGATGCGTCTCGGGTGGAGTCAGGGAAAAGTCAATATACTTCGATTCTTCGGGAGAATGGAACGATTATTGATGACACGATTTTTATGCATCTAGGTGAACGGTTTATGATGGTTCCAAATGCAGGTATGAATCAGATTGTCACCAGGTGGTTGAATGATCAAGCAAGAAAGCATCATTTGAAGGCTAAAGCTGAGGATGTGTCTTTGGAGTATGTGATTCTTGCGGTGCAGGGACCGCGATCTCGGGAGACACTGCAGAAGCTCACCGAATCTGATCTTGGTGCAATAAAGTTTTTCGGCTGTGAGCAGGTGTCGGTTGCTGGTGTGCAGTGTATTGTTTCTCACACTGGATATACAGGTGAGCTTGGGTTTGAGTTGCAGATTACGCCGACGAAGAAGGCAGCAGCGGTGTTTCAGGTGATTCTTGATGCAGGAAAGGAGTTTGGGATACAACCGATTGGTCTTGGTGCGCGTGATACGCTGCGTTTGGAGAAATGTCTGATGCTTGCTGGTAACGAGTTCGAGGGTGGTCGGACTCCTCTTGAAGCTACGTTAGGGTGGACGATTTATTGGGATCATGAGTTTATTGGGAAGGAGGCATTGCTAAAGCAAAAAGAGCAGGGTACATTTCAGCGGGTGACGTGTTTAGAGTGCGTGGAAAAAGGTATTCCGCGCCATGGCTGCGAGATCCAAAAAGATGGGGTACCTGTTGGTAAAGTGACGAGTGGTACGTTGTCACCGTGTTTGAATGTGGGTATTGCGATGGGGTATGTGACACCTGATAAGCGTGAGGCAGGCAGTGTCCTTGATATTATGGTGCGTGACCGGCCAGTCAAAGCAAAAGTAGTAAAGCCCCCTTTTGTTCCTAAGGATTGGGCGCAGAAACAACAGGAGCTTGCAGTTTAAAGTTCAAAAACAAGGGCAAGAGCTTCTTTGTTGAGTCTTGGATGTTCTCCTCGTGCAATACTGATAAGTTCTCGTATTCGATGTTCGATGATGAAGAGTTAGACCGCGTTTTGTATGTCATAGGCTTCTTCATCTGAGGAGATTTGTCCGACGATGTTCATAGGGAAAGAGGTTCTCCTTGCCATATATTATCATGGTATATTTATAGAAAGAATTTATATATAAATAACATGGAATATTCTTCGAACAGACTGGTGAAAAGAACGATGGAAGACGCCTGGGCCGGTATTCTTTACTAGTTTTGTCTCCTTTTCTCTATATCTTTGATGCAGAAAAGGTTTAAAACAACCAGGAAATACCACCCCTGATTGTTATGACGAACGAAGTGAGAGATGGTTTAAAATACACCAAGACACACGAATGGGTCAAACTAGCAGGAACCAAAGTAAAAATTGGGATTACGGATCATGCACAAGCTGAGCTTACCGATATCGTCTTTGTTGAATTACCCACCGTCGGAAAAGAAGTCAAAAAAGGCGAAGAGCTCTGCGTTGTCGAATCTGTTAAGTCTGTCTCCGAGGTCTACGCACCGGTGAGCGGCAAGGTTGTCGCGGTCAATACGAAACTTGATGAATCTCCAGAGGTTATTAACGGCAGCCCGTATGATGACGGCTGGTTAGTGGAACTGGAAATAAAAGAAAAGGGAGAACTTAATTTACTCCTCGATGCAGCCTCCTACAAAAAAATCTAATTTTTTGCTGTATCAAGCACTCTGAAGAAAATCTTTTAGTAAGTTCATCAATAAAATTTAACATTTATCGCATTATCTATTAAACTTAATATTTTAAGGCCTTAAGGTCCTCCTCCCAGACGTTTGCGTATCATCGGACCTTAAAGCCCTCCCAGACTTGTCTTCTCTTTTTTTTCCCCAAGACTAAATTATATTCAATCATATAAATAGTTTATGTGAAAATCTTCGAACAGGAGAAAATCAACGTACAAAGGTATCGTTCTATAGGAGAACAAGGTCGTCCCAGGCGTCCTTAAATCGCTTCAGCACCTCACTGGGTCGATAGTGCAATAGAAATCGTATGACTTCCTTTTCATCAGCCACGACATATTCCCAGTCATCACCGGTCGCATGAACCAGGACAATTTCGTTTTTTACGAGTTTTTTTAAATGATACGACAGCGTTGATCGGGAAATATCAAAACCGGTGCAGATCTGCGGGTATTTCGCAAACGGGTTCTTAAGTAAAAACAGCACGATCCGCAACGGCGTTTCCTGTCGTAGCAAATCAAAGAGCTTGTGCTTAGGCACTCCGATGGATCCTTTTACATAATAGCGTTTAAACCCAGTCTCCTTGATAATCGTAAGGAGCTCATGCTTCTCAAAATAACGGGTGTGATAATCTACCAGTGAGACATTGATCTGCAGCATCTCCGAAATCGTACTCAAATTAAGACCTGGGTTTTTTTTAATTAATCGGTAAATTTTTTTCCGTGTTTCTAGGTCAAAAAAATCGGTCATGCTCCCCTATTTTTTCAAAGACGTGACATACAACACAGCAAGAATGGCAAGATCAAACACCCAGATGTAGATACTTGAGGTAAATGTTTCAACCTGCGGATAAAATAAACCGAGGCTGAGCAACACACTCCTGGTAAAAAACATGAAGAGTATGATGCTTATGAACAATCTCCTCAGTTTCCCGTATTTCCAATAGCTTAACAGGGATATAATCAACAACACCAGCGAAAAAATCGTGATACTGGCAAAGAGTATCACCCCCTCAATCGTCATCTCTTCCACACCATCCTCTGAAATAAGATATGCGAGAGGAGTATTATAAAAATTGTCTACGGTCGTTTTCGTTCAATCATTATCACAGGCATAATAAGAACGACCATAACGATAACAGCGCAAGCGATGTACACGGCCACGGCGATAATCCCACCAAACGCTTGTACGGTCTCCATGATTGTTGTAATAGAAATCTCATGCGAACTGAAATGAGGAAGGTACACCAGGCAATAGGTGATGGATTCTTCACCACTGGTATCAATCACTCGGGCGTACGCAGGCTCAGTGTCTTCATGCTCAAAGATCTGAGAAAACCCTACTTGGGTAATCGATGCACCATCGACTGCAACAGCGACATCAGTAACGTTCTGCTGGCCATACAGCCGTACAACAAAAATGGTTCCAGGGCTGTCTGTTGCTGTCACCGTCATCATCACCTCAGATTGATTCAGAGAGACCACAGCGGCCGTGAGGTCCTGTTTATACACCGTGAGTGAATAATCATTTGTGGCGGACTGAACGTTGAGTTCACCTGCGATTTTTTCACTTGCTATCCCGGCATGAATCGCTGCTTCAATAAGATCGCGATTCTCATTGGGCTGCGGGCTTGGTTTTTGGTTCGTGCTACTCTGAAGGATAAGGTTCACTTCAAAAGCATAGTTCTTTTGCGCAATCACGTTGATCTGTGAGACAGTCTCATAGCCGTCTATACTTGCCTCGATGGTGTACACACCGGGGAGAACCTGGAAGTTGTATCGTCCCTGTGTATCGGTAAATCCGCATAGAGCAGTCGTGTTATCACCTGTCTGGAAAATGCAAACCCGTGCGTTTTTCAAATACCCGCCTGTGGTGTTCGCAACCCAGCCGTACACCCAGCCTTTCGTCTCCTCCGGTGTTTCTGTATCGAGCACTGTTATAGTCGTGGCTATTGACTGATACCCAGAGAGCTGAGCAGAGAGAGATTTCGCGCTGGTACTCATTACCTCCGGTGCAATGAAGGTTGCTTTTCCTGTAGAATTAGTAAACAGTGTTGTTTCTTCAAATCTGACCAAGGCATGATTCATCGGAGTCCCTTCTGAAGTCACCGTCACATCAAACGATGCTCCTTCAACAACCGATGATGGTGCGGTAAGGGTTAATGCTGGTAGCGGGGAAGAGTAAATAACTATCATGGTGGTCGACGACCAGCTGGTCTGTGCCCCATACACATCTTTTGCTTTTACTTTGATAGCATAGGTTCCCATTGCTTGCCAGCTATGTGAAAGAGCAACAGGTGTTCCTGAGGCAACAAACGATGTCCAGATGCTCTGACTTTCATCACCCCAGTCGACGAAATAAGCAACAGTATCCCCATCTGGATCTGTCGTTACCACAGAGTAATCATATGTCCCGCCAATGGTACCGGTCCCGGGTCCTTCAGGTGCCTGAGGTATAGTAGGAGGATTTCCTAATACTCTAAAGTTCATGATATTGGTTTGATTGGTGTTGCCTTCGGTATCCTGATAGGTTATCCGCCAGCCAACGACAGCGCCTTGAGGGATGGTAGGGTTCTGCCAGGTGAAGTTCGTCCAAACCCATTGACCACCGAATCCTCCTAAATTCATTGGGGATCCATACATATTTGTAATATTCTGCCATGTCCCTGATTCATTGGTGGAAAGCCATGCCCAATCCAGGGCGACATCGTCTCTGCCTTGTGCAGAAAGAGCTACCGATTCTCCAGGATGAATGTCTGAGGGGTTTTGTGCTTGGTTCCTGCTCATCGGCGCTGTAGTGTCTGCCCCGTACGATATTCCAATGAGTGAGAAGAAAACAAGTATGGTTATTACGATGATCCGGATATTACGCATTGTTCCTCACCATTATGAGTATGTAATAAGGGTGCTTATTTTATTAATACTTTATGTGAAAATCTTCGAACAGGAGTGGACAGGAGGGAAAATTCGTTAAATGTTGATTTCTTCTCCATCGTCATAGAGGAAAGCAGGGAGGCGCAACAGCACTACCTGAGGCGGGGTATTCATGGAGGTGGAAAGAAACCATGGGACTCTGTATCGCCTCCCAGCAATATATTTTATAAGACATCCTAAATTAAATAGTTTATGTGAAAATCTTCGAACAGGAGAAAAGCATGTTTCTTTGCTGGTGTGCTCTCTTATAGCCGCTCGTGCTTGTGGCTTCGTTTTTGCCTTCGAGAACGGATGAGTAGGGCAGCGATGAAAAGGAGACCGATGCCTCCGATCATGGCAAGAATATTTTGAATTGGAATGGTGTTGGGTTCCAAGGGGCCTGTTGACTCACTGCCGGGACCGCTCGTAATCGGAGATGATTTACTGACGTTTACTAGGAGTTCCGCAGGAACTGAAGAATCGTTATGTTCATCAAGAGCAACGACCCAGACCGTGTACACTCCTGAGGTTGTCCAGGTGTGGGAAAGGCTCAGAATGGTTCCACTGGGGAATACCGGTGTCGTGGTCGTGGTGTTGTCACCCCACATAATCACATAATACACGTCGTCTACATCTAGATCAGAAGAAATAATGCTTAAAACCATGGTGGTGTTTCCTTTACTTGCATCGGTCACATTCAACCGGGGTTGTGTTGGAGGATGATTGAGAGTGGTAATTTGAGCTGACGTGATATCAGACCCTGTGCATCCTTGGTTATCCGTTACTTTTAGGGTGATGGTGTACATCCCGCTCTGATGGTATATGTGTTGGGTGGTTCTACCGGTTCCTTTGGTGCCGTCACCGAAATCCCAACTCCATGAGACGATGGTGCCATCAAGGTCTGAGCTTTTCGATCCATTAAGTTCTAAGGTTTGGTTGATAAATCCCGTATAAGGGCCACCTGCGTGTGCGATAGGCGACGTCCCAACGATGGTTACTGTCGCGTGATCGGTGCCGATGCCGCTTAGATTATCAGTCACTGTTAATGTCACGGTATAGGTTCCCTTGTTGGTATAGGCATGGGTTGATGATGCCCCGGTTCCTGTTGCTCCATCACCGAAACTCCAGGACCAAGAAACAATCGTCCCATCCTGGTCTATGCTTTTTTTACCGTCAAAGGAAATTGCGTTATTCACATATCCGAAGTATGTTTTTTCCTTTATGCAGGCTGTTGGCGGGTTGTTTATCGTCACTATTGCCGTAACAACAGGAGAAAAAGCACCTGAATTGTCTTGTACATAAAAAGAGATCGTGTGTTTTCCATAGGAGAGATCTGAGGTGGTAAAGTTTGCGTTTCCACTGAGGAAATCGTCGATATCTGAGGACCAGTTCCATCCAACGATTTGTCCGTCAGAGTCTGTTCCATGACCCTGGAAAGAAATGTTTTCTCCAGGTCGTGCAGTCAATACTGAAATGGCATCGATGGATGCTGTTGGTGGTACATTTACCGGTTCGCCTCCTCCTTCTCCAGTACTTGCTTGACTGCTGGATTGTTGTGATTGTGATTGGGTTTGTTGGCAATCCTGGTTTGGTACGCTTTGAGCTTCCCTATCCATGTCATAGGCATGGACAGGTGAGCACGATGCGGTAATAATACAAAGAAAGAACAGCAGTCCGAATATTTTTGTATAACAGGGTGTTTTATTGTTTGAGCAGAGGGATAATGTTTTTGTGTTTCTCATCACTAACAACTCCAAGCATCATTCGCTACAGTGTATAGTATAGATGGTGGACAAAATCGTATATAAATCATGTTGTACGAGCGGTACCCATTTGTCGTTGTTTACTCAGAAAATAGCGGAGAATCCAAGTGACCCTAGAAGAGGTTACAGAGATATCTAGGTAATAATGAACGAATCAATACATCCATCTACAACAGCATTATAGGTATCGTACCTCTCACTGCTAGCAACAAACGTAATAATGAACACGGTTCGTGTTTTTACCACTGCAACCTGCTTGACCTGAAACACCGTGTGATTGTCTTCATAGGAACAGACAATCTCATATGCATCCAACCCACCAATGGTTTTCCCTTGGCGAGACATCACTGAAAAATTCACGGTATTTTCCGAGAACGTCTCTTCAAGCTGGTCAGCATACGTGCTGAGCGCACGCCCCTCACTTACCATGATTGGTGCGTCAACCACCAACGATGCATTACTCAGCTTAGGAGCAACAAACCGTACTGCAATCATTGGAGATTCACTTTCAACAACGCTCCATCCTGCAGGAGGATTCAAGGAAAACCCGTAGACAGCATTCGTATACGACCGCTGAGAAACCGGGGTTGTACACCCGCTACAAAAAAGAAGAACAACAAGAAAAACCCCAAGCAGAAAGAATATTTTCTTCATGCGCCCTCTCTTAAAGAAAACCATGAACAGCTATAAAAAGAATGATGTCAAACAACCTAAAGGATAAACGATGTTTTTACTCGATGAGATCAAGGTCTTGCCAGTATCTATCGAAGTGATCCCGTCGAATCTTCCGCCCGTTGTGGATCATGTGTAGATAGGCGGCATCTTCGTAGAGTTTTTGGGTCCGGTTCTTTTGGGTGTTCATATTATCTTACTCCTCATGTACCTCTTTGGTCGTTTTTCTTTAATACGTCTTGTTGTACAGTCGGTACCCTGGTTCTGTACACTTGTTACCCAAAAAAGAAAAACGTGTATGTGAGGGGTGAAAAGAAATGGTGAATTGTGTTTTTTATCAAACCCCAGTTAATTTTTCTACAAAAAATGGCGGGTATCAGGCTATTTAAGTCTTGTTGTACAATTGGTACCGATTTTTTTTTCTCTCCTGTTGAAAAAACAGCACAATGGAAAAAAACCGAAGAAAAAACGCTCTTTACAACCGTTGATACAGTGACCGCCCAGTAGAATCCATGGCAACTACCAACGGGCCGAACTCCTGTACATCAAGGACCCAGACCGCCTCAGGCATCCCCAGCTCCTCAAGCCAGAACACCTGAGAAACACCTGTGATCTTCTCTGCAGCAAGCACGCCAACCCCACCGGGAAACGCTGCGTACACGGACCCGGTTTTCTTCAGTGCCTTTGCAGTCCGCTTCCCCATCCCCCCCTTCCCGATGATCATATGCACGGCAAACCGATCCAGGATGATATCCTCAACGTCCTCCATCCTGCTACTCGTCGTCGGACCAGCAGAAACCACAATCCATTTCTCCTGCTCCTGCTTCATCAGAGGACCACAATGATACAGCGCCATACCGGAGGGATCAAACGGAAGATCCTTGGGGTTCATCGCCCGCATTTTCTCATGCGCACAATCACGCGCGGTAAACAGCTTCCCTGTGACATACAAGATATCGTTCACGTGTAATTTTTTTAAAAAATCAGGAGAAACAGGAAGCGTGGCATGGTACTCCATCTAGTCCACCTTCCAGCTGCCGTCCGCATTAATGGTCATACTCGCCCTGCGATCAGCCCAACATTGAATCACCACGCCAACAGGGAGACTTGCAGGATGACGATGCGCAACTTCCACGTGGACATCAAGCGCGGTTATCTTCCCGCCAAGACCCATCGCACCAATACCGGTCTTGTTGATCATCTCAAGAAGCTCCATCTCTAGAGTAGCAATAAGGCTGTCCGTATGATGGACACCCACTGGTCGCAGGAGAGCACGTTTCCCCAGGTTCATCACCAGATCAGCACTCCCGCCAATCCCAACGCCGACAATAATCGGGGGGCATGGCCTGCCACCAGCCTTTTTTACTTGTGAAATAACGAACTGTTTGACTCCTTCAAGACCAGCGCTCGGGGATAAAAACCCAAGAGCACTCATGTTCTCACTGCCGCTTCCTTTTGGTAACAGCGTGATATGAACCTTGTTTCCAGCTTCGAAATCCCAGAGGAGATGAGGAAGGTAAAACCCCAGGTTATCTCCATGATTCTTCGAAGTCATTGGATCAACTGTGTTCGGGCGTAACGGGATATCCTTGGTTGCCTGTACTACCGCTTGCTCGATGATTCCTTTTAATGTACCGATTTTTGGGAAATCAGTCCCAACCTGGATAAAAAACGAGAGGATACCGGTATCCTGGCACATTGGACATCGTTTTTTCTTTGCAAGCTCAACATTGGTAAGCATTGATTCCAGCTGCAGTTTTGCTGACCCAGTCTCCTCTTTGTATGCGCGCTTGAGCGCAGCCACAACATCAGGCGGGATTTCTGTTTCTGCTTTTAAAATCAATTGAACTAGACCGGATTTTAGGTGTTTCTCATCCATGATTGATCAGAGAGTGATATCACATTGAGACAATAAGGTTTTTCTGTTCAATGCTGTCTGAGAGATGATGTTTATAAACTCGGATCAAAGATGATTCTGCTGCGTTTAAAGATAAATGACTGGAAATCTCTTCTTATAGATTACCTAGTTTATTCATACAGACGTCTTTTATCAATGATACGTTTCGCTTTGATTGATGATGGAGCAAACGTATGGGGTTTCACGAGTTTTACTTCAGGGTTCTGAATCGTTTTTGTTTCATGAACCCCGTGAGAGATTTCAGGGAGTGTCATTAACGCATTCACAATCTTTTGTTTCATTGAGGGTGCCTGCGAGGTTGTCTGAGCAAAAACAGTCAGATGATCTTTTCCTTTTCTTCTGGTAAGAACAAGTTGATAATCGCAAACAGAAGGAAGCGAAAGAAGAACCTCATCAACCACACTGGGGGCAAGTTTATCTCCTGAGCCCAGTACAAGTATGTCATCTGTTCTGCCTTTGATTTTAATTCGTCTCAGAGGCAGACCACAAGGGCAGTTCTCAGTAAGAATGCAGCCCAAATCACGGGTTCGATACCGAAGCAGAGGCATACCTTCCCTTCCGAGTGTTGTACATACGATTTCCCCGACCTTTCCATCCTTAAGAATTTCTCCTGTCTGTGGATTAATAACCTCAAGGTACACATCTGTTTCTGTGATATGCATTCCGTCTTGTTGTCTGCATTCCGCAGCAACAGAAGTACCAACCTCAATTAACCCATACCCCTGATACACCTTGGTGCCCCAGGCTGCTTCCAGTTTTTTTCGAACGCCTTGAGGTAATGGCTCAGCACCAACTAAGAGAGCTTTCAGGTGTAACGCACGAAGATCATAGTTTTTTTCTAAATCACAGGTGAGGTTGAGCAGATACGAAGGCGTACCAATGATCATCGTGACTCCGTAAGCAATAAGGAGTTGATACTCGTCTTTTGCAGAGAGACGATGCGCGGTGACAACACCCATTGCTCCAAGATATAAGGCGACATTTTCCAGGCAGTACCGAATCCCCCAATCGTTCTCCCTGTAACCAATATCAAAGGAAATCCGTAGTCGATCACCTTTTCTCAGACCGTAGAAAAGATGAAAACCGCTCGCGTTACGTGAAATAAGCTGATCGATATCGCGCTTTGTAAAAAAGATTTGTTTTGGTTTTCCTGTCATACCACTTGAGGAAAAGACTTTCACAAACTTCGAGGCGGGAACCGAGAAAAAACGTTCAGGGTTTAGAATATCAGCGGCACTGGTGAGCGGGATTTTTTGTATATCCTGAAATGTTTTAATATCTGAGGGGTGTAGGCTGGATTTTTGAAACAGTTCATGGTAGAACGGTGATGTGGTATAGGCATAGGTAATTGATTGTTTTAGCTTTAAGAAAACATACTTCTTGAGATACCGTTTCACTACTTTACTTGAGAGAAATCGGTGCAGCTTTTCAGGGTCGACTGAAGTGTTTCGCATCTTTGGTTCAAAATAAAGTGCGAGTCTCTCAAGCATTTACAGATCAATCCAATGGTGAATATATTATTTATCTCTCCTAACATATAAACCCATCGAATAAAATGATGAAAAACTGATTCTAATTGACTTTTACAGCACAGTAAAATATACAGGATAAACTATTTAAACTCTATATTAAATCATACACTCGTACCTTAAAATATCAAACGAAATAATCGTCTTTGGAGGGAATTTGATGGCTTCAGATATTATCTTGAATCTCATCCAAATAAGTTTTATTATTGTTTGTTGTTTGCTTATTATAGGTTCAATATATTGGCGTCTAAGAACACGTAGAACAACCAGTATTATGTTTGACAATTTGGCATTGCGATACGGCGGTAGAATTGAGACACTTCAACCTGAAAATAGTGTGGGAATGGAAAGGATTTTATTAACTGCGGCTGAGAATACTGCGCGGTCTGAAGCATCAGCGTAGGACCCGCAGATGAAAAGCCGCATCTCTTTTTAGCAGATCAACTGATTTCTTCTTTTGTCGCACGCGGCAGGCATTCGCCTGCCCTTTAAAGGTGCGACAGGAGAACTCAAAAATATGGAAAATGTAAGTAGTGGTAACTATAAAAAGCTGGCGCATGACACACGAAACAACTGGGTGACCATGGAGTTTAACACCAAATGTCGATACAACTGCTTCCGAAAACAATCCCACATTGACACCTGCACCGCGGGATTCCGTGAACTTGAGCCGTTCGGATTCGAGTTTGGAGAGTTCGGTTTCGCTGGCGTTCACGTTCATTTCCAGGTAAACGTTCCCAAGCGCTATTCGCTTGAAACGGCAGAGATTATGCTCAAATCTCATAGTGCAAAACGGATGTTCGAACAACACCTTGGGTTCCGGAAACTGTATCCCCGTGGTAGTTTTTGGAGTGGGTATGAACATCATGGCTCGACAGGGCTTATCGATTTAGAAAAATCTACTGCATATTGTCGCAGTCAGCAACAACGTCATGGTGTGACAGTTTTTGATGATCGCCAGCAACGACTACCTGACGTAGCGTGACCGCCGAGCGGGGATACGGCAACGCCCGAAGGGCTTGCCGAGGAAGCGAGGCGGAACGGGGGATTATAAGGGCGCAGCCCTTATTTCATATGCTTTAAAATTTCCTTATAGAGATACTGAACTTTTTACTAAAATATTAAAAATCTCAGTAGGTAGTAGCGTAATTTTTTAGACTTGTTTCGGATTTAATATCGATATGAACAAAGAGATTAATTTTATTATTCGACCGCGGTACCGAGCCATTGATGTCAAAGCTGGAATGCCAGAAATTCATTTTGAGAATAAAGAATTCGAACGAAGATTCTATGTCGAAGGAAATAATGAAGATGTACTTCTCCAATTATTAACAAGTACTTTGCAAGAGAAACTAATGAGAATGAAAGGAGTTAGCGTCATTAAGTTTTGGTTAAATTCATTCCAATTGACTAGATCTAATCGGTTAAGAAACGAAGAAGAATACGAACAATACATTGAATTGACAAAATCCTTTTATGATAGAATGAGAGATCTGCGTATAATCTCCTTTTAGGGTCAATTAGAAATGATTTCTAATCAGCTTTTACAACATTTTTACAAAAAAAAACTGAAAGCAAAAAGAGAAAATAAAAAAAGATAAAAGGAAGAAGTGGTCGATTATTTAGATTCCTTTGGATATTTCATCGACAGCTTCAGGGTTTGCCAAGGTGGACGTGTCACCGACTTCTTGTCCAAGTGCTTTTGCTCGGATAACCCGTCGCATGATCTTCCCGCTTCGTGTCTTTGGCACGTCAGAGACAAACCAGATCTCATCAGGCCGAGCGAGTTTCCCCATCTCTTTTGCCACATGCTCTCGCAAGATTTTCTTCAGATCCTCCGAGGGCGTAATACCTTTCTTCAGGACAACAAAGGAAGTGATGGATTCTCCTTTTTCTTCATGGGGTTTACCGATAACTGCTGCTTCCGCAACCATCGGGTGGCTGACTAAAGCTGATTCAACCTCGGAGTTTCCGATCCGGTGACCAGAGATTTTGAGCACATCATCTGCTCGTCCCTGGATCCAGAAATACCCATCGTCATCTCTCCGGGTGACATCGCCAGCAAGGTAGATGCCTTTGTATTTTCCCCAGTAGGTTTCTGTGTATCGGTCAGGGTTTTTGTAGATGCCACGAAGCATACCTGGCCAGGGATGCAAGAGAACAAGGTTTCCTCCAGCATTCTCAATAGCTTGACCCTGCTCATTGTAAACTGCGGCAGCCATCCCTGGTAAAGCTCGGGTTGCTGAACCTGGTTTTAAGGGCGTGATTGGTAAGGGTGAAATCACGAAATGTCCGGTCTCGGTTTGCCACCAGGTATCCATGATTTGACAGCGTTCGCCACCGATGTTCTTGTGGTACCAGATCCATGCCTCTGGGTTGATCGGTTCCCCGACAGATCCAAGTAATCGTAAACTAGTCAGATCGTGTTTTTTTACCCAGTCTTCACCGTGTCTCATGAACAATCGGACACTGGTTGGTGAGGTGTAGAACACGTTCACACCGTTGCGTTCGATGATGTCCCACCAGCGGTCAGGCTGTGGCCAGTCTGGTGCGCCTTCATAGATCACTGATGTTGCGCCAAGGATAAGGGGTGCGTACGTAATATAGGAGTGTCCGGTGACCCAGCCGATGTCAGCTGCGCACCAATACACATCCTCGTCTTTAATGTCAAACACCCATTTCAGGGTCTGAGCAATGCCGACTGCATAACCGCCATGAGCGTGGATAATTCCTTTTGGTTTCCCGGTTGTACCAGAAGTGTATAGGAAATACAGAGGATCGTTGGCATCGAGTTTTTCGGTTTCGCATTCCCGCGGCTCATTTTTGGTTATCTCATGCCACCAAAAGTCCTTGACCTCGTTCCAGTTGACCGGGTCCCCGGTTCTCTTGTAGACAATCGTGTGTTTCACACTGGGTGCTTCTCTCACTGCCTCATCTGTCTGATTCTTCAAGGGGACTTTTTTGCCTCGTCGCCAGAAACTATCACAAGTAATCACTGCTGTTGCTTCACAGTCGTTCATCCGGTCTCTGAAGGCAGTGGCGCTGAACCCGGAAAAGACAACGGAGTGAATAGCACCTATCTTTGCACAGGCAAGCATCGCAATCGGTAATTCAGGGATCATCGGTAAGTAAATACCGACGCGGTCTCCTTTTTTAATCCCCATTTTCCGCAATGCATTTGCTAATTTATTGACTTCAATGTACAAATCATTGTAGGTGAGTTTGCGGACGTCGCCAGGTTCTCCTTCGAAAATAAAGGCGACCTTGTTTTTCCGCCAGGTTTTCACGTGTTTATCAACCGCATCATGAACGATGTTGTATTTCGCACCAACAAACCATTTCACCCACGGGGCGTCCCATTCAACAAGTTTCGAGTATGGTGTATAGAATTCGATAAGTTCTTTTGATACTTCCTCCCAAAACCATTCCCAATTCTCTGCTTGTTTATACAACTCGTCTAAAGTTTTTATATTATGTCTATCCATCCATTGTTTCACATTTGTAGTATTTACAAATTCAGTTGATGGTTTAAACACCCGTTTTTCATCCAATAGAACAGAGATGTTTTCATTCGTCATTTTTTTCTCTCCAGTTACTTCTCGGTCGTTCACCATAGATATTATTGTATCTGTATTTGAATTTAATTTAAGAAGGCTTCTACAGTAAAAGTCCTCCTATTTACTTTTACATATAAGGAGTTGCCGCAACTGAATTTTAGTATAATAAGTTTTGCATTATTTTTATACAAAATATTTTTCATTAATACCTGTATTCTAGGATAAATTCCATAGATTAAATTACCACAAACGAATACGATTAAATTATGGCCGTACTTTTTGCTTTTAAAGGAGATAGAACCCACTGTGTTTGCCAATATATTTATTAAAGGAGCGGCTATTCCTAGAGAAAACATATAGGGCGGAGGCTTATCAATATGGGAAAGACCATAACTGAGAAAATACTCTCTAAACATATTGTGGAAGGCAAACCAGAAAAGGGAAAAGAGGTTGGAATAAAAATCGATCAAACCCTCACCCAAGACGCGACAGGAACCATGGCGTACCTCCAATTTGAAGCTATGGGTGTCCCAAAAGTAAAAACAGAACTTTCTGTCAGTTACCTTGATCACAACACCGTCCAAATCGGGTTTGAAAACGCGGACGACCACAAATACCTACAAACTGTGGCCGCAAAATACGGGATCGTCTACTCACGAGCAGGCAACGGAATCTGCCACCAAGTCCATCTCGAACGATTCGGAAAACCAGGCAAAACACTTCTCGGGTCAGATTCACATACCCCCACCGGAGGCGGCATAGGCATGATCGCGATCGGTGCAGGAGGACTTGACGTCGCAGTCGCTATGGCAGGTGGACCGTTCTACCTCACGTACCCGAAAATCATCAACATCAACCTCACCGGAAAACTCAAACCATGGGTTGCTGCAAAAGATGTCATTCTGAAAGTCTTAGAAATATTTTCAACAAAAGGGAATGTTGGCTGCGTCTTCGAATATGGAGGAGACGGAGTCAAAACATTATCCGTGCCTGATAGGGCAACCATTACAAATATGGGTGCTGAATGCGGTGTCACTACCTCAGTTTTTCCCAGTGATGACATCACCAAGCAATTTTTAAAAGCCCAAGGACGAGAAAAGGATTGGGTTGAATTAAAAGCAGACGATGACGCACAATATGAAAGAATAGTAGAGATAAACCTTAGTGAACTAGAACCACTTGCAGCGCTCCCGCATAGTCCGGGAAACATCAAGAAAGTTCGTGAGATCGAAGGCGTGGACGTTGATCAAGTGTGTATCGGAAGTTGTACAAACTCCTCTTACACTGACCTGATGACCGTTGCGTATATTTTAAAAGACAAAAAAGCACACCCGAACGTTAGTTTTGTTGTTGCCCCTGGATCAAAACAGGTATTAGAGAATATTACCAACGAAAGGGGTCTTGCGTATCTGCTTGGTGCCGGTGCTCGACTTGCTGAATCAGCATGTGGGTTCTGCATTGGAAACAGCCAATCACCCAAAACCGGTGCAATTTCCTTACGAACGAGTAACAGAAACTTCTTAGGCAGATCAGGAACCAAAGACGCACAAGTCTACCTGGTCAGCCCAGAGACAGCGGCAGCTGCAGTTGTTACAGGGAAAATTACTGATCCGCGAGACCTAGAAAAAATAGGGATAAAATACCCAAATATAGCAATGCAAAAGAAGTTCTACGTTGATGATAGCATGTTCATCTATCCACCAGCAAATCCAGAGAAAATCAAAATTTACCGCGGACCGAACATTGGCGAGCCACCAAAAAACAACCCGCTCCCCGAAGATATCAAAGCAGAAATCACGATTAAAGTCGGCGATGAAATCACCACAGACCACATCATCCCCGCGGGAGCGAAGATGAAGTACCGGTCCAACGTCCCAAAATATTCAGAGTTCCTCTTCGAAGTCGTCGACAACAAGTTCTACGAACGAGCAAAGAAAATCAAAGAATCTGGCCTCCAAAACATTATCGTTGCTGGGGTCAGCTACGGTCAAGGTTCATCTCGTGAACATGCAGCCCTCTGCCCAATGTACATGGGAGTGAAAGCAGTTGTTGCCAAAAGCATGGAGAGAATCCATAAAGCAAACTTGATTAACTTCGGTATCGTACCTCTTACCTTCACCAATAAAGATGACTATGCGATCATAGACCAGGGAGACACCATTGAAATACCTGGTATTCGAAAAGCACTCTCCGGAAAAGTCAACAAAGTCAAAGTCATCGATACAACAAAAGGCAAAGAGTTTGAAGCAACCTTTGATCTCTCAGAACGAGATCGAAAAATCATCCTTGCAGGAGGATCATTGAATTATTTAAAATAAGTGCGGAGGAAAAAAGGACATGAAAAAAACCAGAGAGATGAAAGACAAAATCAAAGTGAAAAATACCATCGTTGAAATTGATGGAGATGAAATGACCCGTGTCATGTGGAAGATGGTGAAAGAAAAACTTCTTTTTCCATACCTTGACATGAACCTGGAATACTACGATCTTGGATTGAAAAAACGTGATGAAACTGACGATAAGATTACCGTTGATGCCGCAAACGCAATTAAGAAGCATGGCGTCGGGGTCAAATGCGCAACGATCACCCCGAACAAAGAACGGATGAAGGAGTACAATTTAAAAAAGGAATGGCCAAGTCCAAATGGCACTATCAGAGCAATTCTTGATGGGACCGTATTCCGCGGCCCGATCCTGGTAAAAAACATCCCGCCCTCCGTGCGAAATTGGACGAAACCTATTCACATCGGCAGACACGCGTATGGTGATGTGTATAAGAATCAAGAAATCCGTGTACCAGGACCCGGTAAAGGAGAACTGGTATACACTCCTACTGATGGCGGGCAACCAGTGAAACTGACGATCCAAGAATTCAAAGGGCCAGGGATTCTCCAAGGAATCCACAATACCGACAAGTCCATAAGCAGCTTTGCAAAAGCATGTTTCACGTACGCATTAGACCAAAAAGTTCCTCTGTGGTTTGCAACTAAAGATACGATTTCCAAGACCTATGATGCCAGGTTCCGGCAGATCTTCCAAGAAGAGTTTGAGAAAAACTGGAAGAAGAAATACGCAGATGCAGGAATCGAATATTTCTTCACACTCATTGATGATGCGGTCGCACGTATCATGAAATCAGAGGGTGGCATGCTCTGGGCATGTAAGAACTACGACGGTGACGTCATGTCAGATATGCTTGGGTCTGCATACGGCAGTCTTGCGATGATGACGTCCGTGCTTGTCTCACCAGATGGATTCTTCGAGTATGAGGCAGCACATGGAACCGTACAAAAACACTACTATAAATATCTCAAGGGTGAAAAAACTTCCTCAAATCCTATGGCGCTCATCTTCGCCTGGACCGGTGCTCTGAAGAAACGAGGAGAACTGGATAGCACACTAAAGGTTGTTGACTTCGCTAAGAAGTTAGAGCAAGCATCCCTTGAAACCGTTGAAGGTGGGATCATGACCGGTGACTTAATGAAAGTCGCAGCACCAAATTCGAAGAATAAGCAGGTGTACACCGAAGAATTCATCGATGCGATCGCAGATCATTTGAGGAAAAAATTGTAAAAAGGGAGGAAAAAAAATGGCACAGAAAGCAATTAGAGAGGCGGACGGGAAACGAATGATCGCCAGTTTGCTGAAGGACTATACAAATGGAAAATACTCAATTGAAAATAGGTTTGTAACCATTGGGCCTGACACGGATTTGAAAAAAATTCCAAACATCTATAAGTGGCTCACAAAAGAAAAGCTGGTTGTAAAACCCGATCAGCTGATTAAAAGACGAGGGAAAAGCAAACTGCTCCTTTTAAACGCAACGTGGAAAGATGCGGAGAAATGGATTAAGGAACGTATCAACAAACCGATAACCGTTGGAACAGTGACCGGTGTCCTCGATCATTTTATTGTCGAACCATTCATCCCACACAAAGAAACCGATGAATACTACTTAGCTATCCTCTCAGAAAGAGAAGGCGATCAGATCTTATTCCACCATGAGGGTGGAATCAACGTTGGAGATGTTGATGCAAAAGCAGCACGAATGAAAATCCCCATAGGAACGATTCCGACTGCTGCTGATATTGAAAAACAACTGCTCGGGAAGGTTCCAAAAGAAAGAAGATCGCTCATTGCCGGTTTCATTGAAGGGATGTTTAAATTCTACGCTGATCTCAACTACACGTACCTTGAGGTCAACCCGTTTGTCGTGAGTGGTAGTCGTATCTACCCACTTGATCTTGCGGCAAAACTCGATGACACCGCAGAGTTTGTCAGCGGCAAGAAATGGGGGGGGATTGAATTTCCTTCACCGTTTGGACGGATGCTTTCCAAAGAGGAGGCATACATTGAAGAACTCGATTCAAAGACCGGTGCTTCGTTAAAACTCACGGTATTGAATTCTGAAGGGCGCGTCTGGACTATGGTCGCTGGTGGTGGCGCATCCGTCATCTTCGCAGACACCATCACCGATCTAGGGTATATGAGTGAGATGGCAAACTACGGTGAGTATTCCGGTGACCCAAATGAAGAGTTCACCTATCTCTATGCACGAACCATCCTTGAGCTCATGACACGAAAGAAGAACCCAAAAGGTAAATTCTTGTTAATTGGCGGTGGTATCGCAAACTTCACTGATGTCGCGAACACCTTCAAAGGCATTGTCCGAGCACTCAAAGAATTCAAAGAGAAACTCAGAGAAAACAAAGTAAAAATCTATGTTCGAAGAGGGGGACCAAACTACAAAGAAGGACTCAGAATCATGCGAGAGCTTGGTGATCAACTTGGTGTCCCCATTGAAGTCTATGGCCCGGAGACACATATGACAAAAATTGTGAGTATGGCACTGAAAGGAGGGAATTAACATGGCAATGACCATCACAGAAACAAGGAAAAAAAATGAAACGAAGGTAAACCAAAAAGAGTACCTCCTGTTCTCTAAGGAAACACAAGCTTTCATCTATAACATGCAAACAAATGCGGTTCAACGGATGTTAGATTTCGATTATTCATCAGGAAGAAAAATTTCTTCAGTCGCCGCGATAATAAATCCAACGGGTAATGATAGTTTTCAGAAGTTCTTTTTTGGGCCAAAAGAAATCCTGGTTCCAGTCTATAAATCGATGAAAAACGCAGCGAACAGGCATAAAAGCGTTGATGTGATGATTAACTTTGCATCCTTCCGGTCTGCAGCAGCGTCAACTGAAGAAGCATTTGCGATCCCGCAGATACGAACTGTGGTCATCATCGCAGAGGGTGTACCAGAGCGCAAAATGAGAGAGCTGATTGTAAAAGCAAAAGCACTTGGAAAATGGATTATTGGTCCAGCGACGGTCGGTGGCGTCATGGCAGGTGCATTTAAGATAGGGAATACCGGAGGCACGATAGAGAACATCATGGAATCAAAACTCCATCGACCAGGCTCTGTCGGGTTTGTTTCAAAATCCGGTGGACTGAGCAATGAGGCTTACAACATCATCGCTCGAACCACCGATGGTCTCTATGAAGGAATCGCGATTGGCGGTGACAAATACCCTGGCTCAACGTTGCTTGATCATCTCTTACGATTTGAGAAAAACCCTGAAATAAAAATGCTGGTGTGTCTTGGTGAAGTTGGTGGGACAGATGAGTACGCAATTGTCGATGCTCTGAAGAAGAAGCAGATCACAAAGCCACTGGTGATGTGGGTGACTGGGACCTGCACAAAAGCGTTCAAAACCGAAGTGCAATTCGGTCATGCGGGAGCAAAAGCAGGTTCCGATGTCGAGACTGCAGATGCGAAGAATGCTGCGCTCAAGGCAGCAGGTGCGGTTGTTCCAAATTCGTTCGACGATTATGATGAGAAAATCGCGATGGTCTATAAAGACCTAGTGAAAAAGAAGGTCATCATCTCCAAACCAGAGCTACCCATAATAAAGATGCCCATGGATTATAACGCAGCAGTGAAAGCAGGTCTGGTCCGCAGGCCAGCGAACTTCATCTCTACGATCTCCGATGACCGGGGCGAAGAACTCGTCTATGGGAACATGGTGATCACCGATGTTTTCGAAAAAGATATTGGCATCGGTGGTGTGCTGAGCATCCTGTGGTTCAAGAAACTTCTGCCGAAGTATGCGACAAAGTTCATTGAGATGACGATCATGGTCACAGCAGATCACGGTCCTGCAGTCTCCGGAGCACATAACACGATTGTTGCAACTAGAGCAGGGAAAGACTTGATTTCTTCATTGGTTTCTGGGATGCTGACGATTGGACCTCGGTTCGGAGGAGCAATTGATGGTGCTGCACAGATGTTTTCTGATGCATATGATGCAGGCAAGACGCCACAGCAGTTCGTCGATGACATGAAAAACAAAGGCGTCAACATCCAAGGCATTGGTCATCGGATTAAATCCATTCATAACCCAGATATGCGGGTGACGATCATTAAGAACTACGCGAAGAAACATTTCAAGGCCACCCCACTGTTGGATTACGCACTAGAGGTGGAGACGATCACGACCTCGAAACGAGACAACCTCATCCTTAACGTCGATGGATGTATCGGTATCTGCTTCGCAGATTTGCTCAGGTCAGAGATGCCGAAAGAACAGGCGGACGAGTACATTAAAATAGGTGCACTCAACGGGTTGTTCGTCCTTGGCCGCAGCATCGGGCTCATTGGGCATTACCTTGATCAGAAACGATTGAAACAAGGGTTGTACCGCCATCCGTGGGACGATATCGCGTACATGCTCCCTGAAAAATAGATGGTAAAGAGCATTCATCAGACAGGATTGCGTTTACCTGGAATAGTAGTGAGCAATAATCTCAGTTTCAGACAACGCTCTATTATAAACCTGTACCTCATCAATGATACCGTCAAAGGCAAAATAATTGTGATCTGGTTTATCCTGGTCATAACCAATCTCTAGCGGTATAGCATAGTCATTGAGATCACCCATCGCAGCAGCCCCGGTATATACCAGCTCTCCATTCAAATACATCACGATATAGGTTCCATTATACACAGCAGCCACATGACTCCACTGGTTTAATGGCACAATTTTGGTGGTTTGCGGGCCTGTTGCGCCATTCCTCCCACATATCTGGAAAGAGAGACGCCCTACCTCTGTGTCTGTATTACCCACGAGGAATATCCAGGTCCATTCACCAGTAGGTCCAGACCCCGCATCTTTCGATGCAATACACCCCCATATCCCTGTCTCCGATGATCGGAAGCTATCAGGATATATCCATGCTTCAACAGTCATCTGGCATCCGATATTGAGTGAGGTGCCATGATTAACAGCCACGGAGTCATCGACTCCATCGAACTGGAGTGCATATCCGGAGTGACCTCCAACCCATCCGGGAGCGCTACTGATCTGTCCATCGTTACCGTTTCCCGAGCTATCATATGCTGTTATTCCCGTGCCTTCATTAAACTTCCAGTACCCTCGTGGCCCACAGCAACCGGGGTTTGGTGCTGGTCCTCCGATGAACAGGTAGTTGATCAGGTACACGACATCAGAGGCGCCTACTTTTCCATCACCGTTTGCATCACCAACACACACCATAGGCTGTGGTGCTGGGCCACCGACGAACAGGTAGTTGATGAGATAGACGACATCAGCTGCGTTAATGGTACCATCACCATTGGCATCACCACAGATAGGATGAGGCACCCAGGGCTGCATCAACGGATATCTATCCCGATCACTCCCACCGGGTATATTGTAGGGTGTGTCACCAATACCATCATGATTATTGTCTTGTCCTGTATAATCACTCCAGTAATTCCCTTCATGTAATGCAACATTATACCAGGTGTTATGAGACTCTGAGGACTCTGCATTATGATGATTGTTGAAATTATTATGGTACAGTATATTATTATCAGAAGTAGAATGGCCAGATAAAGGACCGAAATAGATACCATAATGATTGTCGATAAGATCATTTCCCGTTATACTGTTATAATTGCTGCCTATCCAAGATCCATCTGAATCAAGATAGATACCATTGTCAGTGTTTGTGATTTTGTTCCCGATGATGGTGTTATGATCCGACATTCTAATGTATATTCCTTTTTCACCGTTTCGAATGGTAAACCCTGATATAGTCACTCCATTGGCAGACAGGTCTACAACATTTTCATTGCCAGCACCATCGATTATTGTTGTATATCTGTCTTCGCCAATCAGAGTTATTGCCCTGTCGACAATGATGTTTTCATAGTACATGCTGCTATGGACAAAAAGTGTATCACCTGTATGCGATGTATCGATCGCACCCTGAATTGTTACAAATTCTTCACCGGTATTCAGATTCTCAACCAAACGAGAAGGACAATACGGGCTCATCAGTGGATACGCGTCCATACCTTGTTCCTGAATATGGTAGGGGGTGTCACCGATGCCGTCATGATTTTCATCAACACCGATGTAGTCGTCCCAGTAATTCCCCTGATGTAACGTTTGATCATACCATTGGTTATCATTACAACCATGAGAAACATAGGCGTTCTCGCTGTTGGTGAGATTGTTATGATAGATAATGCTGTTTGAAGTCCCTTCATAGAGATAGATGCCATGGTCGTTGTGGCTTATTGTGTTACCCTCGATGATGGTGTTCTGGGTGTTTAGTCCATGTTGGGAATCTCCAACAGATATTCCATAGCAGTTGTCGGTAATAGTGTTTCCACATAAAGTATTATTATCAGATGCACTTCGCATGGAGATGCCGGATTCGTTATTGTCTGCGATAGTGTTCCCGGAAACGATGTTGTTCGGGCCTCCTAGAGAAATACCATTATAGGAGTTGTTTGTGATCGTATTCCTAGAAATTGTGTTGTTATCGCCGCCATTATCGATACCGGTGTCGCTGTTGTGTGTGATGATATTCTGTAAGATGGTGTTGTATGCCCCAGATTCCAATGAAATGCCGTTAATGTTGTCTGTCACCGTATTCATATATATCGTATTGTTATGATTTGAATTTGAGCTCATGAGCGTAATTCCTGTGGCACCGCAGGATATAATCGTATTATGAGCTATGATATTGTCAGAGGAATCATACAACCCAATCCCGTAAGAATCATGCCAAAAATAACCACCATGCAACCTGCATGTAATATTGTTATCTGAAAGTACATTGTTAGATCCATGATCTAAATAAATACCATGCATGTTATCTCGAATATTGTTACCGGTAACAGCAGTGTAATTTGAATTAATATATATTCCAGCGCTACCTAGGTATGCTCTGTTTTTTATCGTAAAACCAGATAGGGTTACGTTGTCAGCATTGATGACTACGACGCCATCGCCATTGGTGGTATTCATATGATACCACCAACTATCCTGATATGCGGGACCTTGAGGACCACATGTAGCATCTATCTCGCCGATTTCCCCCCATCGTCCTGAGTAAAAAATAAACTTCTGACCATTAAGATAGTCTTTTGGTTGCGTTGCAGCCTTCCCATAAATGATCGTATGATTCCTATCTTCACCAATCAGATTGATAGGTTTATTGATGACAATATTTTCATAATAGGTACCATTGTGTACATAGATTGTATCGCCAGGAGATGCCGCATTGATCGCATCCTGAAGGATATGAGATCCAGAAACGTAATAATGTCGTTCCCCCACGTTGATTACGCCGCCACCTTGAAACCCAAGACTTCCGGCAGGTTTACCACCGGCCCAGGTGAACCAAACCCGATCGCATTGCTCTATTGGCGTACACCAGAAACAGCCAGGTTCTGGAGTAGCACCATTAGGCCACGTATGAGCATGATGCTCACATAATTCAAAACTAGGGTAACTTGCATGGGATCCACAAGCAGACACGACAACAGGATGACTACCGCCATCACCATTGTCATACCATGTTACATCAGAAACACTCATCCCGTTTGGATAACCATGTTGATAATAAACAACATCACGGATCGTCCAATCATTGTCGAACTCGACAATGATATTTTCCCAATCGCCCTCATGATTGATAGTCAGATAACCATCATTATAGGCGTACATGAACCAATATTGGACATTTACACCCTGGAAACTATTTGGATAGACATGTCCATAGACGATCCAATCACTTGGGTTAGGTGAACCGCTATGATCAGGATTGTAGAGTTGAAGGAAGAAACATTGATCGGGGTCAAAAGAATACCATGAGTACTCCGAATGATCGTTATGATCACACCATGGCCAGCCATCTTTTTGCTGATGTTGCTGACCGATGATATTGGCTTGGTTTGGTTCCGAATGAGATAGTATCTCACAGTCACCACACCCACCTTTATGGTTAAATCTCATATGCGAATGCAAAAGAAACCAGTCTACATTACAAGGCCTATTCCAGTCATCTGGATGAAGAATTACCACTGGAGCGAATTGGTTAAGGAGATAATCCTCCAATTCATCACTTATACTATCATTATCGTTATCAACTCCACCTGCACCTACGGTTCCAAATGTCGTTGCATACTTTGAAATTAATTCTCTGTAACCTACTTTATCGAGAGTTTTTGTTTTATCTTCTTCTTGTGGCAAAATAGGGTTATTATAAGAACTTTTAGAAGTTATTACTCCGCCAGGTATTATAAATGCGACCGCAACAGCAATCACAATAATTGCCTTTAAAAAATCTTTCATCTTCTTTTGTCTTTTCAAATCCCTTTCCCCCTTAATCATTTTTTGTTTTATGCTAACATATGTATACGTATTAGTATTTAAATATTTCTTTTTATAGAGTGTTGCCCGCAAATTCATTCCTCCACTGTTAATGCATACAATTCCACAAAACAAGTCTGCATAAGACCTCCACATTCTGGTGGTGCCTCTTTTTTGAGGATATCACAGAA